>Ga0209611_10004430_pt1 | contig 24007 bp, 17 predicted proteins | sample S1TSphgellanicum_3_FD_187693 | JGI IMG/M metagenome (GOLD analysis project Ga0209611, IMG submission 187693) | Host-associated microbial communities from peat moss isolated from Minnesota, USA - S1T2_Fc - Sphagnum magellanicum MG (SPAdes) (version 2) | ecosystem: Host-associated > Plants > Peat...
GTGGGGGGGTGAAAGTGTGAAACTCGCCAAAGAACAAAACATTGTCCAGGGATGGAAGAACCTATTGTCGAAATGTGGCCATTTCAAACAAAAAAAAAAATCCTCGCTTAAATCTGGCAAATTTGATACAATTTTCACAAAAACCCGTTTATTATGGGTTGAACTGGATTTTTTCTGCTTGGCTAGTGGCGAAAAATAGCCCCCTAAATTATTTATAAAACTTATATATTATTTATAAATTATTATTATTTTAATTTAACTAATTTTTTAAAAAATTATTATTATTATTATTATTTTTTTTAAAAGGACACACACAGAACGCTGATACTAGGCACTCAGTACTGTATGAGCATCGCCAGCTGTGCTCAGTATGTGACCCTGCGAAAATATTTTTCACATCCAAGTTTAGTTTATGTACTCTTTTGCAACCCCACCCATAAAAACTCAAACGGGGACACCAAAGAGGTTAGGGACTACTAATAGCAAACCACTTGGACCAATCATTATGATGGGCCAATAATAAACACTGAGCAGCACCGACTTAGATCATATTTATTACACTCTTTTCTGTAGCTGAACAGCGATGATGCTGCTTAGTTTAGCAGCCACGGCACCGTTCGCAATTTTGCGGAGCCAAACCATTGTTTTCGTGAGCCAAACCGGCACAGGTTGGATTTTCTTCATCCAATTTTTCATCCAATTGGATCTTCATCTAATTTTTACCGTGGAGGATCACATACGGAGCACCATTGGAGATGCTCTTATATCAAAATATTTAGCGGGATCTAAAGGGCATCCAAAGGTTCTGATGCCCCATCGGCCTTTCCAGTGGCCTTTCTTTCCCACAACTTCAACTTTATCTTGTTTCTCAGTGCAGGAAAACGGGCCAACGAAGACACACACTCGTCGCTCCTGCGTAGCCCCGAAACGAACAGACTAGCCCGACGCGATAACAACGCACACGCACACCCCAGACCGGCGTCGATCTTGTCGTCGTGGGAGAACAACGACGACAGCAGCAGCAGCAGCAAAGATGGCGAGGTCATGCTTGCTTTTGATGCTCTCTGTCCTCCCATTCTTCATCTCCGCTCAGGTATTTTTTCCCGCTTCCTTTGTTCTCGATTCTGTGCGGGGGTTGTTTGTTTGTTGTTTGTGGAAAATTCGTTTTTGCATTATTACTGTGGGGAATATAGGCACTCACTGATTCCTGTTGGATGTAAATGTCTGGCGTGTGCACTATTACGCCGTGAGCTTTTTTTTTTTTCCAACTAATTTTGTGTTTGTATGGTTGTGAGCCGTTTTCTTATTAATAAGAGAGTCGGAAGAAATTCCTGCAAGTCTTGGTGTCAGCTCCATGTTTGTATCTTTGGTTTGCTTCTTCTTAGGCTCCTTGAATGAAGTAAGGCGTTGTGAAGATCTGCTGGATCTTTCTTTCCAGCTTGTTTTGCTGGATGAAGCCTGTCAACATGTTTTCGGGGGCAGGCTTTTCCTTTTCCCTTAATTTGGCTTCTGGAAACTTTCTTAATCTGTTCGATCTCCTTTTTTATTCATTGGAGTCTCCTTCTTTGCGTTTTCCAAATGTCTCCCAAAATGGATTGTGACAATGTGCGAGACCATTAAGCTTTGTGGCAGTACATGCAGCAACAGCTGTCCGGTCTCCTGTTTGTACACTCACAATGCTTGGGAGAACTACTACACTGGTTGTGTGTGTAGGGTTGATTGATTGTGTAGGGTTTTGAGCTCTTATTTTCTGGTAGGTTTTGCCACTGATTTTTCCTTTTGTTACTATCCAAATGCTTCATTCTATAATTCAGGGGCATAATCAGGGAATGTCAGAGCATGTTCATGAGAATGGTGAGCAAATATATGGTAGATTCATATTTCACTGAATTACATGGCAAAAATGTGAACTATACCAGTGAATTTGAGGATCTCTTGCAATAAGCAATGGATGCTTCACTAATTTGGACTTGACATTACTGTAGTGTCTTTTCCATTCAAATTGGGCAAGATATGAGCACAGTAAGTAAGAAGGTACAGGGGAAATTTACATAGACTAGAAAGAAAAATGGAGCAACAGCTCTCAATTTTGCACATCAGATGGTGATAGTCAATCATGGTCTACCAGCTGCATAGATTAGTCAGGATGGTAGCTATTTCTGGCTCTTTGTGTCTCTCTGATCATGATGTGGAACATAATTCAAGTTTCAAAGTGATCACCAGATTTTATATGAGTTCTACAGTTTAAGAGATTTTCCATCAAATTAAAGCCTCCTAACCAGTTTATGTCTAAGTCATGTATCTTCACACAGGATTCAGGAATGGTCTCCAGAGTACCAAAGTTACACTGTTCACTATCTTGTTAAATTGCAGTAGGATGCTGTCACTCAGAATAGCAGCTGTTGGATTTGACTCTGTGGTCACTGAGCAGCAATTTGGTGGGGTGGCAGGCTAAGCATGATTCCTTGGAGGAGATTACCCACAAAGTATTTTTTGACATTGACATTGATGGTGTTTCTGCTGGTATGCCTGCCATGCTATCATTACATCAGGTTATCATATTTGAGTGCAGTTGTTCCTAGGCTTGCAAGAGAGAGGGGGGGCATGATTAACTCATGTGCTGTATGACAGGTCGAGTAGTGATTGGCCTCTTTGGAAACGCAGCCCCAAAAACTGTTGGTATATAACCTTTCTACCATCCTGCTTTTTTGTTGTGATGTCCTTTTGCAGTTCACTTCACAATTTATTTTAGATTTAGGAGGCATCACAGTAACAGTATAAATTCACAATGGGATGACCAAATCATTTTCCAGCACAAACAGGATTGCAACTTGCAGTTCTGTCTATTTGTAGATCTAGGAGCATTTTTCTGTTGGAGTCAACAAAACTGCTGCTCTACCAAGCTCCTAAATCAACTTCCACTGGGCATGCTCCTAGATTCACTAGATTTTGATTGTGGATTTGTGATTTGCACAGTTTCTGCAACATGGCCCAATTGATCCTCCATCATGGAGTGGATATCCTAAAGGTCTAACTGTTGATCGCTTTTTGTTGTGGTTTCAACAGAAAACTTTCGAGCTCTTTGCACTGGTAAGGGTCACTTACCATCTCGCTATCACTAATATGTTGATGTTTCTTTGTTGTGCTAAGAAGGCAGTGAATGTGCAACTTTTGTGCTAGAAAGCAGCTGTGGGTCTAATGAATAATTCTCTTTTGCAGATTACAGAAAATAAGAGTGTATGGAGTATTGAAGGAGTAAATTGTGACACCTAATTCAGCCCTATGTGTGTGTTTATCTGAGTTCAGGGGAGAAAGGTAAAGGGCCAAGTGGCAAGCCACTCCACTACAAGGGTACCACATTTCATCGTATCATTCCCAGTTTTATGATCCAAGGTGGTGATACCACGGATGGGAATGGGCGGGGAGGGGAGTCTATCTATGGTACAAAGTTTGCAGATGAGAACTTCAAATTGAAGCACACTGGACCAGGTGTGGCATGCTTTCCTAATCTTACAATTTGTGTCTAAGAGTTTTGCACATATATCTTTTCTCCTTGGTCTGGTTCCTCCTGTAGGGGTATCATGGCCCTCTCTTTCAATTCTTTGAATATTAGAGCTGCCAGGCTTGTTTCATCATGCTGTATCATGATGGAAGTGGAGATGACAGAACTCTTCTAAAAGGATGTGTTAGGAATCTTGTCATCTACGTGAGGGGACTTGTTCCGTGTTCCTTGCTGTACAATCAGGAGGGCCAGAAACAAGGTGTCTGAAAGTGAGTTGGTGGCAGGAATTTTGTCAATGGCAAATGCTGGTCCAAACACAAATGGTTCCCAGTTCTTCATCACAACTGTCAAAACAAGCTGGTACCCTTTTGCCTTTGCATGCACGATTGTGAAGTCAGTACTTTTCTTAAAAGTATTAATCCAGATGATCAATCTGTCACTCTCTGATAATGGCTCGAATGGTAACTAGCACTCTCACAACCCTCTATGTCTATCTTAAAGTAAGGTACAGCTTTGGAATACAAAATGTGAATAGTTTCTTCCCAAAATAAGGCAGGCAATTAGAACTGAATCATTTGGGCCTTTTGCACAGAGGCAGTTACAATGAGCAACCCCATCGTGTTTCAATATGTCCTCCTAGTTAATTGGGTGTAGTTTCTGAGTTGATGGAAGTAATTCAGTTGATAATGAGAGTTTCCCTAATCGAGACATTTTTGGCTGCCATCTGGCATAGCACTACTTAATGGAATATGAGAACCACATATGCTGAAGAACTTCCTGTTAAAGCTGTACATGCCCTCTAATCATCCCTGTGCAATTCCCCCTTTGTGATTACTCTGAATCCAGCTCTGCACTTTTCCATATCTCACTGGGTATAAATCCAAGGTCCTAGAAGCAGGGTTTGCTTCTGTTTAATGTGATAGTAAATGTGTACAAAGGTGGAAAAATGTTGTCTGGTGAGGAGACATGTGCATACTCAGAGTCATCCAGTCATCATTTCAGATTCTGGGGAGATGCCTAAGCATTGTTGGTTGACACCCAAAAGAATGTGAAATGTGAAAGTGCCTGGCAAGGCATCACTAGCTAGTTAATCCCATTGTTCTTTTGAAAGGGTGTTGTTGACATTGGATGTGCATAATCTCTTAACTGGACCAGAATGACAAGTAAGAGAGAAAAAGAGTATTGATTCCCTATCCATGACCTCTGTTGGCACAGACTATGATGGTATGAATCAGTCATATGCAAAGTGTGAGATTGTGACAAAATGTTTGGCTTTTTCTTAAAGGCTGGATGGCAGGCATGTTGTATTTGGCAAGGTGATAAGTGGCCTTGATGTTGTGTATAAAGTCGAAGCTGAAGGCACTCAAGGGGGACAGTCCAAGAGGAAAGTCACAGTGGTTGACAGTGGTGAGATTCCCCTTTAGATGACATTGGTCATCATATGAGGATGCATCCTGATCCTTGCTGAGTGAGACTCAACTTAAATTGTAAAACAGGTTAACTAGTACAGGTGTAAGGAGCCTTTACCTTAGGGAATCCTGGAAGTGAAAAAAGCGAGCTCAGCACTGAACAATTTGTTCAGTTGTGCTATGGCCTTCAATATTATACTAGATCTAGTGATTGAAAGATACTGCATGCAAATTGAAAGACATTCTGAAATGCTTGTAGCTCATACCCTGTGAGTGGAATGTGGGGAGCTCTGAAATGGAGACTAGACAGAACTTTTTAGCTCTGATTACTTCTTGTATGCTTGGCAAGCAACTCTACATTGGAGGAATCTTGATTCATCCATATCCTGCTTGGCACTGCAATGTACCATCTTGCTCATTGAGCAATCTTGATTCATTCATATCCTGCGTGGCAGTGCAATTTACCATCATGTACAATGTTGTGCCACTGAAGATGAACTCTGTTCTTTCATTGCTTCAGGGAGTGGAGATCTTGAAGCAGTTTGATTTTCATTTGTACTTTACAAGAAACTGTATCTCAGCATTCTACATTTGAGAGCTGCAAAAGAAACTTCCCATACAAGCAATCAACGTATCAGAATATTCACCAGTCTGCATTCTCCCTCCTGCCCATCTAGAAATATTGAGAAATGTGCTGTCTGTGCATGGATGTGAGCAAGAAAAGAACTCAAATCAATCATTGGTTTATTCCTTTTGCACTCCTGTTAGTACCAAAGAAATTGGTGATAACTTGGGATCCTTTGCAAGAAGCTTCATCATCTGCAATCTTCTTGAAGTACTCTTTGCTCTGCAGGACCAAATCTATTTCAAGTTCGAATCCCCAACATTGTACTCTGTGCCTTTATGTTAGCCACAACTTCTTTGGCTGACTTCCAGTTTGTGTGAAACCACATATCCTGCTCCTCTCAAAAACAGGAAAAGCAGGAACTGAAAGAGAAATACATGGTGCTGAAAAAGGATTTTGGAATGACAGGATATGGAGGCATAGCAAACAACCACATCAGAGACCCTTGGGCATGGACTTGAGGCAGATCAAGGAACTTGCCATAGTCATACTAGCAGAAGTCACTTCTGTACTTTCTGTAGTAGAAGTCCTTCTCACAGATGGGCCTAAGACTATTGGAAAACTTCTCTGTAAAACAAAATGGATGTGAGGCCATGACAAAGCAACACAACCCAGGAAGAAAAAAAAAAGAGAGAAGGTGTGAGAAACAATGAAACTTCACTTTGAAGTTATAAAGCTCAAATAAAAAACTCTTGATACCTTGTTTACATGTAAACTGTACTCCCAATTAGAAACTTTTGACACCTTGTTAAAATGTAAAATGTCCTCCCTTGAAATCTTCTTAGTCCCTATCTTGTTTAAACAAATGGTGTACAATCTTCTTCCAACACTTGTGAATCCATGGGAAGAAGGGAACTCTAATATTCAGGTCACTCTTCTTCGTCCGAGTCGCTGACTACCACACCTTCCTGGGCTCCCCGTTCTATCTTGGGTTTCTTCCTTCTCAGGACGTCGGCGTCCTCAAGGTCCACAAAGCCGAAATAGTATGCTTTACCAAGAAGGCCAAGAATGAATACGTCATCCTCAAAAGGAACAAAAGGAGTTTTTGGTCGTTGACGAATATACATTTGATGTAGCACTGAAATGCCAGGTCTTTGTTGACAAGAATACTTAAAATCAAGTTCTAGAAAATGGGTAATCTCCTTAAAACTGGGTCTTTGCTTTGGATCTGTTTGCCAACAGCTCTCCAATAACCTTCTCAAACCTTCACTTAGAATTGCTGGGAGCTCTGGCCTTGTCCCTGAAAGAACCAGATCATAGTCTGACTGGCGATGACCTTCAAAGGGAATGCTTCCAGTCAGTATTTCATAACACAGCATCGCGTAGCTGTAAACATCCGCTTTATCTGTCAAGATTACTGGTGTGACATCTCGTTTCAACTGTTGCAGCACTTCTGGCGCTCTCCAAAAGCCTGTGCCCGCCACACCCTCGGAGCTCTCGTAATCCCCAACTTTGATGCTAACATGGAAAAGCATCTGATTTATAGCAGATAAAGTCGTGGAGTCCTCAATATCCTGATGACTTCGTGTCATCCGCCGTGCCAAGTCTAGTTTGGCTTCTTCGTCTATCTCAGTCAGGCTCCCGAAAAGGACGTTAGACGCCTTTAGATCTCTGTGCAATAATCCCCGCCTGTGCAGTTGTTCCATCCCAGATGCAATGCACCAAATCATGTACAACTTGTACAAATATTTGGAGGGATCATTCCAATTGAAGGGTATGAGTGTTCGGTCCATGAAATTTCGCAGATCCCCAAGCATTCGTTCCATGACTATATATACTGCTTTGTCTTTCACACAAACACCCAGCACTTCGCAGAGACATATTCCACCAATTCCAACCACGTTTCGCAGCTGCCGCCAGAACGACGAATTCGATTTACTGGGCACTCGGCCCTTTAACCTTTTAGCAACCACAGGCAGTGCTCTCTCATGAACCCGATTCCACACAGCCAGAAATACATGTGCTTGACCCCCTTCTGCTATTTCCTCTCCTACTTCCAGCTCAGATGGGTCTATGAATTGCATCGCTTGTGAGTCCGAAGCTTCCGACGATAGGGATTTTGAAGCTTCGGACTCACAATCCTCCACCATATCCGTCGGGGGGGAGGAAACATGACACCAAAATTCCTCAGGTGCCGACCCATAGAACGTCGAGTTGTCATCTGACATATGGTTGATGAGGCTGTTCAAGTCATCTTGCGCCTCCTCTTGCTTTTGCTTCGAATGACTAGAACTATTGTCGCTATCTCTACTATCCATGAGTGCGATACAAGAATATGACACTATCAGATTGGTGGGACGCACCTTTGTAAACTTGTTTGATACCTAGGTAAAAGAAGAGACCCTCAAAGTAGCAACATAGAGATCATGCCAAACGAGAGAAATGGACTTCACAATCAAATGAAGAAGGAATTGACACGAATATGAAGATGGGAATCCAAAACAAACAAACAGACAATGAATGATGTAGAATGTCCAGCAATCATGTGACTTGATGAAGGTGGTCATGAAAGAAATGTACAGATCCTCAAACCATAAACCTCAACAACTTAAGCTGGTAGGCAACAGCACTTCGAGGAGGTAAGGGGAATTAGGAGGACTTCAACAACCCAAGCTAGCTAGGCAGCAAAAGCACCAGATGGATGTGAGGGACACGGCGCAACTTCACTGACTCAGGATAAGAAACGAGTACTTGATGACGAAGCTCAGGAGAAACCGTGCTGGACCAGAGGTAAGTAGCATCTCCAAATAGGTGTATGATATTCCCAAAGACAAAATCCTCCATTTTGTGTTTCTCAAAGCGTTTTTTTTTCATTTTCGGCTTGTGGCGTAGGAGGCAAAAAAGATTAGTCGTTGGTTACACAGGTGGTGAAAACAGAATCTTGATGACCAAAAAAAAGTGGTTACAGTCATTGTATTCAAATTGGCCTTAGGTGATTTTGAAAATAAGTACAAAGCTCATCCTGGCACTCACTCATTCTACTACATCTAAATATCTTGGTTAATGAAACTCCAACCTTGTTGGTTTCTGGCTATGGATAACGATCTTGTCCTAATAAACTGGCAAGAAGCATGACTTTAAGAAGTGCAAAACAAATCTGACTTCAAAAAAATTGGTAACATCCAAACTTATTACAATCATGGAAACCAAGGCCATGACAAATGTTGCATAAATCATTCATACCAGTCTCTCTACCATTTGGTGTTTGAACGTTGGCTCACCTTCCAACGATAGTTGGATATGGAAAGTTGTCAAGTGTGTGAAGAAACTTTGTGCATACATAACAACAACTAATTACAAATGTGGGTTCAAACGATTACAAACTTTGTCCTTCAAAAAAGAAAGTGAATTAAAACATTGTTCATCTTCATTAAATCCAAGAACGGTGGTGAATCATGGTTATCCTTTACCAACTTCAGATATTCTAGAAAAGTATGAAACAAGAGCTGAAAAGCATTAATTTGGATAATCGAAGATTCAATAATTAATCCACTCACTTATATGCAAATCAAATGGACACTCAAGACAATTGATTATTGCAAGTAGATAATTGAAAAATAACCAGCCTTTAACTCTATTGTCCCTAAACAATAATATAGGTGTGAAACAAAGGAAAAAATTTACTTTTGTGAAAACAAAAGCATGATTTATTAACTATTCCCTTTTCACCTTATACCTGCCCATTATTTCCAATTTGGAGGTTAGTGTGAATAAAAAACCTAAATATTATTTAATTATCTTTCACATATATGTGGATACATGAGTTATTCATTTAAGCATTGCTACTTGTGGTCTTCAGATTTCATGTGCTTATCTTACCTTGATGGATGTTAATATTCATTAATTTTTTATATTAACTTTTCTATATTTTGAAATTCTTTTATGATTCTTTTTGCACATTTTGAAGGATACCAATTTTTAGTTTTGTAGGTGCATTTAAATATTATTTCACATGTAATGTTGTGAAAAAAAATGTGAACTTTCCTAGGCGGATTGATGTAACATTTTTTCGACACATTATATGTGTTATGTGTGTGTTATGCTTGAGAGGCACATCTATGATTTGGCGGTTATTTAATATATTTCATGGATATCCATTTTTACTTTTGTAGGTGCATTCCAATACCATCCTTTCACATGTAGTTTCTTGAGAAGTACACATATGACATTTTATACACGAGATGTATTGTCTTTCAAGGATATCCAAGTTGGATACAAAGTCAAACTCCATTCACATGAACTATAGTTTCTTGGAAAGTATCCACACTAAGAATTTTTCAACCAATCTAGTATGTTTGAGTTTGTTTATTTGAGTGTAGGTTTTATTATGTTGGGAAAAATAAAAGCAAATAAATAGGTAACTTAGTGTGATTTAGTGGTTTTTCAACCTTCAAGGGTGCATTTACCTTTGTTTCATAGATGTCTAATTTCCAACAATTATCGTACAACCATTGTCAAATATGACTTAGACCTACTACCTTAAAGGTTTGACATTGTTATTACTATGTGGTTCTTATAATTAGTTGATTTGATAATTCATACACCTCATGTGGATGCTTGTTTCAATAAATAAAATATTAGAAAAAAATTGCTTGAATTTTGAAAACCTTTCATTATAATTTTCGGAAAAAAATTGTATAACATATTGCCTAACATTAAAAAAATCCTAAGATTTCAAATACTCAAATTATTTGAATTGATAAAAACATAATTGAATTAATAGGGTGAGAATAAGCTCTTTTTAATATTTTAATTAATATTTTTAATAATATAAAAATGAATAGTTAACACATAGTAGGCTTTCCATAATTATGGCAACTTATTATATGTAAGGCATCTATTGTGTAAGTCTATTTTTTAAGGAGATGGTTGAAAAAGGAAATGTGACTTGGTAACAACCAAATGAAGTTGGTAGGGAACAAACATGTACATAATGTGTTACAAGATCCATGCCCAACATTATCAAAGTTAACAAAGTCACACAAACAATGGGTACTCAAAGATTTTCATTATGTTTTTAGTGGCTTAGTATCTTGAACTTGCAAATGCAAGTGAGTTTGTTTTTGTGATACAAAATATGAAACTCCTAGATCAACACTAAGGGGATAAACCCCAAACATGAAAAAAAAAAAACTAAAACCATGTTGAAACTAAAATTAATTTCAACAAAAATATCATTAAATAAATCCTACATAAAACAAGGTATTATCTAGTAACTACTTAAATTCCAAACACTTGGAATCTTGGATTGTAAGTACACATGGTTATTTTGAATATATTATAGGCACAACAAGTTTACACGACACATTATTGACTTTATACATTGTAAAGTTATAATCCTAGAAGCAAAGGCATTAAGCAATTGGGTCTCAAACTAGAATTGAACTAGTTTGAGAATGAAATGCCAAATTTTGAATATAGTTAATACAAGGTACCAATTTCAAACTTACCAAAGAACCAAAAAGGTTTATTTTAGCAATGTAGGTATTGAAATTGGTAGCACTTTGGGATAATGTTCGGTTGGCTATATTTAATAACATTTTATGACCAACATGTGATTAAAACCAATGTCTAGTTGTAGGCCAATAGTTGGTCTAAAAACCAATTGGGTTATTGCCTTCATGTTCATATAATAGTAACATTATTTTTACAACATTGTAAATAAGTTTTCAATTATCACTTTAGATTGTGATTAGTGATATTCTTTATCACTTCATTACAAACTTTTTGAGACAAATATTGAAATCATCTTGTGAATTTTTGCATTCCTTACAAATCTCCTAGAACATGAACTTTTTTCACAACGTGAACTTTTTTCACATTCATAAGGTTTAAGTTTTCTTCATCTAACTTGTGGTGGGCATTCCAAAGGATTTATTGTACTAGGCTAACTAATTATTATTTCATGAAACTGATTGTTTTAATGGTAGCAATTCCATGTTGACATTGTTGACCATTAAAATAATCAACTTTGTTTTTGTACACTTAGGCCACTCATAATTTGTTGCATCTTGACCTAGACATTGTAAAGCTTTAACTTCTTTCCAAGTGCAAAATTTGTTGAGCAAGGTTGGTGTTATAAACACCAAAAGTTTTGAATGCATGGTGCATCATTGTAACATTTGGAACATTCAAATTGAAACATGAGAGAATTGATCAGTAGTACAATCAAGAAAAACACTTAATCCACTTAATCCAACCAAAGTTTAATTTAACATGAAAAATTTGCTTGTCAAAGAAATTTTATCAATAAGCACAATAACACATCTTGGGTTTTGCAACTAGGCTTTGTGACTACATCTTAGTCAAGAAAGACACATGCAACTAATCAATCATGAATTGTTAAACCCATGTCGTTTCACCCATTTAGTCGCAAAGTCCAATCATTTTATCAACTAAGATTTTTTTAATTTTAACTTAATATTGAAATTCCATGTCATCGATGACCTTGGTATGTTGTGTAAAGTGCATGCCATATCAATTTAGTCATTTTATTGAACTAAGTGTTAGAAAAGACGCTTTGATGGATGGATGACATGAGTAAAAAACAAGTGAAAGGATTAACAACCATGGGATGTGCCTTGTTAATTGTTAGCCCACAACTTTAACAATTGTTTGAATAACATTAAACTTCGTGGTAAGCTTGAAAAGTCCTAATTGCACATGAAGTCCTAAGCTGAAAGAATAGCAAGCATTGTTTGAGCCAATTTGCCATTTATTGCAACTCCACATGGATGTGGGGTGCAATAAAAGGATTTCAAAACCTTCAAATGTTGAATTGAAGAGATTTTTTGTTTACATCTACTTGCAACAATATTAAAGATAAACAACTCCCATGGCATTTAATACTAACTCTTCAAGAAATTGAACATCTAATTCCTCGATGAGGCCTACAACAACTTCTACCATTTTCAGCCTTGACCCATCACAAAACCTTTAAATTTTTTGCATCAATTAAGAAAAAAAAGAAAATCCCATCACAAACTTGCCCCCTCCATGTATTTATGTTTTTACAACACTTTAACAATGTGTTCAAGGTTAAGTGATAATGAACTATAGATCAATCATTGATATGATATTGTGATGGCATTGTAACACATTGCAATGATTCACCATATTATTACAATGCCATTACAACATGATATCAATGATTGTATCAACATTTTGTTAACATTTAACTTTGAACACATTGTAAAAATGTTATAAAAACACAAATACATGGAGGGGGCAAGTTTGTGAGGCCAATATTATCTATTGAATTTGACAAATAAAATATGCATCCAATTGACCAATTTAAGTAAAAAAAACATGGGAGAGGCCGAAGCTTATGTTTGCATTCTGCTTTGACCAATTGTACATGTGCGAATGTAACTTGTGTCACAAGAAGCATGTTCCATTTATTCCTAAACATATGGCACCAAAATGTGCCCAAATTAACTTACCATTTAACACAATTGTTAAATATTCAATAAAATATAAGTTATAATCAATGACCCACTTCATGTGAATTTGCTAATGATCACATTGAATAAAAACATGGAAGGACCAAAAATCATCCCCTTGGAAGGACAAATTATTATCACAATATAAGGTATATAGTTGGCCTTGCTAAACCTTCACAATAGCTATGAAATCACAAATGAATACATTTCTCCTATGAACAAACTTCAGAAGGGATTACATTGTTTCCATCAAGGGAAGCACGACATCAAGCCCCAATAAGTGAATGCCCATAAGAAACCCCATATTGACTTGTAGCAAAATGTCACATTCTCCATTAAAATATGCCATATAAAAATATAGTTGTAATAATAAAAAGAATGCCATTATAAATTTTCATGTTCCCCTCCAACAAATTGCCACAATAGATTCACAAATGCCATCAAAATCAAACCACTGGTGACAAGGACCCAAAATGAAATTTTGGTTCTACCCATCTTTGATAATCCAATGAAAAATTTATACATGTTTTAAGCTCACCTTAATTGCACAAAATCAACATATGTTGTTTAGGCACAAATGTCGTTAAATTCAAAGGAGTGGTATCAAAAACCCTAAATGAAAGAAAATGTTCTTCTCACCTCAATTGCATAGATTCCACGTGTGTTGTGATAGTACAAATGCCATTAGATTCAAGCATATTAGTAGCAAGAACCCAAAATGAATCAAAAGGTTTGCTCACCTCAATTGTACATAATCAAAATCACAACAATGGTAAAAGGCCCCAAAATATTAAAAAAGTTATGCCCACCTCAACTGCACAGAAGTCAACATTTAATGTTTTAGGTTTAATCATAATCATGAAAAATTCAATAAACCAACTAACTACACACATAAGAACAAAATTTGGAAAACAACAAAATAGACCTTAGAATTACAAACCTTTGTTGTTAGGACATACTTGAAACTCAATTTGCATGATTCCAAGTAATGGCCTATATTAAGGCATAACCTACTTTTAGGGGTTCCAACATTAACATCCAATCAATCTTTTAAAAATTTATGATCTTTTTCCCTTTGATTTCCATGATTGTCACAAGTTTTTGGAACTTTAAATGTCACTTCAATGAGTGGCTAAAATAATTATATAAGTTTATCATGAATGCATCAATGCATGCAATGAAAATCAAATTAAATAAAGATTGAATTACAAGTTGACCCATTGAACAACACAATGGACACCCATTGAAAATGGTGCCCATGTTTTTTTTATTTTTTTTGTGATTCATGTTTTACCCCCCTAAAAAACAAAAGCCCCATCTACATGTTATGAATTTGGTAGATTGAATGACCTCAACAGTGGTGTCTAGAATTTGCATGTACATGAACTCAACAAAGACCCAACGAACAATATCCAACCAATACATGTTCAAATTGTTTGAAACCCCTAAGCTCCTAAAGAGTTTATATAAAGTTTCATAAAGTTTCTAAAGTTTATAAAGTCATCTAAAGTTTCATTAGATGACCATGAAACAAAACATGCAAAATAGATTTCATTTGCACAATTCTCTAATTCACCTCACCTGCAACTCTATTTAATTATGCTGATATAGACTTAAGACCCCTTTAAGCATGTAATTTCATGTTATAAAGTGAGCGAAATCATGTGCAATGTATTCCCCACCTTTTTTCACCTTCAACTTTGGCATATCTCACATTGCAATTTTGCGACACTAGTGGTTTTTCAATGTGTCATGTTGGGTGCAATCACAATGACACATACCATGGCTAGTGTAATGATTGCTTAGTTTTTTCATGTTTTAAATTGTAAATTAATTTCATGTTGAATTTGTAAGATTTGTTTATATAGTTGTCTTTTTAATATATCATAGGAACATGTAAAATAATTTGAAATTAATCCAATGAATAAAAAATTAACAAAAACATTCATTAAGCATTGTAACATTTGTTCTTAAGTAGTAAAAGGATTTGCAAATGGATTTGATTTTTTTTTTAAATGACATTTTCTACCAAATTTTTAACATGAACCTTAATAAAATAATATGAAGATTTTTTTTAAAAATTTGTAAGATTTTTTTAAGATTTTTTTAATATTCCAAGAATATTCTAAAAATATTTCCCAAAAAGCAATCACAAAAGTAGTCAAAAAGGAAGCAGGTGTGGCTCGTGTTACCTGTTTGCACCTTGTTTACAACCAATGATTTTTTCTTTGTTCTCAATCAATGAACACATTTTGCACTTCACCACATTTATAAACCTTTCTTTAGACACCAAGCCCTCTACCCATGGCATGTGAACTTCCCATTTAGTTTGAAATTTGTGAGTGTTGTCATATAAGATTTTTTTTTTTAATCTACATTTTGTTTTTCTGCTTCTTATAAAGTGGAACAAAAGGAGGGCCGTTAAACTAATAATCCGATAACTCAACAACATTGTCATTGAAAATGACCTTAGGGTCATGAAGATGATTTCTAGCATGATTAATTCAATTAGTATAGGATGTAAGATAAACTAAAATAGGAGTTGGATTAGCAAAACTAGTAGAAGATGCAAAACAAGTTAAAATAGAAGTTGGACTAGCAAAGGATGAAAGATAAATTAAGATAGGAACTTGACCAATAGGACCAAGTAAAGGATGTAAGACTAGCAAAGGATGCAAGATTAACCATGACAAAAGTTGGACCATTTTCAATTGGAGCAACATGACCACCAAAGGCTACAAGATCAACAAAGATAGGAGCTCGACCATTTTTGGTTTGAGTAGCAAGACCACCAAAAGCTATAAGACCAACAAAAACAAGAGTTGGACCATTTTTAGTTAAAACAATAAAACCACCAAAGGCTACAAGACTAGAACAAAAATAAGAGCTAGACCATTTTTTATTGGTGACAAAAATGCAACTAGATCATTTGTAGTTAAATCAAAAACACTATCAACAAGTTTGGAGATGGATTCCAAGTTCCTGCAAAAATTGATTTCAAGCCACTACAAGATGTAAAGGAACGAGGAAACATGGTGGAATCCGAAACAAGAAGTAATGGACTAGTTAGATGTCGATCCTATTCAAATTAAATTATTGATGCAATCATGAAGAAGCCATTGCAAGAAGATGATGGAAAACACAACTTATTGGGAACAACCTCAACACAATAGAATGTACCAAAAAAAACACAAAGGAAGAAAAGTTCAATGCACCTATTGCTTGATATGTTTAAACCTTGAAGCTGACATCAAACAAACTTGTGCACCTTTGTAATCCCACAACAAATCCCACCACCATTGTTTTATAGATTACATGCCCTCAATAACTTCAACAAATCTCCCAAATGGCTTGTGTGATAAAAATGCCCCCCCTTAAGCTTTAGTGATGACTATCTACAACTAGATTTGATTTCGGTGATCCTAGTTCAATTGCTCAACTACAATTTGGCAAAGAAATTTCACCTTTTGTTATAGAATGTGGCAATGGGGGGAGCTTCATGATGTAAATTAGCTTCAAAACCTTGCATTTTACATTGAAAGAAGCAAAAGGAATTAAGGTTTACGCTATTTGTTGGCAATGGGATGATCCCCACCACCCCGTTTTCAACATTGGAGATGGTGAAAAGGATGGATGTTGAGGTTGTAAATTAGCAATCTCCATCCACATCCAAAGCAAATATTGGCAAAATTAAGTGCCTTACGTCTATTTGGTTCATTGCATTGACCCAATAAGGCTGAAATTTGGCACTGATTTGTTAGAAAAAAAATTAGTAGAATCATTAAACTCACCATACACGTGTTTTTTTTTAAATATTTTGAAAAATTGCATAATTTGCAATCTTGGAAAAGAACAAACTATGCATTTTGAAAAAATTCCAAGGTTGTGAAAGAAAATACATCCATCTAATTTTGGCAATCTTGGGAAGGAATAGATAGTGCATTTTGAGAAAGTTCCAAGGCTATGAAGGAAAATAATGCAACTATTTCATTTTGGTAGAAAAAATTTGGTGAGACAAATTTTCATCTTTGTGAATATTGTTGATAACATGTTCAAGGTTCTAATAGAAAACTTTGGTGATCAAAGTCTATGGTTGCATTTAAAATTGGTGAAAAATAGATAGCTAGCAATAAAATTTTGGTTATATATCCTACATGGCACATCGCAACTTGCTAAAGAGCTTCACCAAATCACATTATGGGATAATTGAACCCTAGTCATCAAAGATTATGCCCATTGTAACATAATGTTTATTACAAGCTAATAGGTTAGTAATGTTTTAAACAAAATTGGAAAACATATTTGGGCGGTAGGATGGGAGTGATTACCAAACCAATCAAGATCATGAAGCAAAGGCCAATAACTCCATGAAAAATATTGTGTTCCTTGCTCACACACAACAACCGAAGGTTAGAAAAACACCAAGTTCCAACATTTGCAAAATACAAACAATGAAAACAAAACAAAGCACCTTGCTTGGCATTGGGCAACCTACAAGTTGCAATTAAAACACCTTTAAGCATTCAAGACATATCAATGCTTCTCTATTGCCAAATCGCCACAACTTCATCGTAAAGAAAATTGTAAATTGTAAAAAATGATTGTTAAAACATGAAAAGACACAACCAAGTGCTTAGTCAATCAATTAAAAATCCAACATTTGATGAAATGGAAGTCACTAAATACCCATTCATCTTCCATTGAACCCAACACTTGAATGATGACAACTTTCACCAATTTCAAATATTTCAAGATTTGAAAAAACATGGAAAAATTAATGATGATCCTTCAAATTTTGGTTAAAAGATTGATAGTATGAAGAAGGTTGAAGGTAGCTTTGGCATTACTTTTCATGATGATCTTGAACATGGATTTTTGCATATTTAAAATAGATACACATAACACCTCAATAACCATGATTTCAACAACCCCCATTTTTCAAGGTACAAAACATACCTCTGACAACATTCAAATGGGTGTTGAATGATTCATCAAAATTTTCAACCAATAATGAAGATACAAATCCCTCATGCTTCATTCACCCCATGCTATGGAAAATGCATGTGCAACTTTGCCATTAATTTCATGGATATTTTTGAACATCAAACTTTGACACCTTCCACAACTTAGTCAAAAATATCCTTAGTCACGTGTCACACTCATAGTAAAATCCAAAATTTGTGTCCAAGTGTTGGCATTCAAATGCCAAATGACCAATGCTACTTTTGAGATTTGTAATCCATCTCATCAAATTGTCTCATGAGTATTCTCAAAAAGATATTAAAAAAATACAAATATGTTAGATTTGAAAGCATTAGAGGGATCCAAGAATAGCTCATATAACTTTACTTAGGTCAACTTGATAGCTTACATCAAATCAATAATAGAGTTGATGTCATGGGCCTTTGCAAGTTTAATCAAGTTCTTCACAACACTTAAAAGAGGCATAATGCAAACAAGGCTTTAAAAAGTCAACATTAGCCACACGTTCAAAGTTGGAAAAGAAAAATTGGATTGCAAGGTTGTCACCCGCCATCTTCAACAATAATGGATGATATTTTGCAACACTCGTCTAAATGGGTTTGACATAAAAATCCAACATGTTTTGACATTGTTCAAGATCTTCATGAAGCCCTTTATTTCCATGATCTCCCCAAGCTTAGCCAATTCCATATGGCTCCCTGGAAAGCTAGAAAATATTTGTAAAATGATTCCATGACCACCTTAAGGTGACTAACAACATGCAAAAGAAAGAGGGCCAAGACAACCAAATTTGTCTAATGTGCCATGCAATGAACATTGGTCATGAATGGAACAAATTAATATTATCTATTTGAAAAATAACATTTGTGTGGTAACCCAAAAATACATTAACCCCATTAACACCAAAAAACATCAAATTTTGGTATTGACATTAGAATTAAAGATACCTCCATTGATGAAAATTGCTTGCATAATCATTGTAATCAAGTTGACTGCATTGGAGCCATCCACTACATGTTTTAAGGACAATAACATGGTCCAAATTCTTTAAGGTGTACCACTAAGGACAAAAAGGACCTAGGCTTTGATGGAGTCTTTTTCTGTCCTATATTTTTGACCTTCATCAATATTAATGAGTCAAAATGTGTAAAATATTTTATAAGTACCATATTTTAAACCACTAAAAATCTAAATTCCATTAATTTCATCAATTTTTTGTCTTTATATGGTCAAATAGGACTATGTAAAGAAATATTAAAAAGGTGACACCATGATAATATTTTGGTACTCCTTAAAGAATTTGGATCTAGGATGGGAACCCTTGTTTAGTTTTAGATGGCGTATACATGAATTTCAATAAGTAGTATTAGTTGTCAATTGAAGTAACTTCATCACAATACAAATATAAAAAAAAAGTTTTTTCCAATGGTATGGAAAGCTTCTATTGGCATATTTCAACTTACATTGTCACACCAATGTTTTTTTGGGCAATTCTTCATTTTCAACAAATGAAAAAAAGACCAAATCGTGTTTTCAATTTGTCATAGGTATACCATGAGCTAACAAACAAAGAATGACATCAAATTAGAAAAATTTCTTTTTATTAGATGTAAAATCTTGATTAATTACAAGTTGGAAAACAAAATATCAAAGGATTTGGTTAAACAAAATCTCATTTTTTGCATGTGCACACTTATAGTTATTGTATAACTTTATAGTTTCCTTTTGAGGCTTATCCCAATAAAAATAGATTCATTATTGGCCAATTTTCACCCTTGGCATAACATAAGCAATTTTCCTCCTCCCTAGATGCTTCAACAAATAATCAACTTTAAGGATCAAAAGTTTTTTTCTACCTTCAATCTTGGAATAGACTTTGCACCTGATAGAGGTGACCGACCCATCCCCATCCATCACAAACTTTATCCATGACAATCATGATGCCCAAATGTCTTGAAATTTTTGACCGAATTCATATTTGTGCTTCTTCACAATGGATTTGGGGGTTCAAGGTCTTGCTCTAAATCCACGATAGTTGCTACTATAACATCATTATTTTATGAAGCAATGTTAGGATCAATAATACTAAAACGTGCATGATAAGATGCAATAAAATTTTTTTTCAATGAAACAATGTTAAAATTAGTAGTATTAGAAGGTGCATGAAAAGATTCAAAGGGAACAAATCCAAGAGGAAAAAATTCAAGGGGAAGAGTAGAAAGCCAATAACCATAAAAATCCTTGTACTTAAAATTTAGTGAAGGTTTCAAGGGAACCATGAGACACAAAACTTGCAACAATTTGATGATTGAGCAATAAGAGTTCAATGAACTTAAAAGACAAGCCCATGCACCAAACAACCAAAAGAAAACATGGAAAAAATTGAAGGCTTTCAAATTGAAGAAGATATATTTGGATAGTTAGCCATTTCAAGTATGCCCAATTTGAAGAAAATTCCTTCAAGGGGGGAAGTTGACAATGAAAATGAAAAGTTCAAAAAATTACATCTGAGATCATTGTTAAACTTTGGGACCCCATAAATGCAAAATCTCACCTCCCCACAAATTGTTATTTTATAATGTTGCCAATTGAAGTTCAAACCTTCAATGTGCACACAACAATTTACTTAAAACAACTAACTGCAAGTCTACACCTTCAATACATTGAACATCAAGCTTATTGCTTGAAGCTTCATGAACAAAACCAAACAAGAACTCCCTTGCCACAAAAGAACAATGCAATGCACACAATTTAATTTGTGAACATTTAACTAGTTAACATTCAAAACTCTTGGGTCTTGACCACTTGGAGGCTGGCATTCAGCAACAAATAACATACACATGGTGGCCCCACACACATTAGAGCCTCAATATGAAATTCTGAATTTTTTTATTATTCTTTTTCAATTATGGAAAAACTCTAGAAATCATTTCATTTTCTCATTTTAACTTTTAATTTCACTTTTTGGCAAAACTTCGCAAGGTGAAAAAAGGTTGCATGCACTTCTTTACAAGAAGCAAAACAATAATTCATTTTGCATTACCTAGTAGGAAAGGGTTGCTATTTGGGAATTTTTGTTCTCAAGTTGCCCAAAAAGTGGTAAGGGAGGTGCTAGGGTCTATTTTTGTGTTTTTAGCTCTTATGGTTAAGCTTGGAAACTCTAAAATATACAATGTACCAATGTTGGCCAATTTTTCCTTTTAAAAAAAACCTTTGGTCTTAGTTTTGACACTTCAAGTTTGTTAAAGGTTATTAAGGTATGGATTTGAACTAGTTCTTTAAATTTCTGAACCCTACAAATTAAAAACTCTATGGTTTTAGGACTCTAATTTTAGGACCAACACATTTTTTCAAATTGAAGAACCTCTTGGTTTGGTTTGAAAATTTCAAGTATGGTTTCATGTTAGGCCTTACACACCACACATTCCCCAAGGCTCTATTGTATAGTTATAAAATTTTCCAACAACTTGAAACTAGGTTTTGTGTAGATATAATGTTCTACAACTAATTAAAATGAATTACTTACTTATAAAATTTAACCTATTTATGTGAAGTTTGAGAAAAGTTCAACTTGTTTATGTAAAGACCTTAAACTTGTGTTCAAATTGATTTATTCATGGTTTTAATTGTGAATATATCAAAAGGTTAATTTCATAGTCCAATTATTTTGTTAATTCCAACAAAAGGATGTTGACTCAAATTTGAATCACAAGAACCTAAACCCTTGATTTAACCATGTAAATTAGAATATACTTGCTTTGCATAATGTCTCAAAAAAAGTTTTAAATCACCTTTCTACTTATAACAACTCTTATGGTTTGAACTTTGGAAAGGCTTTTGGATCAATGTCATTTTGTATGGGGGTTTGGCTTTTGTAGTAAACATTACAAATTTGAGGAAAAATGTATTTTAAAATTCTATTATTTGAATTTCATGGAGTATTGGAATTTGAATTTATTTTTTAAAAGATCAAATAAATTATTCCATATACATTGAAATTTGAAAGTTATTGACCCTTTTCATCACTTATATTATTTACTCTTCAACTCCTTTTTAAGATTCATGGTCCATAGATTACAAAACCTCACACCCATTAATACAAAAGTGGGGGGTGGTTCATTAGCTTAAATCATTATTGAAACTTAAAATGAAATAAATTCACCTTACCGTAATCATTTCAGTTTGCATGAAATTATCTCACTGTAAGGTGTCATTATGTAATTATCACGTATCATTATTAGTCAACATAATTCACTACTAATTAAAATAATTCAATATAGTAAATATTTTCATTTTGTTGTTGTTTTTAAAAACAATTTAGATTATTTTTAGGTTATTTTATCTTATGTTATTTTAAATTATTCTATCTTATGTTATTTTGGTTATTTATGGTTATTCCATCGAACATTATTTTTTAATATTCTAGGCTATTATTGGTGATTTAAAATATTATGCCTTAAGTTGTTTTTTTTTTAAGGCTAACCTATTGATCTAAATTATTTTAAAAATTTTACCTTAGGTTCTTCTTGGTTATTTTAAATTATTCAACCCTAGGTTATTCTTAATTATTCTAGGTTAATCCACTCTAAGTTATTTTAAGCTATTTCACTTTAAGTTATTTAAAGTTATTTAGCTTAATTTCTTATTATTTATATAAAATTATTTTACTTTATAATATTTTAAATTATTCTGAAATATTATAGACTATTTCATCCTAACCTATTTTAGGTTATTATGTTTCAGGTTATTTTTGGCTATTTTAAGTTATTTCAACTATTTTAAGTTATTCAAAATTATTTTTCCTTGTATCATTATAAGTTATTTCACCTTAGATTATTCTAGACTTTTTTAATCCTAAAAATTTTCTTGTTATTTTTTACTATTCTACCCAAAGCTATTATTGATTATTATAAAATACTCCACCTTAAGTAAGTTATTCTACCATAATTTATTCCCAGTTATTCTAGGTTATCTCACCTTAAATCATTTAAAATTATTTTAGGTTATTATAGGTTATACCTTAGGCTAATATGCCAAATAGATTAATTGCAAAAAAAAATTATGAGGGTAATTTGATTTCAGAAGGTGAACTATTTAATGACTAATCTAAATGTTTTTTGGAAGTTTATTATATTAATGTGTTGTTCACTACCATGAACAACAAGCCTAGCCATGTATGGTGGGTAATTGCCGTCAATGACTAATTTCAAGTTATACACCCATTTGACTAAAATGGCCCATGGTGGCATGGGGCACTTGGTGATGAAGGACTACATGGAAATAACATTGATTGATTGCATTTCAATTTCCATGACCTTCACCCAAAAAGTATCAAATGTTATTTCTCTATAAAAATTGAGGTTCACTTAAAGAATAGGCATAATCAATTAGGATATTTGCATCATTTTTACCATATGAACATAGTCATGAGATGTGTAGAAGGGGTAAGAATCTGCACATAACATAAAAAGGAACAATAGGTGGATCAAGGTCAAACATTTAAGGGTTGTGAAACTACAATGTTAGAGAAGACAACCATATTATCATAAGGTGACAAATGTACACCTTGAATTACTATGGTGAAGTTATAAGTGCCTTTGAATCTAAAGATGAAAAAGGATCTTGGGTTACATCATGAGACAACAAAGGTAATGACACCATAGGAATGGAAGGCAAGGGATTAGGGAGGGTTGATGGGGCGAGGAAAAATCTGGGGTTCAAATACTTCAATGGTAGCATAACAATGTTCAATGTGTTTTAATGATATCATTAATGTATTATGGGTGTCCAATTAAATATGTCAATATTGACATTATTCAAACTTGATGTCACCATTAAAATAATGAGGATCTTGTGAAAGATTAAATTATAACATTAATAACCTTTGGTCCAATCAATACAACCAACAAATATTCATTTCTCATTTTGGGATTCAATCTTGTTGTGGTGCTCATTAATGATGTAAACAAAAGCAAGGTATACAAATACATGCAAATGGGATAAATTAAGGGGTGAATGAAAGCACATTTGGGGGGGGGGGGGGGGT
>Ga0209611_10004432_pt1 | contig 23999 bp, 25 predicted proteins | sample S1TSphgellanicum_3_FD_187693 | JGI IMG/M metagenome (GOLD analysis project Ga0209611, IMG submission 187693) | Host-associated microbial communities from peat moss isolated from Minnesota, USA - S1T2_Fc - Sphagnum magellanicum MG (SPAdes) (version 2) | ecosystem: Host-associated > Plants > Peat...
GGGGGGGGGGGGGGAGGAGATGTTGGAATACTTATACATTGGGGAATATGAAAGTTTGAGAACTTTTTTTGTGAGGGGACAATGAAAGAAGCTCATTGAAAAAATTAAAATAAAATTTGAACTTGCTAGGCACCTTCAATTAATTAACATGGAGCATAATATACACTTGTGCATGACAAATTGTTGAACATACATAATGTGACTTTGCAAAAGTATAAATTTGTGTTAAAAAAAAATTCATCAGATTGTTACCAATAGCACTATTTGGAGCTATTTCACTTAAAAAGGTTGTAGTGTTGTTAGTCCAAAGGCTCTTTAGATGGCCATTTCAAATATCCATTCTTGATGAAACCCTACCTAACTTCATAAAAAGAAAACACTCAAGAAAATGAAAAAAAAAAAAAACAAAGGGCAAGGACCAAAGTCTAGGCAAACAAATAACCCAAAAGAGGTGTGCCACATGAAGGTAAGGGAACCATTAAATACTGAAACCTCCATCCGTAGAGTGAAATATATCAATTAAAGAAAGGGGAAGTAAGCCCGATAAAACTCCAAGCCTAAAAAAACCCTCCCCTATAGTCACAACCTGCTTTAATATGGAGGCAGCTTGTGCTATTTATAAAACCAGTGACACCCTTATCTATAAATGGAACGCAACATCGATAAAGGAGGGCCTCTAGTGCCTTTTGTTATTCACACCATGTTAGCACATTGATGAAAAAAATTGTCAGATTGTTAGTGAAGACACCCAAAAACCTTTATGACAAGAAGAAGAAACATGTCCACTAGGTAACAGTCGTGATAAAAGTCCTTCCTTCACCTAAGTAACGATAATCATCACCACCCCAAAAGAAAAAATCACTCGTGATATCAAGTCTACTCGAATGAGGTCGATTATGATAACATCAACCAATTTGTGAATCCCATCAACTAGCAAAACAATGAAACATTCTTCAATCGGTACATTATGATATATCTTTGATGTTTGCAAACTTGTATGCCATGGCCCATTGCCTAAACAACTCCTTTTATATTTCTATGTGTGTTTTGAAGGATCTCCATCAATGTAAGAACCCTAGGGTGTTATGTCAAGGAAGCTCCCCCAATTTTATATGTTCCCACGTTTCTATGAAAATATTTCTTTTCTATGAAATGGGAAAGAAGAGGAAATAAAAAGATAGTTGTTTATGTAAAGGGAGGTTCAAGCTTTTTTTTTTTGTTTTGTTTTTAAACCTCATATGGGGTAAAAGGTTTTTTCATTGGCTCTTTACTACCCTCATCCTTCGAAGCATTATTAAAATCTACTTGAGATTATGAATTACATACAATTTTTTCAATTTCATTGGCAAAAATGTTCACATGTTTTATCACATTTCCATTATGATGCTACCAACTATCCAATGCATCATAGAAAAGACATTCATGACAATCATTACATGAAATTTCATTTGTAATATTATCATCTTTTTATTGTTTGTAAATTATGTTAAACTTCTATTCACAAGAAATTGAAATCTTCAAAAATCAAAGGATGGAAACCAACATTTGGGTGTGGAGCTTCAACCATGTATCCACCCCCTAAGAAACAAACCAAATAAGGATAAAAAGCCATGAAATACAAGCTGAAAATGATCCTTGAAATTAAAAAATCAGAAATGCAATACATGGATAAACAAAATGGAAAGCATGTGAAATTACTTGAAATAAAGATGGTTTGGTGGTTAACTCTTTTCCCTCCCCCATAATGGCTGAAGTGAACAAAGGCAAATGGGGTGAATGGGGAAAACGGGTGGGGGGCGGGAAGAGAAGGGAAAATGCCAAGGCCTTTAAAAAGCCCAATTGGCACAATTTGAATATGATCTTTTGCAAAAAAATTATCTTCCTTGCACAACCTTAGACCTTAGCTTACACTTGGGTTCTCCAAACCATGAGCTCTCCTTTAAGTTCTTTTTTTGTTTTTGTTTAAACCAATTTGTTTTCCCTCCAAAATGATGTCATTTAAGCTAAATCACAATTCGATTTGTGTTGGTACTAAATTTTCATCTCAAGGCCATGGGACCAATTTAAAGCTTTTGACCAATAGGAATGTTTGATTTCATTAGAACCTATTCCTTAGACAAAGGTCTAAAATGACCCTTATTTTGTTTTACAAAGTGTACGGCATTCAAAAAAATATTTGCACATTCTTTTACAAACATATGGATTTGTTAATGTTAGTGTTACCTTAAGATTTAAATAAAGGAGAAGGGTTGGAACATAAACCCTTCTTCCAAATTTGAGGCTCCCATCAGAAGGCCAATAGGTTAAATGAAAGTTTTGAAAATTCAAAAAGGTCTATTTTCATACCCTTCACATGCATAAAAAAACCTTTTTTTTTTTTTTTGTTTTTTTTTTTTTATTTTTTTTCTTTTTTTTTTTTTTTTTTTTTTTTGCTTTAGTTTTTTACTTTATATTTTTTCCTTCTCTCATTCTCAAAGCTTTCATTCTTTCTTTCTTTTTTATTCTCAAGCTCAAAGATTTTGTTCTAATTTATTTTTTTGTTGCTTTGCCTATTCAATGCTTTCATTAACTTGAGCTTCTTTGTTCTTTGCCTTTTTTTTTAATAAGTTTTTCTCTTGATTTTTACCCTTAATTCTCACAAGGTTCATAAATCATCCCATCATAAATAACTTTGATCCCATAATGGAAGGGCCCTTATCTATAGATTTGCCTAAAGATCAAACCTTTAACCAAACATTTAAAGTCCCATGCATACATATTTGAGAAGAAATTTTCACATCTTTTGTGCATTTTATGAGTTTCCTAATCATCCATGACCAAACAATGACCTTTTATTATGAGCACTTGTATGTATTGGATTGAGTACTCTTTCTCCCATATATTATCAATTTTGTTTTTTAAAATAAAAGAACAAATCTTTTTCAAGATAGATTGAAAATCACACCCATTTCCAAACACAACTACTCCAATATCAATTTAAACAATTGAAAGAAACCAAACACATTTTTCTATCACCGAGCATTTGGTGATGGGTGGTTTTACTCTACCTTTCCCTTTGCTTCTTGTTCCATTTCCACTTTAACCTCCCAAGAAATGAAGAAAAAAAATAAATTATATATATATATATATAACAAGAAATAGATGTATTTTTAAAAGAAAATAAACACAAAAATACCCTTAACCCACTTGGCCCACTTGACTAAAATCTCATCTTCAATCTTCAACAATCAAAGGAAAAAAAATCAAGTTGGAAGAGGGAGAAAAAACACATCAAGTTAAAAGAGAAAAAAGAAAACTACCAAAAAAAAATTTAGTTAATTATATATATAATTTTAAAACCCTAAATCTTAGTTAGGAACACTAATGTTAAAAATCCATATACGTATTCTTAGTGGAGTGCATGGGCATTTCTTCAAAAATGCCATTAAATTTCGTCAAAAAAGTATGGATTTTATTATTTTTTCATTTTTTCATTCACATTTTGGAGTTTGGACCTGGTTTTTTCAAGGCACGACCTGTTTTATTTTTCCCCCACTGCCCGACCCCACGGAAACCATAGTGCCGCGACGACGGTACATTGACGACTTCCGGGCAGGGGAAAATGTTGCGGGCAGATTCGTATCCCTACTGAGCTGCTGAGTCAGGAGCTGCAAACGCAAAGCTTAGGGTTTGTTTCTTTAGCGATGATCGGACCGACCGTCCGTCATGGATCGGCCTTTCTTTTGTTGTCGGGATTTGTATAAGAAGAAGAAGAAGATTTGGGGTCCTTCGACTAGATATATAAAACAAGTTATCGTGCACAATACGGTGTAAGAAAGTTGTTTTCGTTCTTCATCATCGCCAAGAAGAGGTTTGCCGCTTCTACTCGAGAGCAATTAATTAGGTGGACACAGAGATTTGTGTGCAAGAAAGGGAGTTGAGGGTTTGGTTTTTTTTTTGGGTCTTCAGCAAGATTTGGATGCTACTAAAGAAGAGGGATCATGGATGCTGGAGAAGAGTTTTAGGGTTCCTCCTTCGACCCATTTTGGTGAGTGCAAGAGCTTTAGGTGCTTCCGGAATACAATACTGTAGAAAGGTTTGTGTGTGTGTGTGTGTGTGTGTGTGAGAGAGAGAGAGAGAGAGAGAGAGAGAGAGAGAGAGAGGATTTCTTCAGAGATTAGAGTTCAGCAAGGAAAAGGGGAGCTTGGAGATTCTTAAGAAGGCCTCTACAGAGATTAGGGTACAGCAAGGAAAGGGCAGCTTGGACATTATTAAGAGTAAGCTTTGATAGATGACTTTGGTGCAAGAAGAGGAGTAGTAAGGGAGAGTAAGGGAAGTGCTTCAGAGATTGGGGTGTTTTCAATCCGTGCAAGAGGAGGTGCTGTTGTGAAAACTGTGAGATTTGTGAGGTTCAGGACTCGGGACTTGTGAGCAATGTCGGAGGATGCGGGCGCCATAGCGGCCAGTAGCAGCCGCCTGAATCACAAGAGCAAGAGAGAATCAGCGGTGAGCGAGGTAGCCCACCTAGGTGCGTACAGGAGTACCTGCGGTTACTGCAAATCGACTTCTCGTACCAGTGTTGCACAAGGTGTGTGACGATCTCCTTCTCCTTCTCTTCCATCGAGGTCGTAGACAGTTTTTGGGTCTTTTCCAGAGAGTCCTTGAATTTCATCATTAGGGTTTGGAAGTTCCCAAACCCTAATTAATTGCTCAAATCTCTTTTACCTGATGATTGATGGATACCCCTGGAATTGTCTTCCATTTGTACATGCAGGTTGAAGGGATCTATCTGCCAGTACTCATCGTTAGGTGTCAGAAGCTTGAAAGTTTGGAATGAATTGTGAGAGTCTGTGCTCATCTGATCATGGGTGCCCTGTAATCTCTGCTTTGTAAATGCAGGTTTATGGGCATACGCTCTCCGTGTACATGATTATCAAGGTAGCTTCAAGAATCCTGATCATGATTCTTTGTTTCTGTTTCTTGGCTTTACACAGTTGGTGTAAGATACAGTTGTTCTCTCTTGCAGCTCAGTTTGTGTAGGAAATGAGAGACTGTTGTATTACTTGTACAACACACCTTTGCAGTTCATTGGGCTTTGATCACAGCTTAGCGTCCGTTGTTTCTTTGCTTATCCTCTTGTACCCACCTAAGTGATTGCAATGGAATTCAGCACTGTTGGATAGAGGATGGAGGAGGTCAGGCATGTCTGTGTACAAGCCAAATATGCAACGCACTTGCTGCCCTGCTTACACAATCCGCTTGGAAGTTGATGCCTTTTCCCCCTCCAAAGATCAAGCTCGTGTCTTACGTCGAATGCAGAGGTGGCTCACTTACTGTGACTGTTGCCTTGAAGCTCAAATTTCATCAGAGTCTTGTGCATGTGTGAGGCTATATTTGCTGCAATAGGTGCATGCTACACAAGAGTCTTAAAAAAGTTTCAAGGCAACTGCAGTTTGCTTGCAGCACTGGAATAAAATTGCTTTATCTTGAAGTGAGTACATTGAACAGCATCATTCAAGCAAAAGCTTTTACAATTTGAATAGAGCATGGAACCTGGTGTTCACAGAATGTCACATTGTGAGAGTAATTTCAGAAGGACATTCTGATTAGAAAGAGTTGCCACTAGAAGAAAGTAATGGAGGTGACTGGGAACACAAAAAGTTAGCAGATGAGTCTCTAGGATGGTGGTGTGTTGGAGTCTCTGGATTTCTGAGAGTCTCGCTCAATTTTTTGAATTCTGTGAATGGGGAGGCAGTTGGAGAGAAACTTTGTAAGCTGTCATCTGATGCAGATAGTGTTAAGAGATAGTGTTGATTGATAATCACTTGCAGATATCTTGATGGAACTTATGAAGGACCAGTGACAGTGGGTGAGATTCAGAAGGATGATCAGAAGTTGACCTCACAAAGACCTGGCAAGGTGACAAGTAATTCTTCCCCTGCAACTCCTTCAGACAAAGATCAGTCTGTAAATGAGAAACTACTTTCAAATGGGAGACAGAACTCAGGCAAGAAAAGGCAGCCAGATGTGCTGGATGAATCTGGAAGAAAACTGTCTCTTGCAATTCAGTGCTCCATTGCTGGTTGTGTGGAACTGGGTGTTTTGTCTCCAGATTTCAACCAGCAGGATGTGACAGTCAGGAAATTTGCAGAGAAGGCTCATGGGAAGTTGAAGGATCTAGATGGGCAGGTAGAATATACTTCAAATGTGGCTTTTGCAATTGCTGCTGCTATGAAGCGTAAGAGAAATGGTACTGTTCAAATTGACCGAATGTTAGGTGTAGATAATGAGACTGGTTTGTCAAAAGAGGAATTGTTTCCTGAACATATAGCTGAGATCCTGGCTTCAAGATTGCAACATAGTGATCTCTGTGGGCTCATTGTGCAAGCTTGCAAGGGTCATCTTAACTTTCTGATGTCAGAGAGTAGAGTGGGAAGTGATACCTCTTCTCCAATGGAAGTTAGCACCTCACAAGGTGATCCTGCTCAAGGAGTTCACCAATGTGAGCCTAGGAAGCAGCTGTTACAAGAAGCTAATGGTCAAAAGGGGGGTACTCAAAAGCTTCTCATAGCTCCCCAGTTAACTGTCAAAACACGCCAAATGGAGATTAAAATGCAGAAGTCAGCATTTGATGCTGAAGAGTTTGCCCTCTACAAGAAGTATCAGGTGGGGTCCCTTTGCAATTACCACAACTACATAAACCAGCTTGCAATGGTACACAAGAGCTAATCAATGATAGACACTATCTTGCCACTGTCTGAAATCAGCAACCAGTCAGCTCTGGAAGCAGTGTGCAATCACAACATTGGGTCTTCCAGCTGGTCATTGTATTGGATTCTCAGTGGACCCTTACAGTTTTCTTGCTTTGGCTTTTGTAGCAATGAACCAGATGTGTAGATGAAGATGGAATGTATAATGATTGATTGCATGGTGGATCAGATAATTGTGCACAATGATAGGCCAGAGGAGGTGAACGAAAGCTCCTATCGTGGGTTCCTCATAGATACACCACTGATTTCTGTTCCGCCAGAAAGTAATGGCTCGACACCAGCATGTGGATTTGGCTCCTTCCACCAACAATATCGCATCGATGGGAAACTGGTGGCTGTTGGTGTTGTTGACATCCTTCCACATTGTCTTTCTAGCAAATACTTATTTTGGGACCCGGACCTCTCGTTTCTATCTCTTGGCAAGTACTCTGCTCTCAGTGAGATAAAGTGGGTTCAGGAGGCCAGCAAGGTGTGTTCGTCCCTCAAGTATTATTATTTGGGCTACTATATACATTCATGTCCAAAGATGCGGTACAAGGCTGCATATGCTCCCTCTGAGCTTCTCTGCCCTGTGAGATACACGTAAGTACATTTCTGGCAAATCTCTGTTTACTGTTGGTATTGTGGTTGCAAGTGTGATTCATGATGATGAGAATTGATTGATGCCCACCGAAGGCGTTTCATTAGATCATTTGTAGGCTCTGTATACTTCTGAAAATGTCAGTTCATGTTGTAGTATTCCTTTTGTTTCTTACATGATTGCATTTCAAGGTGGGTGTTAATTTGTCTTTTTACTTTTCAGCTTCTAAATTCTGGACTTACAAATTGCACAAATGCAGTATCACATATTCTATAATGATACATACAGAGGTTCTCCCCCTTCTCAACTACAAATTGCTTGGATTCAAAGCAGATGACTCATGGTTGTTGCTCTTCTGGTCTTTAATGCCTTCATATGTATGGATTGCAGGTGGGTCCCTTATAATCTGGTAAGGTCACACCTTGATGATTCTCCCTTCGTTTGCCTATCTGATGTTGCTGTGAGCAAGACCTTAGCATCAGAGAATGGTGGGAAGGTCCCTCCCTCAGAACATGAGGATAAGGAAGAGGTGGAAGCCATGTGAATGAAGCAGCCAAAATCTCAGGGTACTCAGCTTCCAGGAATCGAAGGCTAAGTGCATCAGAATACTTTTGCTGTTTTTTAACCCCATGTGTCACCAGTTACTGGGTGGCAATCACAACACATGGGACATTGCCATCATTTCAAACAAAATGCTGGTTTCTGTTGGCGATTTTACCTGTTGTTGTTGCCCTTGATTATTCTTCAATAAGGTTAGGTTAATTAGTATCCAGGCATACCACAAGTAGTATATCTCCATGTCCATTGAAGTGCATGGCATTTGGTGGCCTCCTTACAAATGGAGAGATCTCACAGCTGGCAGGACACCCATCAGCTGATTGCACACCAAGAGCAAAAGCAATCTATAGACCACTCACGGCTGTCAAATTGGACACAGATTAGAGTGTAGTATTGCAGGCTGTCACCATGACAGGAATCAAGATAGGAAGATTGGATAGAGAGCAGGATGGAAAACTAGCTGAGCCCTATGAGCAGGTTTTAGTATGAGTTAAAGGAATGAGTTTGTAGTCATCAGCTTTCTAGAGGTTTCAGAACGAGGACATGTAATCCCTCAGATAAGCTGTCTTTGCAGCCTATACAAATTGAAGTGTGCAAGCTCTTCATTTATGTCAATATATGGCCACTTGCAGTCACCACTAAAGGATGACATTCTCACTGTAATTCACCCAACTACCTATGAGTGGAGGGAGAGAAAGAAAGAGGTATGCAATTGTTCAATTAATGACTGGTTTTAATGTTGTCTACAGTAAGCTCATTTTTTCTCTAGCTCAATTAAACTGCAGAATCTTAGTTTGCATGGCAATCAGCACATTTCAAAATCCAAGTGTGCCCTCAAGTGTGTGCACACATTGCATCTTCACAGTGTTATGATGTAATTTCCTGTTGTATGACTTTATATGTTCAGTTCTTTGGGATGTTCAGGTTAAACATAGTCATGAGACAATCACTTACGATGTTAAGGTTGTACAAGGTCAGGAGCGAATCACTTATAATGATGTGAGGCAAGGTTCATGACATCAGAAGCAAGGTGTTTTGCTACAGGCATCGCATGAAGACACCATGAACCAATTGGTAACAGTTTAGGGTTGCAATCACTGGCACAAATTGGAAGTACTTGTGTGAATACGTTGGAAAGAAGGAGAAACTCACTTGCAAAAACATTGAGAGCTTGTCAATACATGACAAGGTCTCATTGAAGACCTGCATTCGATAGACACGTTTTGAGGGCTGACTTAGCAGCTAAGGAAGAGTTCTTGCTCTTGCCCAAGTTTTAGGTTGCCTGATAGGTCAAGCTAGGGTCCTTGATCAGGCCACATGAGGTGATGTTCATGCTTCCAAATGCTGTTTACAAACTACTGCAGCAAGTGCAACTACATATGAGTGTAACATCATTCCCTCCTCTTCACACACAACACTGCAACAACCACAAAACACTGCACAACCAGAGAGAACATGAAGACATGGGGGGGGGTGTCCAGATTTTGTTCAATTTGGGACCTTGCCATTCAGGCAAGGGCAAATGGGTCTTAAGTCCTTCAAGCTTCATTACAAGGCCCACTCAAATATGTCAATTGAGTGGACATGTTCTTGACCAAAACTATTGTTTTGCCCTTTAAAATATCAAATTGTGTCAATATTAATTGGAAATGTAATGTAGGTTTGGTCATTTTGAGTTTGGGGTTGAATTTTCAACATCTCCAAATATTAATATGTGATGATATAAATGAAGAGCTTGCACACTTCAATGCATCCACTATCATAAGTGACGACATAAATGCCATATTAAAATTAATTGGATTTGTAATCTATAATGGTTTGGTCAATTTGATTTTTCAGTTGAATCCTGAATGTCTCAAAAGATAACTAAATTTGAAATAAGCCTATGATGATTTGGTCTTCTTTCAAAGACCAAAATAAGTGATGACCTAACATCGCCAACCCACTCTCTTTGTGGCCTCTTGCCTAACTACACTTCAAACCTAGATGACAAAGTATTTTACAACTTTTGGATCAGGCTTGGCTGCACAAACTACAAAACTTGCTTAGACTGTTTTTTCAATTATTTCCATACCTCAAAACCTTTTTATTGTTCTTTGTTTATCTGTTGATGATAACACCTTTGATACATATACTATGTACCAAGCAAGTTGTGTTAGTCGACTTTTGCTTTGTTGTGGATTGTGGCATTCTTTTATTTCCCCATGTAATTTATGTAGGACCTGTTTATGTTGTAGGGGAGGTTGTTGTACGATGCATTCTCCCAAAGAAGAAGCACTTAAGGGCATGAGCCGGTTCGGATGTTCCCGAACCTCAAGAGAACTCAGGAATGTGTTTTTTGACCATGGCTGAAAATAGTACAATCATGTTACAACAATTTGTTGAAACTAATGTTTTATTCATAAACATGGATGCCCAATTGGACATCTCATAAATACATTTAGGTTACATAAGATGTGAATTTATGATTCATTCATCACATTTTGACCCAAAATCCGACGTATTTAGGAAAGCAATTTTCTTATTATTATTATTTTTTTCACATTGGATTTTTTTTAAAAAAATTGTTAAAGTTTCATGAGTTGCCATAATTTTTATCAACATCCTCTTGATTTTATTTATTTATTGCTTTCATGTTGGGATTGTTTTCCATGGTTTTCAACACATGATTTTCATCTACATTTCGATGATCCATGTCTTCCATGTCATTTCTATCATCTCCATCTGCTATGTTTAAATTTTGCAACCTTTCCATTTGTTTGATTACTTTTTCAACCACCTTCAAAATATCAGCTCCTTTCAAGTTCCCAAATGTTGTATTTGCTTCAATTTGTGCATTTCCTTGAACCTCCAAGGTCCAATCCGTGTCAAAGCCATCTTAATCAACAACGCACATGTTGTGCAAACATATGCAAGTTATGATCAAGTTTAGAATGTGGTGTAATGGAATCTTTATTCTTCTTGGTAGAATCTAAATTTACCTTTCAATATTCCAAAAGTTTTTTGCATTAACATCCTTGTACTAGATTGTATAAAATTCAAATGTGTTTTGTATATTGGCAATCCATCTTTTTTCACCTTTAAACAAAGAATAAAGTCATGGTTGCATTGCATAAACAACATCTCTTATCAACTTATAAAGTGAGAATTTGTCTTTCATCACATAACTTCCTACATTTATGGATATTTCTAACCCATCCATAATTATAATCCCAAAAACTATATTTTGCGTTTATAATTCCTTGAATCAATCTGGATTGATTCAATAATAATATGATTTTGGGTTTACTTTAGGTGTGACAATTGGAATATGACTACCATCTATGGCATTTAGATTGTATGAAATTCCATGTAAGCTTTCAAAACCAACAATGATTTATTTAGTTTTGTTTCTAGTCAATTAAAGATCACCAATGGTTTTGAGTGCTTTTTAATTGTTGAACAAAATTTTCTCATTATAATTAATGCTATACTTTTTGCAATGCCATAGACCTCTTCACACATTTGCAAAGAATTTCCACTATTTAGTTGTGCAAGGGCCATTGTTACTTTAGTTTTGACAAGGATTTTTTTCTCATGTGTTTTCTTTTGTTCAAGACTTAAATTCACAACTCTAATCAATGTTCACAAAATGTGTCGTAGCTTAACCTTGTTCGTTGTCAAAATATCTTTTCAAAAATGCTTCCTACAAGTTGATTTTTCATGCATTCCATTGTCCTCTCATACCTTCACATGTTGCGAACTCTCAATGCCATGTCAATGAATTCCATGAAAAATAACATTACACTCATCATACTCCAATGTTGTCTAATAATTACTTGTTACAATGCAACCACTTGTGTAATCACTCAATACATAATCATAATAAAAACAAGATTGACTAATATCTTGTGCCTATGCTCATCGATTGTGTGTAAAAAACAAAACAAACCAAAGGTTAACCTAATCCTCTCACATGTTAATCACACATTTTTTATATTGGAACCTTAAATTGGACCCAAAGCCTTTACACACACTCACTATACCTTAATGAATTTTTAAAAATTTATAATGTGAAGAAGGGTCCAATTCATTAACGTTCAATTTGCTTCAAATTGGTCGCTGGGCTTGGGACCTGGACCTTTGTTTAAAGTGGCCTTAAGTATACTTTGTAAACCCTAAACCCTATTAGCCTTTTTTCTTTAATTATTTAAAAAAAATTTAAGGGCCTGGTATTTTCCGCTGCGCAGTCCGGCGAAAATCCAAAATTGGGTGGGAAGAGCGTCGAGGGACGTAGGTAGCATTCCCGGGAAACGGAAAACTGCCCGGCAATCTCTCGGTTTCAAATGTCGTCGTGAATTTGGCGCCATGTTTGGTGCTAGGGATCTGCAAGCTCAAGTTCGCTGGCTCTTCTCGTGAATAAGGATGCTCTCGCTCTTCTCAGAATGTTTTTCCAGCAACCCAATTGCAGTCCCAATCTTTTCTACGATTCACGACTCCTCGTCTTCTGTGAAGTCCTTGAGCTTTTCTTGTGCACAAGGTTTGCATGTTTGTTGAATACAGCAGTTTGCTGTCTCTTGATGTCGCAAGGTTTGTAGAGGTTCATGTTTGTTAAACACGGAAGGTTGTGGTATGTTGATGACCCTTGCGACTTACAAACTTCTCCATATCCGAGTTTTCTTTCGAGCTCTGACCATCGCTGCTTCTTCTTCATATAGGAATCGTCTTCACAGATCGGGCCATATTTGTTGGGATATGGATCTTGGAGCTGGCGACTCCGAGATGGGTTCATCATATTCTTTCTTACATGGGTTTTATTTGTGGAGCGTTCTTTTCTGTAATATGAACTTGAAGAACTAGGGTTTCTGGAAGTTTTCTTCTGCCTCCCTCGATTCAGTCGCTTCCTGCGGCAGCAGCAGCAGATCAGGTTTTTTTGGGGGGTGGGTGTTCTATGGATGTTGGACGTGACGGCGCTTCTCAAGTATCTTCCATGAGCAGTACTGCTGCTGGCTCTCCACCAGCTCCCAACAAGGTCGCCTTAATATCCTACAAGCGGCGAACTGGCAGTGCGTCAAGGATGCGGTACATTTTTCTGTCCTATGTAGTCTCATATTCTGCTGCTGCTTCTGAGACTTGTCATCTCTTATCTTGCGCTCGCTCTGTCTCTCTCTGGGGCTCCCTCTGATCGATTAAGAAGATTTTGGGGTTGGTTGGGTCTTCCTCTGATTGATGAAGAAGGTTTTAGGGTTGGTGGCTCTTGTAGGCAGAGTATCTGAGAATGTCCAGTGCAGAATGGGTCGTGGCAGCTACTGAAAATGGATCCCTATTTTGATTCCTCTCTTCAGTTTCTCAATCATGTTTTTTGTCTGCACATTTGATGCTCAGGAGGACTTTGGATACTCATACATCATCAACTAAGGCAGCAGAGACAAACGAGGGAAGCAGAGAACCTTTGCATCATGATCTCTTCTCTTCCAAAAGCACTTGCTTACATGATGAACTCTCAACAATGTGGAAGAGCTCATCAGTAGTACGCATGAAGAGAACAATGGCACCCAAGCGAGCAATTGGGCAGTATTTTCTAGACTTAGGTCAAGCAGATTTCTCTCACACAACTTGTCCTTCATGTGGACTGGTTTATGCTCGTGGTGAATACACTGATGAGAAGCTCCACACATCGTTCCACAAGAATCAAGTGCAAGGCATTCAGTTTCGGGTAGAACTTCATGGCTTCTGTTCTTTTCTGTTTGCAGCTGAAGTAATTGTATCTATCTGCTCTGGTTGTGTGATCTCACCTTATGTGTTCACCATCATTGTGGGCATGCTGCTGATCCAATGCTGGTTGCAATAATGATGTTCATTGATCCTGGGTTCTGAAGATTTTGTGAGGGCTTGTGCTGCAGGGATGGCAGCATGAAAGAGTTGCCATCAAGCTCTCGAGTAAGGGGGACAGAATCATTTATGTCATACCTGGTGACCCCACTTTCCATCTGTACAAGGTGTGGTCACAAACCTCTCATCTCTCTCAACCCTTGGTTTTTGGGAGTGTTGCAAAACCTGCATGTGCAAAGGATTTTTCTCCTGTAATTAATTGCTGTAGCATGAAAAGTTTTAATTGTGGCTTCAATCCATCATAGAGAAGTGTTTAGAATGGTTCAAGCATTTATTTAGGTCCATGGCTTTTGTGTCCAGGTACAGGAGGTAGTTAGGGTAATGGAGCAGGAGATGGATTTGGTTCCAGGCTGGTTATGGCAACAACACTGCAAGGTGTGCTAAACCTACACATTTGGAATGCACTCAGAATTGGCATTCACCAAACTTTTTTGTGTCTCTGTTGTATTCAATTGCACCAAGATGTGAATATGGAACAATTGAAGATGTTGACTCAGAAGAGTTTGATGCTCAAGGTAGTAATTGTTGGAACATAACTATGTTCTGGACTTTCAGGAGGAGAGCTTTGTAACATTTGGTATGATAGATCGCACTCTGATGACTGTCTGATATGATTTCATTTTTAGTTGTTCAAACAGGTCTATCTTTTCATATCAGCATCAAAAAAGATTGCGGGCTGTATTTTGTGCGAGCCTATCAAATGTGCCTTTCCTATTGTGACATCCCACTGGCAGAATGCAGCTCACCCTTCTTGGGACATGTCACAGCGGCTTGTACCAGCCTTAGATGTAGCCGTAGATACAAATCCTGATGAACTCCAAGGTAGGGATATCAGAGTATTGCCCAGTGCTCTATCTCTGCCCATAGAGGGGATGAATCTGTTAGGAGAAGGCCAAAGCAGAAATGTCTCTGGCAGTTGCAGAGAACTGGACCTTGGCAAATTCTTAAGGGAGAAGAAACCTAGTTCCACTGAGCTGGCTTTTGGGAACTGGAAATTTAGAAGGGAAGTAGTTCATAAGAAGCGGAGATGTGTTGCAGATCAAGAAGATTTTGGGGGAGTAGTCCTCTGCAGTAAGGTTGCTGTCCCTGCTGTCTGTGGAGTGAGAGGAATATGGGTTTCATGTTCAGAGAGACGAAAAGGCATTGCTTCCCACCTTCTGGATGCCATGCGGTACATCTCCAAACCCTTGTTCCCTTGGCTTGAAAATGCCATTAACTTCATATTGAAAAACCAATTTTCTTTTGTTCAAATTCATGCTGATGGGTACTATTTAAAGAGTGTATCTTAGATCCATGCCCCTTTCTTTGAGATTGAAATCAATACCTTGTATTGTGCATTTGCAGGACAACATTTTGTTTTGGTTTGACACTACAAACTTCTCAATGTGCTTTCTCACAGCCCACACCAGATGGTCAAGCTTTTGCTGCTTGTTACTGTCACAATCCATCTTTTCTTGTATATCAGCCTCAATAGATAGTATAATCTTGAATCAACGGGAAAAGGTAGAACATGTATATATACATTTCCTTCTACAGAGAATCCAAGGTGAAAGAGCATCACCAAGAAAATTGGAGAGCGGATGTAAAGCTAGTGGTTACTGTTTGGGTGAGTTCTCTCACTGCTATTCTGAGCTACAAGTATTACTGGTTGGAAATCTAGGCAAATCTTAACTGCCTACTCTGACATTTCAACCCCATAGGCTTAGGATGGAAATGCCAATGTCACAGCCTATTCTTGTCCTCAAAAGGATTTTAACACCAAGAATCAGTGACCCCTGATTTGTATGTGCATGGATTGAACTAAAAGGATTCAAGGCTACACTTCTGAAGAACTTCAATTCATGCAAGTGTAGTTCTTCAGAATTTGAAGTTGGTGAATGCCTCTCCAATTTGTTCAGTTTGGAGCTGGGATGGAAGGTCATTTGGTCAAGATTTACATTCTCATTGTTGTGGCAATGGAAGTACTTTATAGGGTACTTCACACGCACTTTCTGAGATGAGAAATGCCTGTGCCCTGAACATCCTATCAATTTGCATCCACAGTTGGATGTTGATCTCTGGTCTGGTAGATTTATTGATTTCTGTTGAGTAATGCAGTCACAATCTATTTCAAGACCTTAATTTGGATGCAATAGTTTATAACAATCTCCACTTAATTGTGCATATTGGCAATTCTACTGACAGAGACAGGTTTAATAGTATACCAACTGCATCTTTTTTTTAAGTGGAGTGCACACATCAAAGATTAAAACCATTGAAGGCTCTGAAAATAAATCTTCTGTGATTAATTTGCAAATGGATTTATCATTCAACTGCAAATCTGATGGACTGTACTCTGTACTTGGCCTCCATGAGCACATTTAAGTGAGTTCCCCAGTAATAATAATCTTAAGGGTTTGGGTTCCAGGTCAAAAATAAAGACAAAGAACCCAAACAAATCAATTTTAACTGGAGTTTTGCTATTTGAAGATTGTCATTATGTAAGAGTTGAAACTTCTGTTCACGAACTGATCATGATGGTAGTGATGAAGATTTCAAGGTGGTTTTGGGATTTGTGATCTCATGTAGTAGTTTTTGGTGCTACAGAAGAGCCAGAAGAGGAGTCTTGCATCTTGTTTTATTGATGGAGCACTTTGTAATCTGCGCTTTTGTACTCCTCTTTCTTCAGTGGTGCAACGGCGAAAAACTCTGAAATCACTTCAAGAGGGAACCCTTTGGTCTCTGGGACTTTGAGGAACACAAAAATCCAAGAAACTATACTCACCACAGCAAACAGGCCAAACACACCCTGGAGGCCAAGCCTCTCAGCTATAAGAGGAAAGGAGTAAGTCACAATGACATTGCTTGTCCACATTGCAGCTGCACATATGCCAATGCAAAGCCCCCGCACACTTGTTGGGAAAATCTCAGAGCACAGGATGTTTGGAATTGGTCCAAAACCTGTCACAAATGAGCAGATGAACAATGTCACACAGGTGAAGGATATTGCTGCTGCCAATAAACCTGCTGCAAGAAACATGTTGACCAGCACAAGCATCACCAGCGAGATTGCAAGGACAGGAATTGTAGCCAGTAGCAATTGCCTGCACACACACATGCACACACATGCACCCCCGATAGCATTCATTAGTAAAAACCTTTGAACACACTTGAAGAAATCAGCAGGCATGAAACTCAGCATCCAACAACCAATCACAGAAGTGTATAGTTACATGTACTGCAAAGAGCCGAAGAGAGTCATTTCCATATACCTCCGGCCTGAGATGTCCATAAGCCACATAGCTACCACAACACATGGCAGCATTGGCAAGCACATGACACCACTGGCAAGTATTGAACTTGATTCTTCATCAATCCCCATGCTTGCAAGCAAATCACCAGTGCCTGCTTGCATAAGAATTTGCGGTGTGAAGTAGAACATGGCATTTATGCCACTAAACTGCACAATTCCAACAGCACAAAAGAAACTAGAGTGTAAGATTCTCAAATACCCAAGTCCCTCCCTCCCAATACACAAATTCAGACCAATACCCTGCACACAACTGCTAGGGCTTTTAATGCCTGCATAAACTATGTATGAAGTCTTTGTTGAGGCATGTGTAAACTATGTGTGAAGCTTTTTTTGCCAAAATCTGGCATTGTACTGAAAACCTCCCCAATCAGAAAGATCTCATCTTTAAAGCTTGGGACTTACAAACATTGAAATTGGTGTTTTAACATGACAAGTGAACTTCTTCTGCAGATTTAAAGTTGTGATTTGCTGGGTGAGGGTTTCACCTGCTGTAGGATCTGGATGCCAACTCCAACAATAAGCGCCCTCTGGACTCCACCTTCCAGCAGGTTAGACCATGGAGGTCCTTGTGTTACATGCTCCACTGGGTGAACCATAGCAGGTCCCACTGCATGCTCATTGAACAACTCTTGATCAAAGCTTGATTTTGTCACCAGAACAGCAGCCTGTGTGGAAGATTTTAAATGAATCAGACATACATCCCAGAAAGAAGACTCCATGATCAGGAAGATTCTAGGGTTTGTGACAGTCTTAGTCTTGAATGCAAAAAATCTGAGAGAATCATCTAGTACCTTAACATGCAAGCATTACTGACCTGGAAGGTGTCATTATCTGCAAGGAAATTGCCTGTGACACCTGGAAGCGATATAGTAGAGTTGTAATGGGACATGTCACCACCTTCACTTTTCAGGAACACTCTTTTCAGTGCACCTTCTTCTCCCTCCCCAGTCTTCTGCCATGCAAGCTGCCAACCACCGCCAATGCCTACACTGCCAAGCATGTCAGGGACTGCACTATCATGAATGGTGCTTCTCCTTGAACCTGCTCTTGACAAATGTGGAGAGAAAAAATTTGCTAGTCTGTCATGGGAGTCATGACGAGAAAACCGTACTGAATCAATGTTATTGTATCTTCCACTTCCATAATTACTTTGAGTAAGGAGTGGGGATTGCAATTGGTCATCATCATCCATGTCCGCAGCAGCCATGGTCCCAATTTCTGTGTCGGAGTGATACCCACTGTTTCTAAATCTTGGGGTTTCAGGAGCTTCTTCGTCCCAATGGTCATGTAATTTGTGGTGGTCATCTTCGCTAATATTATTGTCATGAGAGGGAATGAAGAAAGGATCCACATTGTTTTGAACGCTTCCCAGTAGAGTAACCATAGGATCTATCAAGGGAACATTGTGAACTAGGTCAGCACTCAAAGCTCGACGTAGGCCATGATGGTGTTGATATGAACCAGTTTCATCGATAATCGGAGTAGCAACCCATGCCATTGTCTCATCTGGACCATAGAGCTCAAACTGACCCTCTTCAAAATGCAACTCACCATCTGCTAGCACCTTCTCAGCTGGCCTTACTAACCATTCTTCGAGATGCGCCTCATGTACAACTCCAAGACCTTCCACCAACAATGCAAGCTCCGCTGCGATGTTCATGAGACAGACAGACAGATGGCAAACATCAAGGTCAGATGCCATGCATGCATGCATGCTCATCTCAAACCCTTTCAAGCAAGGGCTTGCCCATGCCATGATGATCTTCACAACAAAGTCTTGATGATGGAACTTGAGCTTTTCAAAACAGATTGCACTGAATTCCTCATGTTTCCAGAAATTGGGTGAACAACATTCTTGTATTTAGTATGGATGCAAATACATGTGGGGCTGGGGGGGGTAAATACTTGGTGAAAAGCAAGCAACAAAGTAGTATGTACCTGACACATCTTCCTGACCACGAAGGTTTTGAAGCACCAGCTTAGCATCCAACATGCGGCCCTTGCTCACAAGCCAGCGAGGAGATTCTGGCAATACAAAGATCCCTAGAAGCACATAAACAAGGGAGGGCACAAACAAGGAACCGAGCATAATCCTCCAATCAGGGTCAGGTTGGAGTGACAATGCAAAGTTCATGGCATATGCGAGGACTAAACCCAAAGACCCCATCAGTTGTGGGAGTGTTGCAAGCTGTCCTCGAATTTCAGCTGGAGACGATTCCGAAATCAGGATGGGTGCAACTGTGGCAGCCAAACCGATGGCATAGCCAACAAGGAGCCGCCCAACAATGAGCGCATGGACAGTCGGTGCCCATGCCATCACTGCTGCTGCCAAAGAGAACAGCAACCCAGAAATGCATAGCATGGTGCGACGGCCAAGCCAATCAGCTGCAGGTCCTGCCACTATCACACTTGCCACCGCTCCAATCAAAGCAGCTGCCACCACCAAACCCTCTGTTGCTGGCGTACCCTCCAATTTGTACTCGGGTCTTATATACAGCAGTGCACCTGCAGGTATAGCATGATGCACAACATCTTTCAGAGCAATGGGAAAATGATTCAGGAACTTCAGAGCTTTTGGGGTATTTACTACCGTGGGGAATTATAGAAAAAGACTCAACAGCAAAACACCTGAGGGCTCCAACAAAAGATTGAGACGGGCTTTGTGCAGTTCTAACTTTGTTGAGAAAATCGGTTTTGGGTTTTGGACTTTGATGATGAGGAGGATGAGGAGCGGAAGAGTAAGGGGTGTGTGTGTGTGTGTGTGCGTGCGTGCGCCTACCAGCAACTGCTGCGTTGTCCCATCCTTGAAGCAAGTTCCCAACTGCCGCAGCTGTTGCAACAGCTCTTGCTCCATTGAAGATGCCCATGATGATGATCCTTCAGCTAAATCTCCCCCTTTCTTTCAACTGCACTTAAAGAAGATTTTTTTTCTTTTCAATTTCCAATCTGCCTGCAATTGAGATTCAAACTGAGCAAGATCTTTGTTATAGTTGCAACGGTAATCTCAGCTCAAGACAATTTCTTGGGTGAAGAAAACTGCACGTCCAGTAGTACTAGCTGGGTTCAGCAAGATGTAACTGGAGCACCCAAGTGTACTCGAAGTGAATAGCTGCAAGCTGCAAGATGATGATCAGCTGCACAAAATGTTCAGAGTCTCGATCACAGTTGTTGTGATCTGCACAATTGGCCTCAGCTGCTGGCTGGCTGCTTTACTGCTGTTGTTGCTGTTTGTTCAGTTCAAAATTCTGTTGAGCTGCTGTTGCTGTTGTTTGTCTAGTTCAGAAATATTCTGTTGAGCTTGGTGTTTCTTTCAGGCTGCAACAACAGCCGGCCGGCCAGACTGAGATTATCAAGGATTGAAACAAAAGTCCAGACGAAGAGACGGAAGGAAGAGATGAGCAGAAACAGTTGTATGTCCTCCTCTTTAGACATCAGTTGCTGGTAAGTAGTATTGTGTTCAACACACTCCCGATGGGTTCCAAAACCAAATCTACAAACAACAAAAATTCCAACACCACCACAAACAAGCAATCAAACAATTAAACAACAACAGCAAAATCACAAAATTATGCAACCGCCACCGATTTGAACCTTGTCCTTATAACTGAAATGAAAAAAAAAGGTGGCAAGGAGGACCGAATTTTTTCGAAAAACAAATGGATTGCACAAACTGTGAGACTCACAAGAGATGGAATGTAGCATAGTAGAGTCTAGAAATTGCGAGACATTTGCGAGAGAGAGAGAGAGATTTGTGTAGAACGAGAGAGAGTGTGTATGTGTGCGCGAGAGAGTGTGCGTTGTGGGGACGAGAGTGGGGCTTGGGGAGGGGACAAAAGAGTGGCGACACTTGGCGACATGCAGAAAATCAAAAGCTGGCTCCTCATTTGGCCCCTGGTTATGGAACCTTGTCCCCTCGACTTCCTTGGCGAAACCCTGACCCACCCCACCGGCACCCACCATCCCGGGCTTTGCTCCGGTCCACCTCCTTCCAAAACGACCGGCCGGAGTCAACCAGCACATACCCGGTTATCGCCAAGGATGGATGATAAGTGATTGATGAATAATTTTCTGTTGAGTTCCAGTTCCCTAGCTAACCATGGTGACTAGCTAAGTTGGTTTGTACTGCCTACATACCTACACAGCACCCATCAGTGTACCACCAAGGGTGGATGATAAGTGGTTGACGAATAGTTTTCTGTTGAGTTTCAGTTCCCTAGCTAACCATGGTGATTAGCAAAGTTGCTTGTTTACTACCTGCCTACTAACAAACTGTTATTAGAAGGTTACTACCTAAGACCAGTGTTGTGCATTTTTACTAGAATCTGCTACAGATACCCACTGGTTATCAAACCGGGTATATACTCACTTACTTGACAGGGATGAAAATACAATAAAATAAAATAAGATTACATAGTTTTGGTATAAAAAAGAACCGGAATCACTGGTTATTTAAAAAACCACATAACCGTGTGAAAGATGGCCCCTTATTTATGTACAAATCATCTATTTACCCAGTCATCACCTATTTACCTACCTATCTACCAATATAGAGGACCCTACTTCTTACAAACTGGGTTAGCAAGCTGAAACCAGATATTAACTCAGTTGTGGATGAGCTGAGGTTCATCCACGACTGAGTTATAATGGGCATCATCCAGTGGACGGTGTGTGCTGGTGGGTGCTGGTTCACCATGACCAAACGACCATTTTCTCTCCAATCCAGATTAGTGGATTCTTTTCTAAAATGGTTTTAAGAAGGAGAAATATTACTTATTTATTTATTATTATTTTGGGGGCGGTTTGGTGAAGATTCATTTGTTCTTTGTTATCTTGAGGAGACCAAATGACCAAATTTAGGTTCCCATTTCCTGAAATGGTTTAGCAAAATGTATTTTCAACCATCATAGAACATTGTTTCACCTTGCTAGGCCCATTCCATACTAGGTACATTCCAGTCTAGATAGTCAATCTCTTGTGAAAGAAAAACCTTGTATATAAAAATCAAGGACATGAACTTGTCCATTAAAAGTACAAGGCAAATGAGACCACAAGTAAACACAACCCAAAGAAAAAACACAAAAGCAAACAATCAATGAAAAGAAAACCTTCTGCAAATACGACCCAAGGCTACGAAATGACAATCATTGATGACAAAGAAGATTTAAGATGAGAAAGTTGTTATCTATCACAAATCGGGCTAATGATGGAGGTCCACTAGCTATGATGTGTGTAAGAGATGAAGAATCTCAACCAAGTGTTGTAGCTTGTTGAATAATCACTATGGCTTGCACACATTGCAAGGCTATTGACACGCGTTGTCAATAACGGGAAGTGAGCATCAAAGATAATAGAAGATCGTTGATGATACGCGATGATGATTTGTGCACAAGCGATCAAAAATGAATCAAAATGAAAATGAAAACATTGATACATTTCGATAGCAAGGATGAAATTATCACTCGGTGCTTGTTCGATGTAAGATCATGTTTTTTCTTAAATGTTATTATCATCGATACTTGTTGCACCATATTTGTGTGAATCAGGTCAGCAATGATAATGTCCATCAAAGTATGAAAATCGTTTCTAGTAATAAAAATATCCACTCGTTGTTAGGTGCGGCAAGGGAAAAGGTGGGAGACCTCCCTTTGAACATGTGTTTCGCTCTCCAAAACAATAGTTACAACAGTATTCTAAAGTGTATTGTGAGTTGTTGTACAGTCACTCCCACAAGGGCATCAAAACAAATGAATACCCAGATCGTCAATGACCACATTGACATCGCGAAAGATGGGCCACTTTAAGATGTGACAAACCAAGACGAATACATAATGCTGAAAAAAAATGGACTGATGATAAATAAAATGTTGGTGTGGTAAGACGAACTGATAACCAAGCGCCTACCTTTGGACCCACACATGAGCGAAAACATGGTTGCACAATATTTAAGGAAACATCTACTAAAAGGGAAGCAAACTTTTATGACTTGTGTTGAAACTTAAAATTAGTTGTAGAGTTATAATATCTTGAAAGATTTTAATTTTTTTTAGAGGATTTTTTGAAGATTACATTTTTGCATAGTGAAATATTTGGGCTTCCAAAATTCTTCTTTTGCATTAAGATACTTTATAATGTAAATGGGAAGTCCACAATGTGACACACCCCTTGTTGTGGGAGTGATGAATATTAGGTTAGTCCTTCTTGTCTAAAATGAAAAGGAAACTTGGGTGTTAGGTATAGGGTTTAGGGTTTACCAAAAATAAGGGATCCCAAGGCAGAAGCCAAGGGAGTTCTAAATTTCTGTAAAGCCTTGGTCCTAGGGCTTTATACACAATGTAACATGAGTTGGTTTTTTCTAAAAAAAATTCTTGTGATACGCAAAAGATGCTGGATTTATTATTACAAAATTTTATATTGCCACATGTCTTTTATTTCATTATCTAGAAGAGATCACTTTAGAATTCAAAGTTTTGGTTATTATGAATGGTTATTATGGAAGTTAAATTATTGCAAAAATATTAATTAATTGGCTCATCTTTTCTCTCTTTAATCAAATGGACTAGAAATTAGAATTCGAGGAGATTGACCTAGTTTGGAAGTGCCTACCTTTTAAGGGAAATTGGAATGTGAACTTGAAATGGGAGTATGGAGCAAGGTTTTTTTTGTTCTTCAATTTTGTGATGTAGCCAAACTGGTGATCATCCACAACAAGATTTAGCCAAATTTGGCTACAGAGCAGATATGAAAATAGAAAATTTAAGAATCTTTTTATATTTTGACTACTTGCTGGAAAAACTGTTGTAAGAATCTGGCAATTATATTTTTTTTCTTCAAAATCTGGCAAAAAGTTGAACATATTTTCTTGGCATAGTTGAGCATTTTGAAGGTTCACTATTGTCATGGGAAGGACATTGGGGCCAACCAAATGCACATCCCTCCCTTGCTTGATGAG
>Ga0209611_10004433_pt1 | contig 23998 bp, 16 predicted proteins | sample S1TSphgellanicum_3_FD_187693 | JGI IMG/M metagenome (GOLD analysis project Ga0209611, IMG submission 187693) | Host-associated microbial communities from peat moss isolated from Minnesota, USA - S1T2_Fc - Sphagnum magellanicum MG (SPAdes) (version 2) | ecosystem: Host-associated > Plants > Peat...
GACCACTTCTTGTTGGTTTGCCCTGCTTATCAAAGTGTTCGAGAGAGGTTTAGAGGTTCATTGCCACTAACTGCCATCACACCTTTGGCTGAATTACTGAGCTGTCAGCAACAAGGCATCCTTGCTAGATTTTTAGTACAATGTCAAACAGTTAGATCTGAATTGCTTCATCAGACATAACGTCAATTGGGCTCTGGCCCGGGCGCTGTTTGGCCCACTTAATGACGCTAAATTGTAAGTAAGTAAGTAAGTCAAAGCAAGAGGTTAATGAACATCACTGATTTGAGGGGTTGCCCAATCTCCTTGAGTGAGTGTGAAGCACCGAGTGTGGTGAGGATATCTAGACATTGAGACTCCAGGTGTTGCTCTCTCCCAGATGAGAGATGGAAAGCAACAAGTCTATAGTCTTGAAGAGTGAAAAAGAGAAACATGTGGCCAAATTTAGCCATATCTCAAAACTCTTCGTTTCTGTATCTGCACTAAGAACTCCCATCCTGAAATAAAATAGCGAAAAGATTTGAGGCAAAAAATTATGCCCAACATGCACAAACAATTCTTAAATTTGCTTTGAGTAGTGCAGTCAAAACAGTATTAAAATGATGGAAGGCATCACTACATGAAGCAGCACACCAAAGATGATATTTTCATGGTGAGCCTTCACTGGCAGTAGAAGAAAACTTGAGGTACAAACACAGTTCAAGATCGACAATCTCCACCTGCAGATGCAGACTAACCTGCACAAATATTTTGGATGAAGTATAGCAGTCAAACAGCTTGAAACTCTCATCAGTAAAAGAAAATGATTGTTTTTGATTGGCCAGCCATAAATGATCAGCTCAAATGGCAACATTTAAAATAGTCTCTCCCTTATACTATCCACTTTTTGTTGTTTATGGGTGGGGATGGGGTAACAATTAACACCAAATGTTGGATGTGATAAATACTTATAGGGGCCCCAATTGGGCATGTGGGTGGAGATGCTCTAAGCTCCTTAAATTTCTGACCTTACATAAGCAACAATTTGCAATAATCTCTTTAGCAGTATGAAGTTAGTGCCACAGAAATCTGCAATTCTTCTGAGAGCAAACTGCTTTTCACCTCCTTGTGCCACTAGTTTGGATAATTTGGTAATCTGCCGAACTTCTTTTGTCAAGATTACCTCTACATCCTGTGCCTAACATGGATTTGGAATGAGTGCCGAAAGCGGATGATCTCTGGCATGGAGATACTTGTCTACGCTCTCCTTGAGCATGTACCGATCCCCTTATTCAGCTGGTGAGGACTTCTACTAGCAACTTAAAAAAATAGTTTCAATAGTTTTCACTCAAGAAATTAAAGGTGGCTGCACTTTCTGGACTTTTTGTCTTGATAATTTGCATAAAGAAGCACCCAAAAGTTTTGTATACTAGCTCAACATGATCTGGACCTACTTTGGATGAATTTTTTAACAACCCTAATTGGAACTAAGGGGTTTGGTGACAAGCTAAGGGGTTGCAACTGTGTTCCAAAAATCTAGATGAGGTGAAGTCCATGACCATGAGCCATAACCAAAGTAAGGGTTAATGCATCATCAATCATTTTGACTACTTAGTTTAAGCATAATCCCCATTGAGCTCATTGTGAATTAGTTTGATGAATGAAATCTTTGAGGATATTAGGTGTGTAATTCCAAGTGGCTATTCCTTAACTTAAAAACCATGGTATTTCACCATCTTTTGCCTATCTGAAGTAAATATTGCTTAAGCCAATCCAAAAACCTCCAATAAAATATAAATCCAAGTTTGACAAATTGACAATATTTGACCTTGAGTATAGTTTTGATAGTGTTCTACATCCAGCTTCAAGTTTGATGAAATCTTTTAAATGCATTTTAGTCAATGTGAATTAGTAGGAAAATAATCTCTTGAATTCATTATCATTAGGAAAATGGATTGTGGACTTATCCAAAGTGAAATATGTTAGAAGCATCATAAAACTGAGGCATGTTGTGGACATTCAAGAAATATATATTACCGCTCTACGTCTTTTATTTCAAGAATGCCCCACCCTAAGGCACTACTTTACATGTAAAGACCTGCTCTTGTTTTTTTTAGTGTAATTGGAGGGCATGTTACCCATTGTATTTTTTCCTCAGCTGTTTGGGGCATTTAAAAAAATGGAACATCCACCATAAAAGAAAAGACATTGAACAGGTCTTTGTGCTTGGCCTCATGTGGGCGCTTATTCCAGTAAAGTGCATGGCCTTGGGCGTTTACCCTACACCAAAATCTTTCCAATGAAACGAACTCCAATACTGGACTTGGCCAGTGCTCGCCCAGGGAAGAACCCTGACAGAATCAGGGTTGAAGGGCCCATTCACAGGCATCACAATGTGAGGGCTATATTATCCAGCTGGATGAAGCCGTACATAATGTATCGTGCATCTTGTCATATTTGGATGCAAAATCAGCCCCGGGTGCTGATTCTGTACCAGGCTGCTGATAGTAAAGGGGAACTAGATCAAAAAGAGGCAGAATAAGATAGGTCTGCTTTTAACGACTTCACAGTGTCCAGTCCATCAGACATAATCCAATGAGGTACTGAAGGCAAATTGTCATCAAAGTCATTACCTTAAGGCTTTGCACTAACAACCTTCTGTCAATTTTGAAATGGTCCACTGTTGATTGCAACCAGGAAGATGAAACTTGGGGTGTTTTAATTTGAGTTTGAAAAATGGGATTTGAAATAATACAAGGACTCAAGGAGATGTAGTGAAGCAAAACATAAAAAAAATGTTCCTGTTTTTTGGTGAATGTATAGATTGTGGACTAGCACCAATAATTGTTTCAGTTATGTTCAAGGATATAAGATCAGCCGTTTCTGAATATAGTGTCGAATAAATGATACACGGAGCACTGGATGTCCAAGAATTTCATGAAGAGTCATAATGATCTTGATTCCTGGGATATTTTGTGCTCAGATGCTCTTTGGAACTTTACTATTGCTCATCACGATGTATTAGTGAAGACATCAGAGTGTCCCCGGCGGCTCAGTATGTGACCCTGCACATTATAATTGGATGAAAACAGATCAGACATGCTGGGTTAGCTCAGCAAAGTGGTTTTAGCCCATCATTTTTGCAGAGTCTCCTAAGATTGGTAATGGCTCTGCAACACTGATCAGAGTGTAATAAATGTGATAAGACTGCTGCTCCCTGTCTTTGATGAAAATTACAAATCATAATGATTGGTTCAGGTGGTTTGCCATTAGTAGTCTCCCACATATTTGTGGTCCTGGCTTCGGTTTCATAGGTTGGGGTTGCAAAAAAAGTAAATAACTAAACTTGGATATGAGAAATACTTTTGCAGGTTCGAATACTAAGCACTGCTGGGGATGCTCAATTGGTAGAACCAATTAACATGGGAAAAAAAACTTTTGTTCCAAGTGCATGTCGAACAGAGTCTTTAAAGATTTGTTTGACTCACAATGTGGCAAGTAGGCTACAAGTTACAATTTGTGAGAAGCCTTACCTTTCTTTGGAGCTTTTTTCTCAATGGAGAAGTGAAGAGCAGCAGACTGTAAAAGGAGCATTCCTTTCACAAGTCATTTCCTCACAATTATTGCATCAAACTTCAGGCACATGTTTCAAAACTAACATGTAAGTAATCTAACATGTCACACAGTGCAGTTCCATAAACAAACTTACAGCATCAACTTCAACATTAGGAATGAGAAAAGTTCTGGTTAGAATTTTGTGTATGTTCTGGCATCTTACCTAAGTACAAGTGAACAACCTCCAGTCGAGTCTTTGAGACCCAAAAATAATCCATTTGACTACCCCTGCTGTTTGCACCCTGCAAATGATCTACTTCACAAGGTTTCTCTCACTGGGTTAATTGCTCCTGTTTGCTCCTCTTGGACTCTGCATTCTGCAGGTAGGGGGATGAGAAGCAGAGGCTGGGGGCTAAGTTCAAAGAGCATGGGCCATGATGCAAGCCACCTTGTTTTGTTTCTGTTACACTCCCCACTTGCTGAAACACCCTACTGTTGATAAGTTGTAAGTTGACTGTGAAATTGGATCTGCAATCCTCCATGCTTCAGTACCAGTGTTGTAATAAGATTGATTTCTGGCTGTCAATTTCAAATTAAGAAAGTTGTGAGCACACCCACTGTTTGTAGCTCCCTGGTATGGCTATGCCTATCCCTAGAGATTGCTGAGGTTCCCACACATTGAGCTCAGTAAGTCATACTGTAGAGCTTGAAGCTTGGGTTCTTGGGACCTTCCAGAGTGAGGGAATCATCCTCCCTATGTACATACACTGCATTGTCCTTAGCCAGTTTTTGGATCTCAGCTGGCAGTTCCAGCTTCAGGCCTGTGCAGCCAACAAGGTTGAGCACTTGCAAAGCAGGCAAGCTACCAATTTCAGGGGGCAGCCGATTGAGCCTGGTGCAGCAATTGAGGGACAACCGCTGAAGCATGCGTAAGTTTCCAATCTCTGCCGGCAGATGTGCCAGCAGCTTCATGTAGTCAAGATCCAGGGACTGCAATGAAAGCAGATCAAAAATCTCAATAGGGAGCCTGGATAAGGAGGTGCATGAGTTCAATGAAAGCTTCTGCAGTGATCCCAAGGCACCAATCTCCCTTGGGAGCTCTTTGAGATCTGTGCATGAGCTCAAATTTAGCCTCAGTAGACCTGATAGCATCCCAATTTCCTTTGGCAGTTTCTCCAGCAGCTCGCAGCCAGAGAGGGACAGCTCTTCCAATGCAAGGAGTTTCCCTATCTCCTGAGGCAGCATTCTGATACCAGACTGCCCAAGATTGAGATGGGTCAGGCTTCGAAGTGATCCAATTTCTGCTGGCAGACGTAGCAGGCATTTGCACAGCATGAGATTCAGCTTCTGCAAAGTCACAATATTGCCAATCTCTGCAGGGAGGGTGGTGATGTTGGTGCATCCTGAGAGATCCATTTCACGGAGGCTTGCAAGCTGTCCAATTGACTTGTGTAGCTGCCGGATGCTTAGGCAATTCTCCAAGCGAAAACGTCGCAGTTGTTTCAATTTACCAAATGCATGTGTCAAGTCATGCAGCCTGTTGCAACCATTCAGGTGGAGCTCCAGCAGACCTACGAGTTGCAATATGCACTCATGCAATTCATCCATATTGTTGCACCCTATTAGTGTGAGATCCTTGAGCTGAGCTGGGAACTGCACACATGAAACCGAATTTATCCATAGGAAAGCTGTGACCAAAGTTTCTGTCCATTGCATTTCTTCAACAAAGCGCATTTTATGCTGATGATCCTACTTGGATCAATTCACTGTAATGTATTAACTCTTTGGGACATACCTTGATAGTAAGGTCAATCTCAGCAGCACGAAGGATGACCATTTCCAGCTTGCGCAGTCTCTCCATCTGGAAGGGGATTCGAACATCTGGGGCAACCTTGCTGCGCCCCCAGTAAAAGAACTGCAGCTGGCTCAAGGGCTTGTTGCAGTAGCCTTTGACACCTGTATCATGGAGGATCAGAACTCGTGCACCTTGCATTTTCTCAAGCATCGTGCCTTGCAGAGGTTCCTTGCAGCTTATTAGAGATAGCCCTTGTATGTTCTTTAGTTCCTACACACAAGCCAGTTACAACCCATGTCAGAGGGAAATTACTTTAATGGTATCTACATTCAGATGGAATACTGAACATGTGCTAGTTTTCAACACAATGCAAGAAAGTGTGGTCATTGTATAAACTTGTGCTTCAGCTAATACAAACCCTACATTGAATCTACAGTAGAGATCAATACAGATTCACACTATGGTAGAGATTGTGGTACTAGATATCTAATGCTTTGGTTAGTTTCCAGTCATAACCCAAATGGACAGATTTTGCAACCAGTATGGTACCAACTTTGGGCAATACATGAAATTCTGTTGAAGGCAAACTGAGACAAATCTCTGGTACCAACAACAAAGAGATGCAGAGAAACAAACCATGCCAGGGCCGTCCATTTTCAATCTTTCTGGTAAGTGGGTCTGATCCTCTGAACAAACACGATTGCCTTGAGCACGCCTGCAAGCAATGGCATACAGCAACTCGTGCATCATAACCATCTCTGATTTCCAGGGCCTCTCTGAGTAGCGAGTGTACTGGGCAATGCCAGATGTACTTTCAGCATCCTTGAGCTTTGCATTGATAAGAGCCTGGTCCACTAGAGTGTCCAGCTGTGGTTTTCCAACAATGCGCTCAACCGTCCTCCAGTCCCAGCCACGGAGAAATGCAGCAATGTCAAGGAAGGCTTCCTTTTGGGCTGGACCTAGCTTCTCATAGATGACCTACATATGTGAAAAACTAGTTAACATGAGTGTGATCCAATGCAAGCAAGTGCTAAAACATATGTCAAAGATTGGTGAAATTTCAACCAAAACCGGAACAAACAAACCATGCGCCCAAAATCAGCTTCTCAGAGCCAGATACTGGGGCAGAAAGATCCTGGAGCCCCTGAAGATGCAGATGTGCTGAAAGCCGTACCAGAAGCTTTGCAAACATTTGATCTTCAGATGTATCCATCTCTTCTGCAACTTGCTTCATTCGTTTCCCTATAGCAGTCCAATTCTCCTCATTGCGGTTGGCAGGATTGGAAAAGTAAGATCCTATGACCTTAATGGCCATAGGAAGACCTTCACACAAGGGAAGGAAGTGATTGGCCAGATCCCCATACTTGGAAAATATCCCATTGATGGAATAGAGGGTATTGACAGGCTCTGAAGCAGCATGAGAGATAAACAGAGCTTTTGCTTGTTGTGGGGCCAGGCAAGGCAGCTTGTAAGGCAAGTAGTGATAGTTAGGCATTGCAGGCCGACAAAGCTGATCAACTCTGCTGAGAATAGCAAGAGACGGACATGTGATGATAACACAGCTGTTTGCAGGAAGGACTTTGCCCAAGCTGTGTGGGAAGAGCTCCCCTACCAATCGCACATCATAAAGATTGTCGATAGCTATGCGGGCCACCTTGTTGTTCTGCTTTAGCTTTCGCAGCTGATAAAGAAGTGCACTTCTACCTTGTGCCACACTGGTAATTTCCTTCTTACCACCTCCAAGTTGTTCTAAAAGTGATGACTGCATCTGGCGGAGATCCTCACCTACCTCAATGGATGCAAACAAGCGCTTCTCAATTCTTTCAACCTTAGTAACAACTTCATTGAGAAGAGTTGTTTTCCCAAGACCAGCTTGCCCATGAATACCCACCAGACAGACACCATTCTTCTTCACAAATTCAACAATAGTGGAGACATGCTGTTCCAACCCCACACTTACGGTGTAGAGCTCCAGTCCTGACCTTCGGTTTGTAGTTCCAGGGGGACTAATGGGTTGTGAAACCCGGTTCCCAACGGCTGCAAGAGTTGCAAATGTGAGATTATCCTGCAAGGTTTTGAGTTCTGCTATTGAGTTCTCTATCTGCTCCTTCACAGGTGAACCAGCTGACCGTGACCCAAAGCACAAACATCTGTCACATGCAACCAACACTCCACAAGTAATGTTTTCAGACATTTGCCATGGTGCAGCTTAGAAACAACACATGGACCACAAAACCACTGAACATTTGAGAGTACCTACAAGAGTGCTTGTATTTGGCCACTACTCATGGATATTGTAGCAAACCAGCTCATGTCACAGCCTGATGTGAGTACTGGTCAATAATATCTTCCACAGCTATCTACACATGGGCCACAGGGATCCAATGTGTTTCAGCCTTGAGCTTTCAGTATGGAGCTTTGGCAGGCAAATCCTTATGGATTCTTGTTTGAAATACCCGAATGAGGAGAAATACTTATGCAAAAGAGATTCACCTATGCAATACAACTAGATACATGATTTATGTGCTGAAACAGATAGATACTCACCCCCGGTTTTTGGACTTCATATGTCGGATCACTGCACAACAATACAACAAAGTGCCAGCTGCAAGCTTGTAAATATCGTTGTCCACCTCTAGACAAAGCTTCAGTTCTTCGAGCTGCTCAGCAATGAAATCAGTCTGGGCCTTAAAGCTCAACCATTTGTCTCTAGCACCTGATCTTGCTTCCCCCTGACAATATGAGCTCAGATAGCCAGCTAATGTGAAGGCCAGTCCAAACCAGCTCATGTAGCCAGTCTCTTTCAGAATGTCCCAGTGCAGAGTCTCAAAGACAGCACCCAGGTCCTTGAATGCAGCATCTGAAACCTGTGAAAAAGACCAACAAAGCATCTTCATAGAACCATCAACCAAGAAACAGACATCCAAAGGCTTCAGTTGCTTGCCATGACTGGCATTAGCATGACCAGAACCACATGTAAAAAACTTGAAATTCAGAAGAAAACACACGAAAAACCAAGCATTGCTGGAGCATTCTTTATACATTGCATGCTGATCAGCTTATGCATCAGAAAAGATACAGATTCGTCTTCCAGTTCCATTGATAATCCAAAGTCCCTACCTTTCTGTAAAGATCCTCCAAGCGAGCGGCTGAGGTCCGCAAAACCTGGTCTATTTGTCGCAGCTCGTCAGCGGTAATTGATACACTCACGTACTCCGGATCTGTCTCCATTTTGTCTGTCAGTCAGGAAGACTGTCTTCTATCTACCGGCGCTTTCACACCCGTAATAATGCTCCTTTCTAATAGTACTCCATCGCCTCTCTCTCGGACTCACTCGCGATGCTGTTACTTCCGATGACGGTAGGATTGATGCCGCGAAACTGAAATCAAGCTTCTGGAAGGAAAAAAAAGGACCTGGAGTTTGAAATCTTTCGAGCTCTTATGTCCAATCCGAGGATTGATTGCTTGGAATTTGGTCACGGATGCCGCTGCAACCAGCTCCTCTGACTTGCGTCCGCCCGCGTCTTCAGAGGCCGCTCAGACTCTCGGAAAAACGCATAGAAGTCTTCGCCCCCTTCACAACCTCGAGAGTCGCGAGCTATTACGTCTACTACTACTCATTGTAAAACCCTGCAGGTCTTCCAACCCCGTCTCCTCCTCCTCCTCCCGCCACCCTCCATTCCACATTGTCTGTCGTCGTCATCGTCGTCACAACAACTCATAGCAACAACCACAGGCATACAAAATACACAAATAAAAACCCGGCGGAGTGGAGCAAAGGCCTTCCTTATTATTGCTCACAAATCCAAAACCAAATCTCTAACTCCACACCCGATATACAAACCAAAAAAAAACTACACAATCACTCTCAGGTCGCAAAATACTCTCAAACAACACAATCATTCAGACTTGCAACTCTAAATATGGTAATGAAGTCCAAGACGTCCCCCCCAAAAAATAGCAAAAAATAACCGTGGGCCACCACACGAAACAAAAGATGCAGCAGCAGCAGCAGCACCGCAGCAGTGGCGGCTATCGAACCACAATGCGCACTTCATCAAAGGGACCAAAGAATGTGGAGAGAGGGAAGACGAGAGAAGGAAACGAGAGGAAGGCAACAAGCAGCGGAAACAAGGTGATCTTCCCGAAGGACCGTGTACCTCGGGAAGTGCGCGCCAGCGAGCATGAAATTACGGCGCGCCGGCGTCGTCGTCGTCGTCGTCAGGAGAGAGAGGCAGGCAAGCAGGAGACTTCTTTTGCGATGGAGGTTTTTCTTTTAACATTCATGGGGGCAGGGCGTGGGGGCAGGCGGTGGAATTGTTTTTCCTTTTTCTTCTCTTGCTTTGGGGGCGGCACTCGGGAAGGGGGAAATTTATTGCAAATCAGCTATTATTCTACCTAATTCGGTATGGGCAAAAACAATGGGCCCTCCTCCTGGCTGCTTGTTGAGTCATCTCATGGGCTGTCTGAAAATTTCTGTTTCTCACTATTTTTGCATAGCGTAGAGCCCAAGGCGTAGCCGTTGCCTTTGGGCTTTACCCGAATAAGGGCCCATGTGAGGCGAACCTAAGGCAGGCACAATTCCACCGCCAGGGAATTCACAATTCACTGCTGAGGGCTCTATGGACCACAAAACAAACCTGCTTCAGTTTTTGTTTTAAAATGTTTCCTGATGAGAAAAAAGTTTAAAAGAAAGACGCGTGTTTTGAAAAGTGGAATGCCCACAGGAGAGGGTTAGAGGCATTTTGCTTTTCGAAATGCTTGTCTCCTGGTGGAGGCAAAATTGGGCTCTATAACATAACAACGTCCAAATACACTAAAACCCGGGACCAGGCTTCTACAGCCTGGGCTAATACAACATCCTAAGATTGTCAATGTGTACCTATTGGGTATGGGAGGCCTGGGGAGACAAAACTCCTTCACCAATTTAGGTCTATAAAGTAAAATGGCAGAACACAATTCCATCAAATGGAATCCTCCTTCTCGCCAAAGATGCATGTTAGGAATGGAATGGATCATATGTGTGAAATTACTCTGGTTTTCTCTATGCAACAACTGGGATGGGTGGTAAACATATAAAGAGAAAGGGATGGGGTTTGTGGCCATAACATACAATTTGGCCAATTAATCTGCTGATTCAATTGTATGTACATAATAATAGTTCGAACATCTCACATAATCTTGTCTGGCACAGTAAATGGGAGTGGTAGTAGAAGCAGTAAGTACTATTGGTTCTTGATTGTTGGTGGTTTTTGCATCATCATTCTTTCTTGGGTCAATGTTTGATGAGGAAATGAGAAATTTTGTTTCAAATGCATTTTGGTATCTTTGTCTAAGTTTGTGCATGTTTTAGGGTCAGTTATTACATGGGTTTATGTTGGTGTTTTTGGATCAATCCTCTTTGGATGCCCTTTAATTGATGACAGGGACAATTTGTTGGAAATGCATTGTGTGTGCATGTGTGTATTTGGGATTAGTTATATTACAATTCACATGGGTTTTGAGATGAAATGGAGTGAGTCATCATCAACATTGTTGTGTGACATGATTGATGAAAGTTGGCAGTTAGTCTTCTTTGTTTTTCATGTGTTTTGCACTTGTTGGTGGTTTGACATTAGTAGTCAAAATGTGTTTGTGTGTGTATAACATATTTAGAATCTAGATAGAATGGGATATACAACAAAATGAGAAGTGATGATTGTGTAGCATGATTGATGAAGTTATACCCTACATTTTTAATTATTGTGTGAAAGTCATGCACCCCACACCACTTTTTTTCTATACTTTGGATTGGATTTCATAGCTTCAAATGTTAGCATGGATAAGGTACAAACATGTGGCCAGATTGGGGAGGGAATCTAATACTGAACTTTTCAGCCATTTTTTTGTTAATTGATTTGAAGCATATGTCATGTTCAACATTTTTCTATGAATCAATCCTGTCATGGAAAACCCTTTTATTTGTACTGATCCTTAAGCATATAATAACTTATGCAATGTATCTCAAGGGATACAAGTTGAATGCATTACCTTTGCCTACAAATTGAAAGCCATTGTGTTATCTTCAAAGTGTCAAAACAACTTTTATTATACGTAAATCAAGTTCAATACCTTTGAAAGAAAGTTGGAATGCAAAAGATACAAAGTGTGGAGACAATGATGGTTGTTGGCCAACATTGGGCATGTAACAACTATAAGGTTAAGTTCTATCACTAATGACCATAGGCAATAACTTAAGCATGTCTAGATTTGATGGAAAACAAAATGAGGTTAATTAATCTTGACACAACCCAACATATGGTTTTCATTGTACATGTACACATCTATTAGATGTTGACCAAAGATTGTTCAATTGTGAATCTTTTTCCTTCAACTAAATAGCTACAACATGAATGGTGGATACTTGTGAAATCTACATAATGTACCCATCAAAACACATGTGTTGATGGCTTTGGATGTCATTTTTGAATCATTATTCCAATGAATAAAAAATTTATGAACATTTTGTAAGGTTTAGGGTTTAGGACTAGAACATACATGATAAGAATGAATATTGTCATAAAGTCATAATATTGTGAACATTAATTACATCATATCAAATAATATAATTTGAAAAACACATTGACTACTCTCAATTACTTCCCAATGAATTTCAACAATTCGCAATAATAGAAATAGGTATGCATGGAATAATGTATTCAAAATTTGGAACCAAACTTAATGCAAAAATGGTTTTTTTTCTTGAATTTTTGGTCACATTTCTACAAATAATTGAAAGACAATTTCATCATGTATTTCATATGTTAGAAAAAGCCAAGAGGATTCAATCATGACATTGAATAGCCTTTCAAAAAAACAAAGCATGTAGAATCCTAATAGTATGTTCATGGGCTCCACTTCATTGTTATATTCATAAAACATCAATCATAAAAGTGAAAATGACTCAAACTTTTTCAACCAATTGGGTGATATTGCAACAATTCATGACACAAATCACAAATGAAACAAGATATTGAGATAACTTACATTTTGCATCGGCCAATCCTAGTTAGATCCTTCCATGCAAAAAGGGGACTCATGAATGTTTATTGCCACTTTGCATTGGCTACAACAAAAATGTTTTTTCTTGTCAAGAATGTTGTTATAGTTTATTAGTTCAATTATTTACTATTTGTGATTTGATTTTAGATTGTAATCTCTTGTTCTAAACTACAATGAAACAATTATAAATTCAAATTTGATATATTTTTAATTTTCATCATTTTCCTATTAGCTTTATATTACCTTTCATTCCAATCCCAAAGGAGATGCACAATAATAAAAACAAGACTCTTGAAAAAAAATTTGACATAAAAGACCAAATTTATCCCCCCAAAAAAAATAAAATAAATAAAATTATATATATGATGGACCTTTTCAAAAAAACCATGAAAAGAAAAATAAACTTGTAGATTTCATCTTTATTATTTTATGCTTACAAATTATATGCCATTAATTATTGTTGAGAATATTCAATCGATACAAATGGTCCCATACATCGATGTTTTTGAGTGAAAACCTTTGTAGCACAACAAGTTGTAAATCAAATTTATCATATTTGATGGAGAAAAAATTATATATATGTGCTATATGTGAATTTTGATAGAATGTTTATGTGTTACATTAAGCTTTGGTTTAGAAATGTCAAAAGTTAATCATGATGTGATTGCATTTGTTGTGAAATTTTTGGGTGTTGACTAATAATTAAACATATCAATCTTGAACTTTTTAAAGTGTTTCATATTCTCAACTAAACCTTGATGATACATTTAAAAGTTATTTAAAATGCAATCATTAAAATAACTACTTATGTTTAAAATGAATATTTTAATCTAAACACAATGATAATGAATAAAAAATGATGTTTTGTAAGATTTTGGAACTAGAAAAACATTTGAAATATCATTTTTTGGTCATGCCTTTTTAAGAACATGCTAATGTGCAACAATCAAAAAGAAAGTTTATTATGGTATATGTAATAAAGTTATTTGTAAAATCCCACAAATTGGGGATGAGAACAATCAATTTCACCAAAACAAATAATCAAATGACAAAAGTGAAAAAAAAAATTATGTAATGGAAACATGGAAATAATTAAAACTACTTTTGGTTTCAAGACTAGTCCAAAAAGGATTTGGCTTGTATTTTATTGTTCAAAAGGCAAAGCACCCTAATGGCCTCCTTTTATGTCTTGCCTTTAGTATCTTTGACCATGAAATGTATTTTGCCATCATTATCACAAATAGTAAAAATTTTAAATTTGTTTCATATATCAAAATTTGTTGTTCATGCCCCTTTTACACTGGAGACCAACCTTTTTTCTTTTTTCCAGGAAGTGCCCACATGGCTATAGGAATGTTGGATTGTAAAGTCCAAGTGACTATATTTTAACATTAGTTGTGAAATTAATTGGCTATCAATTGTTGCACAATGTAGGACAGTGGCGATGGTTTTGGTGTTGCAATGAAATTTAATGGTGATGAGATGCAAATAAAAATATATATGCCATTGCTAGTTACAACTCAAATTTGGAAGTAGACATTAAGCTATTAGAAACTTTGGGAATGTGTTATTTGTGCCTGTAGTGCCTTGTGAATGTGAAGTAAATTAGCTATCAATACAAAATTATCTTCAAGAAAATTTTGTCCAAGAGTCTCATTTATTAGAAATCCATATTTGTAACACTAAAATGTTACAATTTCATTAGGCTTATTAAGATGATGGAAACAAGAACGCTACAAATAACTTTTAAAAATCATCTAATTTTCAATATTGCAAGAAATTAACCAAGTATGAAGGAGTTAGCAACTGGTTTGCCTTAAAAAAATTAGAGAACAAGTCTACATAAATATCATCTACAAAATATCACCATAACAATATGTTGTTCCTATCCAAACATCAAATGCAATAACATATGGAAAAGTTTCTAAAGTATAAAATTTCTAGTTATACATGCCAACCATTAGAAATAAGTGTAGGTCTAAAGTAACCCGTAACTTGTTTTTCATAAATGTTAAAGATGAGAAACAACACTCATCCTCTACACTACCTAAAACATGAACGATGGCCATCTCTACTAATTTAAGATATTCAAGGAATGAATGTGTCAAAACTTAAGATGCATTGATGGTTTTCCAAATGTGAATTAATGGATTGAGGACAAATGGTGGTTCCATGGCAACCTTGGAATTGTTTTTCATATAGAGCTTGAACATTCCATGTTGAAACGATTAAGCAAAGGAGGAACTACAGATCATGACTCACCACTACCCATGATCTTTGGTACACAATACCATGCCTTTAGCACCTCTAAGTGTTTCACAAAGTTGGCCTCACATTCAGGCTATAACCAATACTGAGGATATACAATGCCCATGGCATCAAGTAATGCACACTAAAAGAAGCAGTTATCTAGCTCACTGATCAATTGGGCAACTGCACTTATGGACCAACAAAACCAAAATTAAAAAAAATTAAATGTGCAAGAAGCCCATAATTCACAACAAATCAAGTTTTTGTACGCTCAAATAACATAAAAGTAAGGAATTAGCAACTTATTTAAACACTTAGATTTCACCTTGGAAATCAGAATTTGGTAAGAATCTTGAATCACAAATGTCCACTGTTTTGAAATTGGATCCATGTGCATGGCCTCAATCTTCTCATTGTTCATATTAAAGGCTAATGTTTCATTGGAATCATTTAAATTTGCCACCCATTTCAAGTGGATGTGTTCATGGGTGCAATCCAACAGAGCCCTAAATGCTTATAACTCATTAATAGAAAATGAAAAATCATCATTATACAAGGTATGAAGTTCCTTTCGGTAGATCTTTATAACATCAACAAGATCATAAATGAAAACATCTTGTTGTTATGCAAATTGTACAAGAAAATCAATGTTTTTTAGCAAAAAAATGATGCAAGACATGCCTGACATGTAAAAGGGATCAACAAACAAGATTAAATTTGCTTGTAACCAAGAAAAATCTAAACAAAATGATTAATATAAGCAATTTGATTAATAGGAATTAAAGACGAAACATCATATTAGATTGATTATAACAACATTAGTGTGGATTGATCAAATTGATCAAAACATCAAAAATATGATCAAATTGATCATAAAATAGGATTATTATAGATTAGATTCTATAAAACAAAAACCTCTAAGACCAATTTGATATTGATTAGAACAATAAGAATAATCACATTGATTAAAGTAAAAAATCACATTAGATTTTGATTACATTGACCAAAACAACAAGATCAATTTCCATTGATTAAACTATGTGATTAACTAGACTTTGCAAAATAAATTTGATGTTGATTATAATTGCAAGATTAATCACATTAATTAGAGCAAGTCACATTAAAATTTACATCATATTGCGATCAGCTTGATCAAAATAATAAATCTCTATAAAATTAGACCTTACAAGATTCTACAAAATTAGACCCTATAAGAACTATCATTATATTCTAATCAATTTGATTAGAGCAACATGATTTTGTAAAACTAGAACCCATAAGAGTTTGCTTGAAAAACTAATCACCTTGATTAAAGTAATAAAACACTACAAAGCTGGACCTTGCAAAATGAAGGCCATATTGATTAGAACAACAAGATTAATGACACTAATTTTTGTGCCTTATGATGTACTTACCCCATTAGCCCCCCAAAAAAGGAGCTTTTGAGATATAAAAACATTATTCAAGCCCCCTCCCTTTAGCAATGCCTCATGATAACAATAGTTAAATTGTTAATTCTTATTCCATCAACAACCCTTTGAGAGATATCAACATGGGAACTTTCACCCAATGTTGCATCACATATTCATGTATGGAGATCCAACTCCCATTATCCATGGTGTTCACCTCATCACACATAAAAACCACATATATAGTTAACATAAAAAACCTTGGTTAGAATCACATTAATCACTTGAGCAAACATAAATTCAACCATTATCCAACTTGAACTATCTTATTAATGCATTTTTGGGTTATTAGACACACTGATTCAAATTATATAGCCTTCTTGTTTTCATATTCTACCATAGGACGACCCTTATCCAAGATTTGGAATAATGTTGCAAATTGAACTTTCTTCCTCTTTGACTCCGAATGATTGTTCTTGTTGATTTGTTAGAGGATAGTAGAAGGAGCTTGGGCAAAATACAAAGTTTGATTTTTTTTGTGTCTACAAGATTTGCTGTTGTACCAATCTCCTTTCATGATTTTCAACTTTGGAAAATCCTTCTTTGCATGCCTTCCACCCACCTTCATGTTTCATCAATGTATCCCATTTAAGAACAAGCAAACAAGGCTTCTTGTCAATTGTGTTGCATACCCATTTGACCATATGAAATTTGCTATCATTAGCAAGGACCCCTTCAACCTAAGGTAGTTTTGTAGCCCATTCAAGTTGAAACTTTCGTGTATGATCATATAAAATTTTCAGCTTTTTTGTTGCAGGACAGGTAACAAGGTAGGATCTAAGTTTATATCAAGCATAACATTTTAATCGATGACCTTTTTTTACGATGTGGGCAAATCAACATGCAAACTATTACCACTCAAATAAGGATGTGCATATGTTGGAAACAAAAAGGTTGCATAAAAAGGTAAGTCAAAAGGAGCTATAAAAAAAGGAACTATAAGAGCTACAACAAGAGTTACAAGAGGAGTCATAAAAGGAATTGTAAAAGAAGTTGTTATAAAAGAAGGAGTTGAAAGAAAAGGAGTTGTAGAAGAAGGTAATTGTTCAAGAGAAAAAAAAGTGAGACGACCCACCGAGATGTTGTGACTCAGGAAATGACAAAGGTTAGATGACCTAGGTTGTAAGAAAATGTGACCCAAGATGAATTGGTCTAGATAACTTTGATGATGGACCATCACCATTGGAGGGCAACGACATGGAATTGCACATTAACCACAAAAGGTTTTGCATTCGATATTTTTTAGTACTAGAAAGAAGTATTGCGACAATGCAAGTTTCAATTTAGTGTTGGTCCTCACTACTAACTCCAAGGATTTGTGCTTCATGGTCTTACTTACATGCAAACACAACACATATGCACAAGCACAAACACACAACTATGCAATACATAGCCACACAAGAAAGACGCTACAAAAGATGAAACCAAAGCACAATAAATTACATATAATTTAGAACCCTAAATGCATTCATGATTTAAACCCAAAGAGATGGAGATGAAAACACATTTTATTCAACTTGAAAGCAATGTCAATCCTCCAAAACTTGAACAAAGAAATTGACCTCACTTTGGAAGAAACACTCTTCATTGTGCGGCATCATTCCATTAATGCTCGTAGCCAAAAACTTCAAAGCACCCCCACATTACACATGAAAGCCATTAAATACTACAATTTATAGATTTTTCCTTTGCTTAAACTCTTTACTGGAAGCAAGCGAGCGACCATCACTAGTGAACAAGTTCACAATAGTAGAGTTATGATGACAAAGGTACATGTTTCAACAAACTTTTTCTTGACATTAAACCTTAAACCATAAAATGCGTTGGCTACACTAATGATCACAACTCATGCAAGATGGTTACATCTAGCGATGGTGATGGGGCAAATATGGCTACATCTAATGGTGATGATGGGGCCAAATGGCAATTGACAATAACAAAGGATAGAAACTAGATAGTGATAGGGTCAACCACATCCAAAGCAATCTAGTTTTGTTGGTGAACATTGACTAGTGCTTGAATTTGGCTACTAGACGTTATTTTTCCCCCCTTTTTTTGCATGTACTTGTTGCCAAACAAATATTTTTGGTGCAATTTGGCTATTTTTCACTAGGAAAAACAAAGTTGTTAAAAATTGAAAACCCATAACCATTGAAAAAGAAGATTTGCTGATTAGAGGAAAAGGACCATTAAGGTATAAGTTCATTTTACATAAAGCTTGAAGGCTTAAGGGACCAAGGAAATGGAGGCAGAGATCTTGGTATGGAATCTTAAGTGGCAGCTTATGAATAATATTTCATGGTCTAACAAAGGTTAGGCCAAGTTCACCTCAAAACGTGGCCTAATAACTGTCGTTAGACCATGATTTTATAAAACCTCCATTGGTTGAAATTTATTTTAACATTTTGTTTGGTGGGCACAAAAGTTGGTTATGCCATGAGTTTAAAAATTCAAAAATTAAAAAAAAAATTCAATTTTTTTTTTTGAGGCATTAACTACAAGACCATGATTGGTTGGAATTTATTTAATTTTTTTTTTCCTGAAATCGTTTTATCTGCAATAAAACACTTTTTTTTTGAAACAAAATTGAAGGGAAATTTGGCATTTATTTCCAAAATTTTTTACCTTAATTTTTTTTTTCTGGGGCATTGATTGCAGAATTGTAATTGGTTAGAATTTTTTAAATATTTTTATTTGTAATAAAAAACTTTGAAAAGAAATTTAGGAAAATAAACAAGTTAATCCATTTTGGTTCTATCTAATGTTAAGGTATTCCAACAAAGTCCATTTTCACTTTACACATTTGAAAGCCCAAACTCACACCTAAATGATTATTGATTTTTCATGGGATGACCTTTGGATGAATTTTGAGGGGTCTCAAAATTTCCATGGTCACAAGCCTTCACCATAGTGTAAAGGGGCCTCATTTCAGGTATTTGGTGTTTGTTTTGGTTAACTTTATGGATAAATTTATTATTTCAATCAAGTTTTCCCGAAATGATTTCTAGAAGTTTATAAAAAATAAACCCAAAGAGTTGAAAAAGGTAAATAAAAGTGAAACAAACTTTGCATTGATTTTGGAAACCATCAAGACAAATTATCATACAAAATAAAATGGGATCTTGCACTAATTTTTCAATTTGATTGAACCATTTTAAAACCTAAATTTATGAATTTATTTATTTGTATTCAAGTTAAATTGTTCACCTTGATAGGTTTGCAAATAAGATCTTCATTTCTAAGAGGCATTAAAATTTCATGAATTATTTTTTTTGTGTTGAAGTTGACAAACATGGGTTCAAAATATTAATCGTGTTTCCCTACCATTGGTGGCATCTTGTTAAAATTAGAGTGGACATCTTTTTTTCTATGGTTTTAACTTGTGTCTCAATCAATCACATGGTCACTAGTTGTCAAATGTAATTTCTATGAGTCTAAAACTTTCATAAAAACTCTACTATTCAAATCATCATTTAAAATATGATGAGATGGGAGAATATAGTGTTGAATGAGAGATTCTGCCATAAACCTAATAATAGGTTTAAGGGTTACAAAGGCTTCCTTTTCAATTTTACCAAAAGCTAATCCAAGAAGAGCCCATAATGTGTTATCATTGATATTATTTCTTCGTCATAAAAATATTGACTTCATTGTGGAAGAACAGGGTATTACAATTGTGGAAGAATATGACAAATTTTCATCATTACCAATAAAGGTATCCTATGTCTAAGGATGGATTATAGATCATCTTCATGTGTGAAGGATGAAAATTATAACTTAGATATCTTTCACATGGCAAGTTGTAATATCAAATCTATTGTGAAGTTTATAAATTGAAAATTGTTGATGTCTTGTCAATTTTCAGATGGATTTGCAAGAAATTTCATGATTTGTGATTTGGTGGATGTCTTGTCAATTTTGAGTGGATTTTCAAGAGATATTGTGTTTTGTGATTTGGTGGACAGCTTGTCAATTTTGAGTGGATTTGCAAGAGATATTGTGTTTTGTGATTTGGTGGACAGCTTGTCAATTTTGAGTGAATTTGCAAGAGATTTCATGCTTTGTGATTTGATGGACTAAGCACAAAATAATGTTTCCTATTGTCCGTCATCTTGTTCAAGAATTGTAAGATCACAAATTGAGAGAAAAAAGATATTTTCACATGCACACATTTTACTATTTTGAGTACATGTGAACTTCCTTCTAAAGTAACAAAAGGTCGATTTCTATTAGCAAAAAATGACCTTGTGAACTTATACTTGGTTGCAATCCTCCAATTAACTGGGCATTATTGATTGAAGCTGAAGTTGATATAGAAAAGTTTTTGACATTCCTTTTAATAAGAGAACATCTTTAATACACATTTGTGAAGAAGGTTGGATATAGATTATTTTGTTCTAATGTAGTTTTAGAATCTGGATTTTCATGATTGATTTAAACAAAATGTTCATATTTAGGACCACTATTTTAAACCCATTGTTGTAAATGAGGAGAGGACCATTTATGCAAGGAAAACGGCAAATATGAAAAAATTGAAATTATTTGGAATTCGGTTCCTTGGTTCTTCCAAGTGAGAAAAATGAAATAAAATTTGAATGAAGATAATTTCATAAAAAAACCATGCCACAAGATGCTTGATTGCATATATTTGAAGGCATCTTCCCATTATCAAGTGCAAACTTTGAAGTTTTGTACATCAACATATTTGTTGACCTACTAGCATCTGCATAATTGTCATATTGAATAATTGGCCATCCTGCAGTCAAATGCCACTATACCCAAGAAACTGATAGCATTTCGAGAAATTTCCTAGTTTATTTGGACGGTACCTTATATTCATGAATATCCCTGCTTGAAAAGACTAGGGATATTTTATACCTACTCCTTAAGAGAGTCAGGGAAATGGTGCTTACTTTTATAGGTGCAAGATCCATCTAACTCTTAAAGCCTAGGTTTAAGAACAAGAACCCCTATGCCTTGTAACCTATGCATATTTTAGGTTCACAATAGCTTTCGCCTCATGCTTTGTCATGTGTACAGCCCCAGAGTGGGGGCATTCTCAAAATAAGGGGTCTAGTATGAGGTGAAATTTTACCTTCCATGGTAGGGCACACCAAATTTGGATCTCAGGGTGTATCTAATCAATACTTAGAATCCCATTTAGTTGTGCCTCAAGATGCTTGACTTAATATGTTTGAAGGCCTCTTCTCATCAGTCTTTTTTTCACTGGTGAAAATTTGCCAAAAAGAACTCATATTTTAGCTCCTTCCCTTTTGTTAATTTGTCAAAGGAAATCCTAAGAAAAAACTAAATCAAATTGCCTAAATTTCACCCAGGAATTTGATGGAAGGGCCAGAAAAGTGCTGGAGGTTCCAGTAAGTAGCCAGAAATAGAAAAGGATTCATTAAATTTCTGTACTTTTTACTGGTTTATAGCCAGATTTGGCTAAATCTTCCTATGGATGATAGCTACATTTGTCGCATATTTTTATTTACGGATTATCACCACTTTGGCTTGGTCACAAGATTCCTTAAAAAAACCACTGCTTCCCACTACCAGGTGCAGACTTTGAAAGTTTGTAACATGAACATATTTGTTGACCTACCAGCATCTGCATTATTGTCATCTTCGATAATTGGCCATCTTGCAGTTGAATGCTACTAGCCTATGCCCAAGAAACATTCAACATTGTGTTTTTCTAGTTTCTCAATGTTGGAGATTTTCCAAGGTACAAGGTCCTAAGTTTAAAACCTGTCTCAAGTTTCAATGCCCAAAAATGCACCATATCGAGTGAAATTTAACATTGTTTCTCCAGAGCTACTATTATTGCATGCATTGGGAAGTTGTAGGTTGAATTATACCTAGTATTTTTCATTATTAATTCACCAGCCTTCGCATAGAATTAAATCCCACCCCGCCCTATAATCCTAGTTATTTGACTATTTTGTTAGCATACTGAACCAAATTTCACCTTGGTTCACCATCAAAGTTGCTAGATTGTCACACAAAATTGTCAAAGGGTCAAACACAAACAAAGTAGATTTGAGGCCTATTCCCAAATTTTGAATCCGCCACATGAGTGAAAGTTTGTCAAGAACTTCTTTGAAAATCCAATGAAATTTTACCATTTGGGATTCACTACTTGCTTTGCAAGAAGTCTAGGTTTTCCCAGATTTGCTCTTGCCTCATTGCTCAATAAAAAATTCCTTGCATTGGTACCTAATATGCGCAAGTGAACATTTGACGCATGTTTCACAAGAGGATTGATAGAATGAAAAATATACACTCATACAAATGTGCACATAGTTTTGCACTCAATATATTAGAATGGAAACTGATGCTCCAAACTAATGTATCTGTAATAAAGTCATTAAAGCACAACACTACCTATATTAGAAGCAATATGCTATCTGAAAACTAAACCAAGTTCCAATCCTTGGCTGAAAATTTTCATTATGGTGGATGAATTTTCCAACATAACAATGCTGCAATGAAAGTTAATGTCTATGGTGAATGATTACACCACATTTTTGTTCCTATAATGGAGTACCTGGCCCAGTTCAACACTAATTATATTATTTTCAGATATGTTGAAAATTTCAAAAAAAATAATTTCAGAAATATTTTTTCTAAAGGAAAATAAATAATGTCCTAGAATATTTGGAATATGCCATTTGTCAAAATAGAATCCTCAAAATTAATTGATTATTTGACAAACCTGTGTCAAAGTGGCCAAGGTATACAGTAATAGGTTAGGTGACTTGGGTAAACAGTTCATAATCTTCTGGACAATAATATTATGTCGTATAATCTTCCAAAGTAGAAGATTACATATTTATGATGTATTGTAATCATTCACCAAAGATGTTAATGTAATGAAATAGGGTTGCAGCCACCCATTAGGTTCCGTGTGTTGCACTTGGGCATGTTGCACTTGCTTCACCCTGCCCAGCTCACAAAGGACAACATACCCACCATAATGGGCACATGCCGCTTGCTCAATCCATACTAGGCTACAAAAAGAAATAAAAAGAAAATTTTCTGTCTGAACATTATTTAAAAACACTTAAAACATGGCTCACATGAAGACACTCTTCAAAATGTGAATACTTTATGGATTAGTGTTGGGCACTTACCAGCTTTGGCAGGTACGGACTGCCAGTTATAGTTAACTAGAACTGGATCTAAACCAGAACTAATTTTAAGAACAGGAACTGAAACTGGGAATTTGTTTTTAAGAGAACTGGACCTAGAACCAAATTCCACATAATATTTATACGTGGAACTAGAACCAAAATTCGGAGTCCTAAAAAAATAATAGTGGCTGAAACCAACCCACAATTAATTGTAGGTTCTGGTCCTGGCTAGTAAGAACTGGACCTGAAGCAAAACCAATTTTCAGAACCAAAAATGGTCAAATTTATTTTTTCAGAACTGGGCCTGGAATCAGATTCTGCTGTCTATATATGTGAAGAACAGGAGCTGAAGGTTGTTCGCAACGAGTGAAGAACTGCCTAACATTGTTGTTGTGGACCTGATGCCATAATAAGGTACCTACCAAGGCAAGGTTATTGCTGTTAGATTTCATTATAGATGATAGTAGCCTAAGGGACTTTTGCTCCTAGGTAATAGGTCTCTTATTCTACATCATGGGGGTGAAAGGTCCGACCGAGCCAATAAGAGAAGCGAAGTTTGGCAGTTGCGTTTGTTTGTTTGGGAAGGCAATGAACAAAGTGCTGTCTCCCCAACAGAAAGGTTTTCTTTTGGTTTGTAGCGACCAAAAAAGAGAGATTAATTTTTTTTTATTAATGTCGTGTTGAAGGGGGCCTTGGAAGCAACAAGAATTCGGATGGGCTTTGAATTGATTTCAAGAAGCTATAAATATGTAAAGATCTGGATGATCGGATCCCCC
>Ga0209611_10004434_pt1 | contig 23998 bp, 21 predicted proteins | sample S1TSphgellanicum_3_FD_187693 | JGI IMG/M metagenome (GOLD analysis project Ga0209611, IMG submission 187693) | Host-associated microbial communities from peat moss isolated from Minnesota, USA - S1T2_Fc - Sphagnum magellanicum MG (SPAdes) (version 2) | ecosystem: Host-associated > Plants > Peat...
CTCTCACAAAAACACACACTCTCTCTCTCTCTCTCTCTCTCTCACTCATCTCTGTGTGTGTCTGTGGATATGGAAATCATCAGAATCATCACCACCAGCATCATCTGGGATCATTCAACAATGGGCCAAAACAAGGAACTCATGGTGTCATGGTTGTGCACCCCCCTTATTATAGCAAACAAGTTCAAACCAGCAACAGCTAAAATCGGAAATGTGTCCACCATGAAGTTCATCATCATCAGCACAGAAGATGAACTCTTCAGAGAGTTACATATAGTGGACATGTCAAGAAGAAACACTTCCTTCTAGTACACACACACACACACATATATATATTTCTCTCTCTCTCTCTCTTTCTATGTGTGTGTGTGTGGATATGGAAATCATCACCAGCATCCCCACCACCTGCATCACCTGGGATCATCATCAAGGGTGACACAAAACACATTCTTTTTGTGTAATGGCTCTGCCCCTCATTTGTAGCCAGCAAACAAGTTCAAGCCAGCAACCAGTCAAAAGAGGAATTTGTTTGCAACCATGAAGTTCATCACTAGGCTAGCACAGGAATTTATTATTATTATTATTTTTATTTTTTTTTGAACTCTCATAGTCTTATTGTTCAAAGTAGGCATTAGCACTTTTGGCATGAACATTTTGTTCTCCTCTAAAAGCAAGCACTCCCAGAAATTTGTTTCTTAGTGTAAATTTGGTGGGCTCTATATATTCATTCATAAATGTCCATTCCTACACAAAAGAGGAATGATATTATACTTATTCTTTTAAGAGTTTGAAAGAAATTTTCAGTGTTGTGTGTGTAAGTGTAAAACTATATAAATCTACCTTATGTCCTGTAAAATAATATGAATGTAAAAATAAATATGTTTACATATGATTTTATAGAGCCTTGTAAAACAATGTAAGTGTAAAATAAATACACTTATATGGTTTTATATAGCCTCTCTGCATTGGGGGAATGCCCTAACCCAAGAGTTTTTCATTTTCACCTTACACAAAAACCCCCTCACAACCAATAATAAAAACTAGTTGTGATTGTCTCATACATGCTTGGTAAAACTTAAAATCATACATGCATGCCTACTATCTTAGGGCAATAATAAATTTTTACAATATAAATGACAAAAATAATACAAACAAATTAATCGATTAAAAATTAATTTCATTATGATTTTAAGTTTTCATCAAAGCTTTATTGAAGTTTTTAAAATAACATCATATTAATTTTAAATATTTATATGTCAGAAGGAATTTTATATTAAAATTTTTAGTTTATTTTAAAATTGATGTGTTTTATTTCAATGAATTCTTGCATTTTTTTTCAAATCACTTTTTTAAGAATCTCATTTTAATAAAAATTTAAAGGAATTGAAGCTAATTATTTGTATTTTTAGCAAACACAATAATTTTTAAAATTAGCCATATGAATTTTATTTTTTACATTTCATAGTGATATAAAACCTCATGGTAACAAAAAGGCAAGTGACAACCCCAAATTTTTTTGATATAGAGGCATGATTAAATCAATTACCCACATTCATATTTTGAGGAAAACCTAACAAGTAGATGGGTAGACTTCAGAACAACCCATCAATTGGACGGGTGCACCCAAAATCTACACATGAAGGATGAATGGTAAGTGATCAGGAAACAATTTTCTGTTGGGTTCCAGTTCCCTAACTAACTAACCATGGTGTTTAGCTCAGTTACTTTCTTCTTCTTCTTTTTCTACCTACCTACTAACAACAACCCATAAGCAGGTTGTTAATAGGTAGGTAGTAAAAAACAGCCCTTACCTATGTATAAACCATCTATTTACCTAGAAATTGCCTATTTTCTTACCTATCTGCCTATATGTGTGTGTGTGTGTGTGTGACCTATTTCTTACAGATTTGGTTACCAAGGTGAAACCAAATATTACCTCGGTTGAAGTTCATCCACAACTGAGTGATAATGGACATCCAGTGGATGATGGTGTGAACGGTCCATGTACAAGGGCCTAGAATGAGGGTGTATTTTTAAGTCCTAGGGATGTGTAAGAGACCTCTTGTTGTAGGCATAAGGAGACTCCTTAACCAATCTTAGGCTTTAATTGGGATTTATGATAATAATTGACATTCAATTAATTAGTGGGTTATATAACTTAACCTTTAAACTTCATATGGATAGTTGCCCCTTATTATTTCTACATCAATTCCTCTTAGCCAAATTTCGATATGTGTATATCGTAGGATTCATGTCATTTCTTCTCTCTTTTTACCCTTTTGATGTTGTATTTGTATTTCTCAAGCTCTCGAGCAACTTGAAGTGAAGATCTAGCAATGTCAACAACATCCCTTTTTCGCTATTTGCTTGTGCAACTTATAGTGGAGTGTCAAAGAGTTGGGAACAATCAAGGTTAAAAAATTGTTAAAAAAAAAATTGTTTTCTTTGATTATGTGTAAATATTACATATCATTTTGGATGTGCATTTTTTGACGATTTGTGTCTCTTTCTTCCCAAGTAAAAAAATTGGAACAATGTTATTTTTCACCAAAATCATATGGATGCATTCTATTTATTTACCCTTGAATTTTACCATCAATGAATCATGGTAGCTCCATCAAATTCGTCAAAAACATCAAAATTTTGAAGGGAGCTCTTAATTAGAATAGTTGCATTTTCAATGATGGAGATTTTTCATTTCTCAACTTTTCGTTTTTTTAAAAAATAAATTTACCTAAAAAATTGAGCTTCAAGCCCCTTACAACTCTCTACTTAGGCAAAAAAATTTAACTTTTTACACTTTAGATTATTATGGGGTTATTATAATATGTTTGTAGCTCCCTCCTCTTGCTTGGGACTATTTTGATCAAATGTCAATTACAAGTAGTGCATGTGATTGTCAAGGGGGGTTTCAAGATTTTTGTGATATTGAGAATTTGGAATTTTTTTGAAAAAATTCAAAATTATTTAGATTTATACTAGGGGAAAAAAAAAAACTAAAAAATTTCACCAACTTTTTTCTCAAAACAAAAAAGTAGTGATTTTTAACAAATTTGTTTGAATTACCTTGACTAACTATTGAATGTATATTTTCTTTTTTCAATTCATTTTTATTCATTGCATAAATTACCTTGGAAAAAACTATTGCACAACATATCCTCTTTAAATTTTATTATTTTCCCATTATAAAAATGCTTCAAATACATTTTTAACACTATTGATTGATTTGATTACATTTTCTTTATTTATTTTTTTGTAGGATGTTCATTGTTCATTTTTGGAATGCCAATGGCAATACTTGTCTTTTGTTCACTTTGAAATATGCCATACTTGTGTAAATCTATTAAGCCCTACATTTACCCTCTTGTACCCATAAGGTATATAAAAGATAAATGATCAAATATTTACCCACCCAACACTAGTTGAGAGTCAAGACCACCAGCATTTTAGTAGCTCCATCATTTTTTAGGTTCTAGAATTGACAAATTCTTTGGGTGATTTTGCTTCTAGAGAAAACAAAGCCTATCTATATTAAGCTACAAATTAAAAAGATACCATATTATTTGGTACTCCAAAAGGCTAAAATTGTGCAAGGTTTAATATGGTTGTATAATAGATATGCTTTTAGCCAAGTAAGTAATATTCTATTGAGAGGTAGATTGCCAAGGTTCTATTCTTGGAGAGGAGAGAAGCCCAATTTGAACAACTTCTTGTTTCTCTAAAAGCATTTAGAGTAATCTCCTAGCCTATTTGGAAGGCACCTTTGTATCCATGAATATCTCTCTTCAAAAAAGATGAGAGGATCTTACACCTAACTTACTCCTTGAAGTGTGGGAGAGAAATATTTAAAATTAGGGTTGCCTTCATCTCTCAACCCCTCAACACCATAACTTGAAGAAGCACAAACAAAAAAGGTGAAATGAGCATCAATAGTATATACTTTACAACAAACCCAAAACTTACATGTATCAAATACATTTAAGAAAGCTCATGAGTCTGTTAAGCTTACTTGCAAAACTCACATATGAAGGGACCTTTCTTTGGCTTTCTCCCACTGACTGGCAAGGAAGATGTGGTGCTCCAACACCACACATGTTCGGTGTTTTCTTCATGTTTACACCAACTGGCAACAACATGCTTACATATGTCAGACTAAAAGCCAAACATAGGATTTGTCCATTACACCTCGACTCTGGATTCTTCTAATATTTTAAAATTCAGAGAAATCTCCAGCTCTGATTTTTGGAAAAAAATCTGAAGCAAAGAACCTCAGGTTTCCATTATTTCAAAATCTCAAAGAACTAGCAGTTTTCATGAAACAAACCAGTAAAGAACCAAAGGTTATCGGGACAATTTTTTGATTTTCTTTTTTCAAATTTTCAAGAACCAATCGTTAAATATCAGAATCACTTCTAATGAAAAAAATTTAAGAACCACAGTCATGAACCTAGAGAACCATCCTCCACACAGAAATACAAAACACAAACATCTTCCACAAAATCATATGAGTGAATGAGGATAACACATCATTTGGAAAATGTAAAGACAAAGTTGCCCATGCGGTAAGCTTTAGTAATTTCCCAAAATGGCCATTTATGAACAATTGCAAGGCTTTCTCTATGCACATCTATTTGAATCATTTTTGCCCTGCAAAACTATATCCCCATCATGAGCTTTTCCACTTTGTATGTGTCCTGCAGACTCAATGTGAGAACTGTAGACAAGACACTCAGAGACCCAATAGAGAGAAAAAAGAGTATGTTAAGAGTGCCCAAGATCAAAGTCCATTGTGTAATCATACTCGATTGTTGGAATCACAGAAGCAACAAACTTGAGAAAAATAAAAAGGTACCTGCAAAAAATGGGAGTCCCATGTAAAGCACATTCCCCTGGAAAAAAACAAGTTTTGACAGACTCCATTGCAAAGAAAAGTAGTGTGTAGTACAGTCTTTGAACTCATCACTGAAACAAGTATCATACATACTTTGTGAGTAGATTTTCAAAATCTACATAGCATGAAACCTAGTAGTCTGACACACATATAAATAATAATACTGCTGCCATAATATTGCACATGAAGAAATGAGATTCTTGAATGCATTACCATGACAAGTGACCTCTATTTCCAAAGGAATCAATGGGGTGATGCAGCACCATAGCCAACAACATGCTCTTTGCTCACATATATCAACTAAGAGAAGTGAAAGGGGCAAGGGGCATTTGACACATACTTGTCAACTTCAGGATTCACACCACGGGACATGAGAACATCAATAATCTTCTTCATTACTGCACCATGGCGGCATGGATGTACTGATGCATGCTTCCCTGCCATGTGTGGGTGGTCCTCAATAGTCACCTACAGATGTGCAAATTTCAGGATTGCTCAAGCCAACCTTGCCACTCTTACCAGTTTGAAATTGTGAGTTGCTGTCCATGAAAGTGTATGAGAATATAAACAAGGCTCTGCACCAGTAACACTACCCTGATATCTCGCTATCTGCCTGCATAAATACATGTAGTTGCATGCTGATACCATACTGGTTCCAAAAATTAGAGGAATGAGAGTATAATGTACCGTTTTACGAGCATGGTCTTGACTGACATCTTCCAACACAAGATCAGGTTGTAGTAAGTGGCGAGTCTGGATATCCAACACACAACCTGGTGAAAATCCCAAAGTCTATCTATCTGACTATGCTAAATAGATACTCCATGGAGACAACTGAGACTACATAGAGGTTTGTGACACCTACTGAAGCAACCAAAAATCAAATCCAACATCTGCAGTTTATATTGGATAATAAACTGTTGAACATATAAATCATTTTGTAGCCAGTACATTAGAAATAGTTGCAGACCTCATCATAGCCAGTTAACCAGACTCGGGGAGTTTGATAGTATTTGTCATATCTGCTACCCACAATGACAGATTAGGCCCATGCACAAAAAGTCAACTTTCAGCAGTGTTAACAATATACACCACAGAGATGATGGAACCATTGGTCTGATGTCCCGTGGCCAATAAGCAAAGTAGATAAAGACAACAACAGAAACATTTGGACTGTCAAACTAACATCACACAATAGAGTAATTAAGAAGAAATTTGATCCCCTTTGAACAGAAACTCATAACAATGGAAAGGAGAAGACAGAACTCACGTTATGCTGACATCATAAGTGCGAGTTCGTAGAATGTTGTCATCATCAGGTTCATAGGCTATAAAGTATGGTTGAAGGGTTGCCTGCTCAAAAGACACTTCAGATTACATAGTCACTTCCAGAGATCTGCAAACTTGGCATCTTCATGCATTCACAGAAATGAAATCCTGCAGAAGAAATACTTGGGGGAAGAGGAGCTCCCAGAAACCTTTGACCACTTTCCAAGCTGGGTACTGAGAATGGCTCTAATAATCAGACTACAGAACAGGAGCACATTATGCCATGCAGTCATATCTCCCAACAGGCAGTCACAAAACAGCTCTGCCCTACTTTCAGCATTTCCTTTCGCTACATGTCCCTTGCCCTTACAGGGGCATTCGAAACCTTACCACATCATTCTCCACCAAGTTGTCTGAGTCTTCACAATCCAACATGTCTGGAACATCACAGTCTTCATCATCCTGTAGGATCAAAGGTCTAATGTTGACCTTCACAGGCTCTTCAACATCCATGGATGCCACGCACTCTTCCCCTGAGCTTCCTACTGCACCCACTCTGTCTAGAATTAGTCTCAGTCAAGAAAACTAAAAACCTCCAAACACAACCTTCAACACTCAACAGAAGAAGATACCCATTGATTATTCCAACTAGATCCATTGCACCACACAAAACAAGAAAAAAATCCATGCATGTCAAATGAGCTTGACCTTATCAGCATCTCTTCTAAGAAGCCTCCAGGACCCTGTGGAAAATTTCCAGGACATTTTGAATACTGTTCAGTGAAAGAATCTTGTCCTTTAGAATAGCATAAGAATCCAGACCTCAAGATGGGAGCCTGATGCAATCATATTTCTACTCCAATAATATACCAGATTTGTTGTGCAGAACACAATCATACAATGAATGCCACCAATTATCACAGGAACAGATTTGCAAGAATTCATTCACATCATGCATAGTACTTTCCTTTTTCACCATCCCAGCAAACTTTTGTTGACAACACCATTCCATACCTCTATCAATGCCATGGGTTGCTAGCCATCCACCACCATCATCATCATCATCAAGCAACACTTCATCTCCTGCAGCTTCATATTCTTCTTTCATAGTTGATGCCCTGCGCAAGCATGGAACTGTGTTGTGCTATTTTAGAGTCTTCTCTTCTCCCAACAACAGAAGCATTGTCAAAGTGTGCTGCAAACTATATATATATATGAGGTGCAGCATAGCTAGATTGAACAATCTGGATCTCAAAAGAGGTGCAATCACATTCACAACCCATATGTGGCTGATGGAAGATCACAGTCTTGTGTAGAGGAGGTGCATCAGAAAGGTTTCCAGTACCATTTCGAGTGATGAGGAACTGTTTGTCTGCTGGAAGATAAGACTTTCGACTGCTTGGATCACCCATTTCCCTGACACAATATACCTCAAGACTTTGAAAAAGTGTACTTGAAAGAAATCACATTCAACAACTAGTGTTCCACATGATTACTCTTATTTATCTTCCTATTACAAAGGGAGCAATGTTTATATTTAAGTCAAGACTAGCACTATCTGTGTCGGTGGCCATATTGTGCAAGTTCACTGAGCATCTACCAGCTCTAACAATCAGACAAATAGTGTTGATAAGTGGACTCCTTGCTTTCATACACCGTACTACAATGAAACTCAGGAAATTGGGTAGAGATAACTGGTGGGGTAATTGCTCTACTGCTATTATATTGTAATGGTTCCCCCAAAAAAAACCACAGGAAATTCTACAAGCTGACAGAAAACCAAAGAATGGCATACTATGAATGCACACGTTGTAGAAACCAAATGATATTAGAGGTTCAAGTCTGTTCATGGAAACTTATTGCCACCTTCTAAGAAGTGGTGTAGGAAATAACTGCCATGCCACAGTGGCTTTGCAAAAATAAGGTATACAGTAGTGGGTGTAAGATGTAAGTACCAAGACCAAGTTGGGCATTTTGACACCAAGTTATCGCCTGCCTCAACAAATTCGTCAGGTGTAAGCACACCCTTCTCTTTGAAAGCTGACACAGTCCGGGGCCCTGTCATCCTCTCCACCGCCCCCTTAAGAGCCTCATGGAGCCTCTGTGACAGCACCATCTCTTGGGTGCTCTTGATTTGACTATTGTTCCTCTGGTATCTTTATTGTTGCCCGTACTTCAGTCTTTTGACCCTATCTTTTTGCCCCTATCTGCATAATACACTAATGAGAAAACCTATCAGATGTCACAAAAACTCTTTTGCAGTAAAGCGCTGACTAAAATTACATTAGAATACATTCTGTCCAATCTCAAAATTTTATCGATTTCTGGAACATTTGCTTGCTTCCATGTGAAGGACATGCAGCAATACACATGATGACACAAAGTTTTTCCAAAAAACTTCCAGACAATTTTCCCCTTCCTATATCCTTCTGTCCTATCTCTCATTCAACAGATTTTGGAATACTTTGAAACAATTCCCCTGAACCAACAGCCTCTCAACTCTCTCTTTGTAAATTTCTTTTCACAAATCTTATACTTGTTTGTGACTAGTATGGATTACAAAATGGACTCAGTGGTGCCTTTGCTCATATTTCATGTAAAGGACATTGGCAGATTTCCACCTTTCAGCATACTTCTGAAAAGTTTTCACTTTAGTTTCAAATCAAACGGCTTCCAACACCTTCTGGCCTCATATCATGAACCCTGCAATTTTCAAAAAAATTGCAGACTTCTGCTGAATTTCTTATGTCCTTAATACAAAGTTGCTTCCCAAACCTCCTGGCTTTTCAAGAAAGATTTCACAAACCCTAAAAGCTGCCAAACAAACACCCTACCAGAAATTGTGGCGTGCAGATAGGAGTAAATTCCACTGAAATTCTTAGGCCGTGATGCTCCACCCTTTCACTAAATATTTCACACAAAAACCCCTTCCCAGAACTTCAAGTCTACTCAAAATTTCAAAATCCCTAAAGTTGCAAACAAATAGAAATCCTTACCACAGCTTTTCAGCCTACAGAAAGCAAAGATCTACTCATTCATCTGAGCCTCGTTGCTCTTACCTTTTCAGTAGTGTTTTCCAACACAAACATCCCTTGCCACACTTCGTCTCCTCGTCAAGATCTCACAAACCCTAGAGCTGACAAACAAACAGAGAAGCATTCAACAAATTGCAAAAAAGACCCGATTTCCAAAACACAACGGTAGGACTTTCATATGGAAAGTAGAAATTACCTTCCCACACCTTCTTGCCACACCTTTTGAGAATTCTCAGAAACCCTAAATCTGCTGCTGCTGCAGCAAAACGGGAACCATCCTTACCGCAAATTGCACAGCGACTTTCTCAAAACAAAAGCCGAAAAATAGAGTTCCACTAGAAGTAGACGACGACTTCCATACACGGAAATTCATTTCCAACTCCGTTCTCGGACTTCATCAACTCATTTCCCCAGAAAACACCCGACTGAAACAAAAGCAGAAATTCTTACCAGAAATTGCAGTCTGCTGATCAAAACCGTCACATAATGCATCAAATCTCGTTGCTGTGGAGCTTCCCGTCCCTATTAAAATTCCCTTCGCATACGCCAGTCATCCCGGATGCTTTCGCAAATTCAGTGAACGGCAACTGCAAGGGAAGTGTGCGCATTGCTGCAGCAGTAAAGCTTCAGAAACCCTAAAACCATGGCACGGTGTGAAAAGAGTGTGAAGGAACTGGGCAGATTCAAGGTTGTCTTTTCGGAGTGCGCTTTAATACAGTGGACATTCATCCATAGACTCTACAGATATGGATGAACATCAACGAATGTGGATGAATCAGGATGGATGACATTCATCCATGATTGTCAAACACCATTCATTTGCTCCCAGATGGCTTTCATCTTTGTGGTATTTTGTGAACCACATTCTCATTAAAATAGTGCTAGAACTATAATTCTTTTGTCCTGAAATGCTAAGGAAATTGTTTGCGTATTGGTCTATACAAGTTTCCTTCAATTGCTTAACACCTAATTTTTCACACAATAAGGATCGAGTTTCTAGTTGATGGCTTGCCATATATTCATTTGCGGTTGCATACTGTGTGGTTTGGCACTAGAGGTTATTTTGAAAAGTAACTACAATTTGGATTAAGATGGGGTTACACCTGTAACATAATTTCGTCACATTTTGTTTAAGTTAAGTATTGGTTCTTTTGGGAATGGGTTTCTATTACAAGTTCAATATGGATCAAGAGAGAAAGGTGAATTCAAGGAGCTCAATTTTGAATATGAAGGATGAGCAACAAAAGATGAATCTAGGTCAAGACTCCATTGATTAAATGCGCAAGCCAAATCCCAAAATTCACATGAGATACAAAATGACATGTTTGCATAGATTTCAAGCTATTCATTTTTGCAAGCTGAACATTTCTTGGAACTTAAATACCCAACAAGATTGCTCCAATGAATGGAACTTGAACAAAGATCTGCATAACTATGCAATAGTCTAAAAAATTACAACCAATTTTTGACAACCTTAAATTCAACAACTATTTATATTGATTATCACCTAAAAAGATCAATTGTCACCTTTCATAACCCTTGGCCACCTTCTACTTGAGATAGATTTAGCAAGAATGTTGCCCCAACTTTTTTTTGGGTGCTTTGTCTTGGGATGCCATGGAAGCTTCTACTTAGAGCCTTGGCTTTTTGTGTTTTTTCCTATCTTAAGAATTAATTCACTAAGAGCTAGAACTTTACTAAAGCTTTACTAAATGGGGTTTCTTGCTTGAGATTAGCCAACGACCCTTTCTTTCCATGTTGAGTTTGAATTGGATATGGGGTTTTTCTTTTTTGGAAAGAATACCAAGATTGCTTGTTTCTTCAATTTAGATCATTGAATCACTGCTGTGCTCCAACACAAACTATCATGCAAGCTGTTGATATTCTTGTAGCGTAGGTTCAGGGCCCAGTTGTGTTCTAGTGGTGGATACATGAACTTAGTGGTGCACCCTCCTACACCATCATAAGCTCTTTGATTGTTATTTGGAATTGTCAAGGGTAGCGTTGTCTCTACAAGGACACCCAAGGGTTTTATAGGTTAAAACATGGTTTGTTATTCAACAAAAATTGACAATATGCAGAAATCCAAAACTTGAACCCATAGAACATGGCCACAAGAACCAAATAAATGTTAACCTTATATAAAGGTGACATCATTGGCATCATTAGTTTTTGGTTCTTCATGTTGCATAAAAGTTTGGGGCCTTACAATTGTGGAAAATAAAAGATATAATGTAAGCAACGTTGCCAAACTTACATGTTCAAAAGGTCCTTTTGAAAACATACATGAAAATGTGCCAAGGAAGTAGATATAAACAATGATTTACATGAGTTTGATAATTAATAGTCAACCTATGTAAGAGTCATTATATTGAAATTTGTGAACCCTATATGCAAATTTATCAAATTTCATAAGTTTCACAAAGGAGAAACCCAAATAGCTCTTGCATGTCGAATTGATAGTTGTCTGAACATGATAACAATCAAGAAACAATTATAAAAAAAATTATGACACTTAACATCAAATTCACTAACAATTGTCTCAAACATGTGTACATCAACCAAGTCTAATCTTGGTTTTGCACCATCCTTTAGACAACCTTCTCCTTCCATTACAAGCGCTTCATGAGGATCACTACAATGTGTTTTTGATGGTGGCACCTATAGTATTTTTTAGCTTGTAATGTGACAAATTCAAACTTTGATGGAAAATTTACATCAACATTACCAGTTGGTGAGGTTAGAAGTGTAAATTTGCTTACATTGTCTACACATGAAGCTAAATCCAAATCGCTAGAGCTTATCGCACCCATTGTGCTTTATCTTTTATTAATAACAAATGCGGAACCTAATGACCCCATCTTAGTCTGTTTTAAGCCAGACGTAGTGGTATTTGAATGATGAAATGCACAACAATTGAATTAGTATCTAGGTATTTTGACAAAACTAAATGGATTGTTAGGCAAAAGAATCACATGTTTATCGCATGACACAAATGATAGAGATCAAAGGAATCTTGGATGTTTATTGAAGCACTCAATTCATGATTATAACAATTATTAACCAAAGCACTTGATTCAACAATAAAGAAATAATTTGATCCTTAACATAATAGTCACTTCATGGGCAAAGGAATAAATTGGTTGACAAATGATCAAGGATACATAAGGCAAAAGAGTTAATTGATCATTAACTAAACACTTGGTTCATAGGCAAAGGACTATATTCATGTGTCGTGTAAAGCAATCAATTACTTAACCAAGCAATCAATTCATGGGCATAAGGGTTTTGTGTTTAACCAAACATTCAACTCATGGGTTAAATAATTGTCTACTTACAAAAAGGATTCAAGTGACTAGGCAAAGGAATCAATTGTTTAATTCAAACCACTAAATTCATGGACTTGGGCATTCTATGCTTACAAAAAGCACTAAATTCATGGGATTAAAGAATCAACTACTTATCAAAGGACTAAAATTAGTGAGAAAGGAATTAGTTACTTAACAAAGCACTGAATTCATGGGCAAAGGGGTTATGTGCTTAAGAAAACACTCAACTCATGGGGTTGAAGAATCATCTACATACGAAAGGATTGAAATCAGTGTCAAAGGAATCAATTGTTTAACAAAACAATGAATTCATGGGCAAATGGATCTGTGGTCAACAAAGCACCCAAATCATGCAAGTAAAGGAATCATCTAATTACTAAAGGATTGAAGTCAATGCTAAAGGAATTAATTATTTAACAAAACAATGAATTCATGGGCAAAGGGATCATGTGCTTAACAAAGAACCCAAATCATGCACGTAAAGGAATCATCTACTGACCAAAAGACTAAAATAAATACTGAAGGAATCAAATGTTTAACAAAACATTTGATTGAAAGGAAAATGATTAAATGAACTACTTAGTTCAAGAATGAAAAAGAACCAATTGCTTAAAATGGAAATGAATTAGTTATTAGATTTGTCACCTTGATTGAATAAGTAATAAACCTTTCATGAAGGATTGTCTCATTTGAAAAAATCGATAAAAACCCAAGACTTTTAAATAAAAAGTACAAGTGTTAAGCACCTACACAAACAATGGGAAATTTAGCTCTAGGAAAGAGACTAGGTTGTGGACCTCAAGGAAATGAAAACAATATATATTCAAACAAAACAAACCCTAATGTATGAATTCATCAAGATTATAAATATTCAAATTAACTTTATTAAAACATCGACAATCCAACAAAATTACAATAACTTAATCGGATGAACAAAAATGAATGTTTTTTAAAACTTATAAAAGTCTCTTTGCACTAAACATTCATGCTTTAAGGCTTGCTTGAAGGAGTTACATAGGTTGTGCACACTAAGCTCAAAAGTCATCATCTGCTCATCTGGTTTTTTGAAACCCCAAGGAACCCACCAATTTGGATGAAACAACTCTTTACACACATGACACTTATGATCCTCTTTGCATAACTAAGCTAAACAAAAAGGGTGGTATGTATGCTTGTAGGAAGTAATAACCACATCATAAGATGTAAACCACCTTTTACAATAACCATATGGTTTTAGAAGAATGTAAACTAAAGTAGAATCTTCATTAGTAGGAGGAATTGAGTGTAGAATTAACTTAGGCCAAAAAAATAAGCCTCTTCCTTGCTACATTTCCTCCTATTGTCATTGAACAACTTGAATTTCGTGCTCTAGGTCTATAAGATCTTTTGATACCGACATAATGTCAAAATCAACTTTCCACATATCTAATTTTGTATATTGGAAAACATCTTCATCTTGCATTGCACTCTGTTGTTTATTTTCCAACATAGGCAAGAAATATCAAGTATTTTTTCTAAGATTTGGAGGTTTGCATTTACCACCTCCATTTCCTTAGACAAGGCCTCCTTTGAGGTAACATCGTGCTCAATCATGCTTTCAACCTACAAACCCATAGTCACCAACCTTGAACATTAAACAATGATCTACAACCTAAGATTGTTCGAGTTTTGCAAATTCACCTTAAATCTAAAATGATTTAATCGAAGAGTTTATATGTATAATACAATCATGAACCTTGTCTATTAGTATTTGGAAAAGACATTCAAACTCTTGTTCATCAATATTTAAGCATTATTGAGCATTTGCCAATAATTTCCTCTTGTCTTTAAAAAAAAAAGGTGACTCTATCAACTTGGTTTTAACTTCTTTATTGTGTGACTCCAAATGTTCAAGTTTCCATTTCACCTCAGATAGTAACTCAACCAAAACTTCATGCACCTTTTGAACCTAAGCTATGTCATTAGGTTTGATTCCAAAGGGGCACTAAATGCCAACACTTGGGGAAATCAAATTCCCATTTTCAAGGTCCTTCTCAAATAGAACATTGGGCTTTTGTTTCATAGGACCTTTCATACGATGAATGACAACAAGATCCTTTATACCAAAGGCCAAATCGACATCACTGAACTTGTAATTCGCATACAAACCATGAGTTCGTTTCCACTTTGCTATTTCCTCCCTTCTTAGCTTTTCTTTTGCAACAGAAGTTGTTTTTGCCCAGTTTATGTTTATATCTTTCTCCTAAGCAATGTAGCCTTTGACAAACCAAAGATAAAACTTGATGTTGGTAACATTGGTAGTGCCATAACACTGCGAATACAAACAAAGTAACTCCAACCTAGTGTTGGGATCAAGATCAGAATTTGTGGTTCTAAGGATTTATGGTTTTCCAAAACCTCTATGATGTCCTCATCAGTCACATGCACATTGGTGATATGGGTTTTGGGGTTCAAACCCTTGTTGCCCAACTTTTTGACATATGCAAAAAAACTCTTTTGTTTGGAATTTGTAATCTATTTTCTCCCAAATCTAGGCTTTTCCCAATATGTTTAAATTGCGTGGCATTTTGTTGGACTTTGGAATAATCGATCACATTGTTGTTGAAACAAATATGGCTTTCTAAACTTAAAGCAAGAGGGTCGTGCCTAGATAGAATCAACAAAAACACATGAAAATACCTATCTATCCTTTCAAAAAAATTGACAATTTTAAAGGAAGAAGGTTCCAACATCAAATAGAACTCATGAAAAAAACATAAGTTCAATCCAAGATACAATAACTCAATTGCACCTCTCACCCTTCACACTTTGTCAGGGAAAAAAAAAAACCTAAATTGACCCATTCACGCACAATTGACCTTTCGCGCATTAAAAACCCTATAATTCGTGACCAATTTTGAATTTTATGGGTCAAAATCAGGTTATTTGACCTAGCTACTAACATGCCAACATGTGGCTTTTATCATAAGAAATTTTCCCTCTTAAGAACAATGTGAAGGACATGGTGCTTTGTTTTGATGGCTTTTATTAAGTAATTTGCACTTGTTTGTTTCATTTTGCTCCTCTAGTGCTTAAACCATTTTTTTTGGTTTATTCTTTTTGAAGCTTTGAAAAAAACTTCATGTTCTTTTCATCATGTGTTGACAAGGAGTTCAAGTTCCTTTGAAATGATCAACTTGTACCACGAAGCTTGACCTTGAAGTTCCATCTTGAATAAAAATTTCTACAACACTAGCTTGTGCATACTTGAAACTTAAGTTTATCATTTTTGGAGGTGATTTCAATTGTTGATGGTTTATAACTTTTCTTCAATGGTGAATAGGTTTGTAATATTTCTTATAAGGAGAAAAACAAATCAAATTTGTTAGCACTTAATTTTTTGTGATTCCATGTTAGTTTTTGTTTTCAATATGGTATTTCGGCACGCATACATCTTATGTTATTTGTGAGAATTTGTTCCATTGAAATTGGACAAATCTGAGGCTACATGTTGTATTTTTCAACATTGAGACTAATAAATGTGTATCAAAATTAAGCATGTCACAACCTTAGCCTTGGGCTCATGACTGAGGCAAGGGTTTGCAAAAGTGCAAACCAAGAGTGAACCCGAGAGTCACATTTCATGCTCTCGGGAGTGCAAGAAAATTAAGGGAATGAACCCCCACACTCCCAAGTGAACTCCCACTTTGTGAGTTAAAGTCCCAATGGACTCTCCAATTTTCAAATAACCATTTTAGGGATCAAAACCCATTGGATTAAAAAGTTCCTTATATCATTGAAAATTTCTTGGAACATAGATGTCTAAAATGGGTTTGCATGACCCATTTGGACATTTAAAACATAAGTTATGGCCAAAAGAAAGGCCAAAAGTCAATTTGACAATTCGACTCCGGACCACTAAAAGTCATGAATCACCCCGATTTCCTTATGTGCAGGTGGTATGCCATATACCTTTGAAAAGCTCTCGACGAGGGCTACAATTTTTCTTTAGACCTCATCTCAATTGAAGGTCTGCACGCAAAGTTATAGGCCCCCAAAGTCACATGAGTCCCAACTTTGGGAATTTTGGGACTCCCACTTGGGAGTCCCAATACAAAATGACATTTGGGTGCTGGTCCCATGGCCAGGCACATAGTATATTATAAGGGGGAAGGTGGTGGCTTCCCCCAAGTCTAGGCCATGGTGAATCTTGTGAGTCCATGTTTACTCGTGACTTGTTTGTGCACCAAAGGGTTCTAGCTACGCACTAACCAACCTATTGTTTGGCTTGTGTAGGTCCTTGTGAGTAATTGACTTGCTTGTCAATCTTCCTAATCCCATCCCAGAATTCTAGCACGCCCCTCTACCCTCGAAGTGTTGCGAGCCAGGGAACGTGCCCCAACTCTTTCTCATTTTGCTATCTTCTTCTTTAGACTCGCAGTTGAGTCCATCAAGGAGCTTAGGGGTGCGTCACATGGGTTTAGGGTTTTAGCATTGAGACTAACAAATGTGTATTTGAATTAAGTAGGTGGCACCATGCATGGCTTTTGTCTTAGGAGGCATAAATTTGTGATTTTACCTTTACATTTTTGTGTTTTTCATTATATATATGATCAAGCTTATGGCATCCATATTATTGAAATGATGTTGATCTTGTGATACTTGAATGTTACAGAAGAAAGTGTTCCAAAATTTTGGCTCACAACAATGAAAACAAATGAGATTTTGGGCATACATGCATGACAAAAATTTATACTCTGATAATGTCTATGGGATGTAATTTCTGTGCATGATATGTAAAATATATGCATCATATGCTTGATTTTTTTTCTTATGCACTATCACACATTATTGTTTCAAATGTTTGGACATAGTTGACTAAGATTGTATAATTTATGTTTTTACTTATACATAGGATTCATACCTTTTCATAAAATAATGGTTGAGGTTGTAATAATATTAGTACAACAAACAATCTACATGTTAATTGTCATTGTATTTTTAACATTTTTTTCATGACATAGATATATGGTATTAAAGTAATTGAAATTTATTGCTCACAAATGATTCAAATCTTACACTCAAAACCCAACAATGTTCAAACTTATTGTTGAAAATTAAATTAGCTCACACTTAACATACTATTGGTCTAAATGTAATATAATTTTCTAAAGTAATTTATCCTTTGGATGTAGTTTTGAAAACCTATCATCCTTATTTAAAGCCTTTAGTAGTTAACTTTTAATCTACAAACTTTGGTTTAATCTTTTAGGATATTTTATGTTAAAATATATCAATATACATAAATATTTTATATTGAAATGCATGTACATTTATTTACATAATATGCAATCGCTACATTTCAATTTATAATTTATGAAAAAGATCATAACATACATCACCCCAAAAAATTCAAACTCATTTGCATTTGTTTTAAAAAATGGATATTACTGGGGGGGGAAATCTATCTTATTATTAAAATAAAATATTTTTCACATATATTATGTATTATAATACTTTCTGAAATTATTTGTATACATAGTGTAAAAAACCTATCATCTTTAGATCCTTTGTAACTAACCTTTGATCTAAAACATTCTCTATAGATATTTTTAGGAAATGTTTGTATCATATTATTTGATTATGGTTATTTTATGTTGAAATGAATATTAATATTGAAATTTTCTAAAGGTGTTATGTATCGATATTATGTATTGAAATGTATATGTATTCACTTACACATTATATAAAATTGTTATATTTTGATATATAATTTGTCATGAAATCAGAATTTATTTATATTCCTTTTAAAAAATATTTTGAAATATATGTCATTTTATTTTGAAAATATTTATTTCATAGTTTGAAATTTATATTTTGTACTATAATTGTTGTAAATGTAGTTTAGAAAACCTAATTTTAGATCCTTTAGTAGTCAATTTTTCATATAAAGCCTTTTCATAAACCTCTTTAAGAAGACTTTGAAACAAAAAAAAAACATTATAAATGTTTCATATTGAAATAAAAATATATTGAAGTTCATATTCAAATGCTTGTTTCAATATATATATATCACTTTTTATATCTAGAAGTGTTCAACACAAATCTTCATCCCTTTGATTTCAAAGGATACAATTCACAAGTGGAAATGTTCCACATTTACATTTAGGGTTCATTACCCTTTGTGAATAACTAGGTATTCTTAATTTTATGAATTCAATAAATGATTAATGAAAAATTCATAATTATGTTTTGACATGTATGAATAATTTGAAAATATAAATCTTAAATACTTATTTAAAACTAGGTTAAAGTTTAGGTTTCCCAAAAATAAACTACAAAAAAAATTTGAAAAAAAGTTGATTTCATGTGATGTCATTCATGTCATGACATGAATACATTACGTATTCACGTCGCAACGTGAATGACATGAATACGCAACATATTCACATGACAAAATGAATGATGTCACATGATGTCATAAGTTTGAAAAAGAGTTGAAAAAAAAAATTCGAATTGTTTTCTCAAATTTTTTTAAAAATCTAAATTGTCAGGTCATGTGACATCATTCATGTTGCAACACAAATCCATCCATAGCAACATGAAGGTGTGACGTCATGTGATGCAATAATTTTTAAAACAATTGAAAATTCATTATGGTCACATATGGTGTTGATTTGGCATGAATTTTGTGTCATTGGGTTTCTAGAAAGAAGGGTTATGCCTATGAAAGTTTACAAAAGTTTTGAAGACAAAACTTATAATATTTAACCTCCCATTTTTGTCTCTTTTTTTTCAATTTAAGTATTGGATTCCTAAACCTTAAAATTATGTACTATTTAAACTTTCTTGGTGTAATTAATTGATACCCAAACTTTTTATATTATATATGTTGTTTGAATTAATTAGATGTTGTTAGGTGACCCCTAATGTTGTAATTGTATTCATAGGTAGTCATGAACTCATAATTTTAGTCTTGTAGTCATGCAAATGACTACAAATGATTATACTTATTATTTATGGTCAAATTTGGTAAAATTTTTGTAGGGATAATTGCCAATAATTGAAACAAAATAGATATAATATAATATAATATAATATTTTATTTTAAACAAAGTATTCTTTTGAAATATTTTTCTTTTTCCTTACAAAATTTGTAAACATTTAATTATTTTTGAATTATTTTTTTAGTTTGGTAACAATGTTTATCTTAAACCTGAAATTTAATATATCAAAAAATCATGGGTAATGGGTGGTTTTTCCTTTTCATAATTTAGGTTTTTAAAATGAATTATATTTGTTGTTGTTGTGTAGATATGTAAAATTGAGTTTTAGGTCTAGTTTTGGTTTTGAAGATTAAACCTAACATTATCTAGATTGGAACTAATAAAAAATTAGCTAAAACTTGATAATTGGTTTGAATATCATGTTAAAAGATTTGCCATTCAAGTTTTTGTTTCAAGATTATAGGAAACAAAAAAAATCAATTCGAAGACACATGTTATATTAGGATCATAAAGTTAATATATGTGAAAAAACTTTGCTAGATTTTGAAAGGGAAAAAAATTAAATCACCAAATTTTCGTGTTATGGCTTAAGAAATAGCCCATAGTATGGAACAATTTTATGTTTAAAAGAATAAATCATATGTGATATATATACACTAATTTTATTAAACTTTTTTGAATGATTATCACTTTGGCTTCACGTTGAAGTTTGTTATCATATAACCTAAAAAAAATCAACCTCGAACATTTTGAATGTACATTTGGTTAAGGTGAAGAATTGCAAAAGATCAATATTTGTATAAATCAACATCCAAATACATATGGATTGGGCTTGAAGAACACATGAAAAAAATCAATTTCCTAGATTTTTATTGAAGGTCATATTTGCTTGGTAACTTTAAAATTACTCAAGATAACTTCAATCTACTCAAGTTCAATAGTAATGTTCTTGTCATATAGAAAGAAACTTTTAAGCCTCAAATAATCAATTCTTCAAGAACTTTGTTCCAATCTACACAAAGTACAAAAACACAAAGAAAATAATTAGTTTAATTCAAATTTTCATTAATTTTTAAAATTTTAATAATGGTTTCATTGAATGTTCAAATCTAAAGAAATAAAAATAAAAATATGAAACTACAATCTCTTCTATATTTGTATACCTAAATTTGGTCTTTTCCCTTTGATTTGGGGCTTCCTTGCCATCAATGACAACTTACTTATTGATTTTGAAACCCTATAAATGTTGTTATGTATCATCTACCAATTTGAACAAGCAGTTGGTAACATTTTAAACCAACCTAGTTCCATAATAAAAAAGGGGTTCATCAAATACAACAAAACAAATGGCATTATTCATATGGGAACACATATTGAATTTTCACATCTCCATTTAATTACAAAAAAACCAATTGACAATTCTATGGCTAGGCTTTCTAATCAAGTAGGTCATAGCTGATAGCAAGGGATGAAAAGGGTTGGGCCAATGGGGTTTCCCATCACCAAATAGTTTGGTTCAACAAACCTATACAAGAGTCCAATGATGAAGCATAACAAATGTTTTTCGAAGACCTTGTGTTTTATAATTACAAAGGTTACAAGCCTTTATCCTTGTGTAAAAATATTTGGCTATGTAGGTTAGTTTTGCACCAATGCCCCCACATTACTTTTCCTTCTTGTTCATGTATTGTGAACAAGTTTTTCCTACAATTGTCACAAAGACCATGCACTTGGATGTGATGTCAGTTTTGGAATTTGTAGCCATTGTTTCTTGTAATTTTAATTTCTAGATGTTTAGAGGTGGGGTGCACACATTTGCATTGGTGATTAACTATTTGGATGAGACCTGCACACCTAGACATGCTAATGTGGGGTTGTTTGAAGTGCATGAAATTATTAGTAGTGCCATGGTTTTGCAACTTCGAGTTTTATTGAAAAACTTTGGTTTGATTCACCATGTGCTTGTTTTTGTGAAAGATGAAAGCAATAAACTTGGAACTATGGTTGTAGAATTACGGTCTATTGTTGATTGTGAACCTTTGAACCTTTTCCAAGTTTTTGAAGACATTTGTTTTGGGCATGTGATGTCTAAAGCGTGTTAGTATGCAACGAATGATGACAAGGTTTTTGTGGGTTTGAATTCGGTAAATGTGATAGATGTTCAAGTTAGTTTGTAAAAGACAATTACGTGGACAAAAATATCAAGTAAAAGGAAACATGAATGGAAGAAGGCACACATTGAAAGTGGGATGTGGCATTGGGGGTTGAAAACTTTTGTCAAAATAAAGTTTTCCAACAAAGTTGTTATGCTTGAAAAGACTTTAGAATTTAAGCAAATCATACAATTGTGCTATGGGAGGTATAAAACATTGACTTTATAGCAAAGAGTCCCAAAGCCCCGAGTGTGCACCATTGCAAAAGTTATCACATGGTGCTTGAATCTTGTGATGATTGTAGGTGTGATCAACTAGTCTCAAGGTCATTTGAAAGTATAGCTAGAGTGTTATATATAAGATAATATGTGAATTTCATGGATAGTTTTTGAATAGCCATAACATAATAAACTTTTAAAGGAGTACCAAAAAAACATGTAACAATCCATAATCAATGAATATGGATTCCATGCACCTTCATATAATGTTTTTCAATGAATAAAGGACTCAATGGTAACATGATGTGGTAACATTGATACCAAGGAAAACTTTTTGGAAGGATTCCAATGATCAAAATTTTATATGTACCTTGAATTTTATTTTATTTTTGTTAAGTCCTTTATTTAAGGAAAACAATAGTTTAGAAGTTCATTTTTCAAATTTAAGTTTTCCATAAGGTAAATTACGGTTGAAATTTTTTTATAATATTTTTTTAATGATAATTGGTGAGATGACTTGTGTGTTTCAAGGTATCATGTTTTCACATTACCTTTGCAGTGTTAATTTAATCAATTATGAACTTGCACATGTGCTTAAAAGTGTTATGTACCTTAGTGTGCTTTCACCCCTTAACAAATTAATAATATGTTGGCCTTAATGTTGGATCCTTGTTTCAAATCCTTATAGATTGTGAAAAAGTTTATGGGGCATGGAAATGCAATCACCTTCACCATTAAATATGATGTGAAAAAGGTCATCCTTCTTTTGATGAGAAATTTTGATCAACTATACCCTATTGTTTAAGCAATGTTTGTAATGCTTAGTGATGGATTTGATGGAGTTGTTGAAATTGAAAAAGAGGATGTTAAAAAATTTGGTGTTAAAGAATCCACGGAGTCTTCATATGCACTTGTTGTTAGAAATTTGTTTGTATTTTGGAGGTTATCTATTCCTTTATCTAAGTGAAATCCTTTTGCTTGGTGGTGAAGCCATGAAAGTCAATTTCCAAATGTTGGCTTCCTTGCAATTTAAAAAAAAAGATTCTTGAGTTTCAAATTGAAACAAAAAGAATGTTTAGCCTTGCTAGTGTCTTGATAACTTTGAGGCACTTTGCTTACAAGTTGAAAATCTTGATTAGATCATCTCTATGGTAAAAAATTGGCCAAATGATCCACACTTCAATTGTTTAACAATTGCAAACTATATTAAAATTGAAGTTGCTTTAGGTGAAAAAAATTATGAATTGATTGAAGAATTTGAATATTTTGAAAAGTTGAAGGTTGATAATGATTAGGTAAGTCATTTCACTAAGTTTTCTTTTCTTTTTCATTAAAGTGCTTAAATATATTTTTTGTCCATGTTTGAATGTTCCAAGGTTCTTGGGCTGCTAGGTGTGTTTTTGTTGTTAATGAAGGTGCAGCAAGTTTTGTATATATCCTTGGGCTTCTTCTAGGCATTATGTTTTTGTTGTTGATTGGCATGATGTTTTATTGTTGATCAAGTTGCAACAATTTTTTGGGCACCATGTTTTGATATTAATCAAGTTGGAGAAGCTTTTTGGGGGGTTTTTTTTTTGTTGTTGTTAATCAAGTTGTAGCAAGTTTATGGGCATTGCGTTGTTGATCAAGTTACAACAAACTATTTGGTGACATGTGAGGTAGGGGTGGTGGGGTGTTTTTGTGGGTGTTTGTTTTGGTAAACATTTTGTGCTACAATGGGTAGAATTCTATATAGAATTGGGGTTCAATTCTCCCACAAGCTACTTGATATCTAATGTTTGCATTCTATATTTCTTTGTCTATACATACCTAGCATGTGAAGTTTGGTATACATAACTTGTATGCATATCTAGAAGTTACTTTGAATTTGAAAATTGACAAATACGTTATTAATGAATTCAAAAATTCCAATGGGTGCATAACCATGCTTATAAGGAAAAATTTGAAATATCCATATGCATATTTTTTGTTAAATTTTTAAAAAGAATAAACCTTTTTTGTATTTTCTAGATTGGTTTAAAATACCACAAGTGGTCAACATTGGTTTGAACCAATGTTTGTAGCCTACCTGGTGATCATCCATAGGAAGATGTAGAAAAATGACAATCATCCATAAA
>Ga0209611_10004438_pt1 | contig 23990 bp, 17 predicted proteins | sample S1TSphgellanicum_3_FD_187693 | JGI IMG/M metagenome (GOLD analysis project Ga0209611, IMG submission 187693) | Host-associated microbial communities from peat moss isolated from Minnesota, USA - S1T2_Fc - Sphagnum magellanicum MG (SPAdes) (version 2) | ecosystem: Host-associated > Plants > Peat...
GAAAAAGAAGACCTGATGCATGTCACAGGCCTCATAACATCCTGGCGCTGCATGCACAAATCTTACACAAATTCTGTGATTGCATACATTCACAGATTCCAAGATCACAGCAAAACTATGAGGGCAACATGAGGAATGACACCCAAAATCATGATGTCTATGGAAAACCAAGAAATAAACTTACCCCAAAGTGATAATCAACAATATCTAACTCTTCTGTTTGAAGCAAATTGTCCAGTTGCTGTTGAATGGGGACAATGACATTCTGCTCTCCCAAATGCATCACATCCGCAGAATCTTTGTAATCTACACTCAATGCAGAAGATGATGTGTCAATTTGCAAGTGTGTCCATAGCATCCCATCAATCCCTCCAATGGGTGAGCTTGGCATATCTTGACATGATGAAGAATAATACTGGGACAATTCTTCATTCCCATTTGGTTGTGGCTGTGCTGGGGGTGGCACCATAGGGGAGGAGGGGAGAGAAGGTAGAGAAGACGAAGGGAAACATGACTCAATTCCGGGACTGACAGGAATCACTCCTGCTGCAGAAGTGGACTGACCATATTGTTGGAAATATCCACTGGCATCAAACACTTCAGGTCTATAGAATGATTGTGGACCAAAACATGGCGTGTGCTCAAGGAAAAGGGCATTCATATTCTCAGATGCCCCATTTGTTGGGGAATCTGAGCTATTCATGCTCACAGAAGAACCAGAAGGAGAGGTTAGGCCTGCCGCAACTCCATTGAGCTCCATGTACAACTGAGAGTCACCATTTGCATATGGGGTACCAGGGATGGAAATTTCAACTTGTTGAGGGAGATATAGCATTTCTTCTGCTCTGAATCCATTCCTATGCATTGAATCCTCATTTGTTTTCATCCCAACACCCTCCTCCTTGCCCATGTTTAAGAATGTTGAAAATGCGCCTTGGAACAGTTCCTGGTTGCCATGATCCATACCACACACAAACATGAGAACACAAAGGCCATGCAGACCAGTGTCATTTCCATGTGAAGATCCAACTGCTGGACCACGCTGTGGAGTCCCAAGCTGAAGAACACATGATACAAGATGTTACCAAGGGAGATGGTTCTGACCTCATCTCTCTAACTAACCTTCTTCAAGACAGTACTATGGCATGTTTGCAGACCAGAAACCTGCCACTCTGGAAACTCACAATTTCCAATTCTGAATCTGACATGCAAACTCCTTGGCTGCCTAAGTCTCCTGTTCATCTTTCTCATCTGCAGTACTCGTTGCCCAGAAGATTCAAAGGGACAATATGACAGTGACCCTTGAAAATGCTAACCAGATAGATATATCATATCCCATGATGCTATCATGCAGCAAGAGAATCAATTCATGTAGTCACAGAATTATACCTGGACAGGCTTAAATAAGAAACCAAAAACAACAAGAGATCTATGATGGAAACCATCAATCAAAGGATGGTGTCCTAGCTTGTACCATATGATTGTCTATGTACCATCAGAGATTCAGTTCTCTTTGAAGGACAGAAAACAAGATTAAACCTGGTGCAGGTTGTGTCATGAGCAAGCTAACTTGGGTCATGAAATAACTTGATCCGTACATTGTCCTCCACATGTCAAGTACTCATCCCATCCATCAAGAAAAACTCTTCTAGCTCAGAAATGGAGCACAATGTCCCCCAGTACATTGAGCTTCAGATGCAGAAAAAACCCTAGAGCATTATTACCTTCTGCCCATCGACCTGTGTTGCTCATATTACCTTGCAAAATACTTCCGAGTAGCTTACACTTCAAGGGTTTGGTTTAAACTGAGACCAACAGAAAGATGTAGCTCCTCTAAATAGTGTTCTTGTGTTAGCCACAAGAACAAGCACCGTCACCCATTTGACAAGACCTCATGATCCCTACTGTGGGTGGGACGTAGTTGCTCTGGTCATGCACTAGAGGCAAATTCTCAAAACATTCACATACGACATTTTTATTTAAGCTTTGCAATGCAATCTAGTTGTGATTGCAAAGAGTGTGAACGTCCCCTGTACTCATGAGGGAGCTTGAGGTACATAAGGGGGAGAAGAAGAAAACCTCTAGATCATCGTCTTCAGCGTATGGATCCATTACAGAACTATATTGCTCATAGTTAAGGCATGCTTCCGCCAGGCACTCCGCGGTCACTTCGTACCGAAACAGAAGCTCGCTCACCCCTGACATCGAGAAGAAGCAGAAAAGGAGAAGTCTCGTGAGGAGCACGCGCTGCTAATTTCTTCTGTGGATATATATATCGCTGCTCAGACTCTACTACCGCGTACTTTCTCAGAGATAAAATGTACTCTCCTCCTTGAAGCTGCACCTTGGAGGATCTTGCTTCAGAATGGCGGCCATTCCCAGCAGCAGCAGCAGCGGCAGCAGCTTGTCACCAACACAATTGAGTCTAAACCTGGCAAAGAATCCCAAGAGCCCTTTTAGCAAAGCTCTTGAACTACTTGAAGAAGAACATCACAACGTCGTCCCCAGGCAACCATGACTATGGAAGATGCAAATTCGAGCTTCTTGTCGTCCACTGCAAGAGAAGGACCGAAGCTCTGCGTGTCCCAGACCTTCCAAGAACCATTCAACAAGAAGGAAATCATACAATACACACGGACTTCGACAAACGACTTGCATGCAGCGGCAGAAAACAGAGCACGACGCAATAGCTAGCAGCAAATTCTGAAGGAGGTTTTGCTCTGGAACAAATCAAGAAAGAAAGAAAGAGCATGCGCTCAGATGCTCAAGCCGGCCAGTTAGAGAGCTATCTCCTATATAACAACAGTTCAACGAAATCGCGGAAACTAGACAACAACAAATGTCCAAGGACTGAAGACAATTGTTCAGACGACGACGCCAGATCGACTCTCTTCTCCTGCGATGACCCGATGATCACACTTAAACTGTGGCCTGACGGACGGATTATGAACATTCGAAGAGACGTCTCCAGGAAGAACTACGAAATCACGAATCTGCTGCAGGTGGAAGTGCAGAAGAATCTACAACACATGCACGTCTCTCACTGCCTGAAGAAATAGAGAACGATCGATCTTCGACAAGTCAGGCAGGCACACTTTCGCTTGGACCTCCCTGCGTCTCCTCATTCTAGATACACTACTCCTAAACCTTTTTCCGAGTCGTGTTCTAGTCCTCGTTCTTCTTTTTCTTCTTCTTCTCTCTCTTCCTCTTCCTCTTTTCTCTTCCGAGCTTTCCAACCTTTGTTTCGACAACAAATCAATAAGACCACACGCTAGTGAAAAGCAACCTCGTAGACAGACTGTTGGAAACATTTTTCTACAGATCGGAAGTAGGAAATGCTCCCTCCTCTTACCTCCTCTTGGGGCTACTAGAGAAACAAAGATGCCCTGTAATACTGCCGAGATTTCAGCAAGTCGCAGATCAATTCTGCACACCATGCTACGCAACAAGAATGCGAACAGAAGAATTTAGAACTACCGAAGCTCTAAACAAAAACCTCGTACGTTCTTCGATTCTCCAGCTCCTTGCAACGCACCTACCTAGACGTCTGGGCTCATTCTCCGCAATGGACTGCTCCTAGTTTCAGATCACAGTCAGTCAGCAGCAGCCAGCCAGCCAGGCACACTACACCACAAGAGAAGCCGCAGCAGCTCGCAGTACGGGGACATAGAATCCGAGCAATTCCACAGACCAGAAACAAAACCAGAAGGAACCGTGATGGCAATCAAAACTCATTTCCATCTTCCTCAAGAAGAAACCTTCCAGAAAAAACCAACCACTGACTCCCTCAAGAAAACCAAGGAAATGCACACGAGAGATATCAGCTCTCTGCAGTGACGCAATATATGAATTCCGGGGGCCGCGTCTTATTATAGTCTCTCCCCGGAACAGTACCATGAAAAAGCCTTATAAAAACAACAAATAGAGCGAAATAAAAAAGTGAAATTCACCTCACGAAGCTCAGAAACCAAACCGGCCACAGAATGGAGGCAAATCGGGCAGCAAAACACTGAAAAAATCAGTCGATCGAGAGCGAAATGAGCGCAAAGCTCCGCATCACACTCGCTCGCTCGCGCGCTCTCTTCCCTCTTTCTCTCTCTCTCTCTCTCTCTCTCTCGCTACGGCGCTCCTTCCTTTCTTCCTGGCTTCTGCAGTGAACCGGGTCACCCGGGAAACACCCGGGTTCACGACCATGTCGCCAGCCACCTTTTTGTTACCATCTTTACTTTTTCTTCATTTTAGCATATACTGAAATTTTAACTTTTACAACGCTACACATAAAAGAAAACTTTTTCTTAACCCACTCGCACACTCCATTTTTTATTTGTATTTGTGTGTGCGTGTGCAAGATTTCACCAAAATGCGGAAACATTAAAATAAAAAAGGAATAATCTGTCAAAATATTCCCATTTGTATTTTAAAAATCGCCATACTTGCACACATTGTTTTAATTAATTAATATTATTTCTTTTGGAGAACAAATGGAAGAAATCAATCCAGTGCAGAAAGAAAACCATTGTTTTTACTTTTGTTTTAAAACCACCAACCAGCACTTTTGTTTCTTTACAAATTTTGTTTGTTTTTACTCATGTATGGAATTAACTTTTTTTACCCCTGCCAATCCTTGACTATTATTATTGATGGAGCACAACACGGGACCATGCAAATGGGCCAATTGGGTGATATTTGAGAAAAAAGCCAAAAGGCGAAAAGGTTGAAAAGAGCAGCAGTTATACTTACTTGTCAGGTGCCACCCTCACTTCCCCATGCAGCAGAGCTGACCCATCTTTAACTATAGTATACATCTCGTATACGTCAAGTGGGTGCCACAGTAAAAATCAACAAGTTACCTCAATGATAAAAAGTGGTTAGGTAGGTAGGTACCACCCAGAGTTTGTTTCTCTTTGGGGAATTTTTTTTTTTCCCCCAACTTCATTTCTTTTACCTATGTCTACTTCTTTAGGTCATCAAAGGTGTATATTGTTTTGGTGGGTCTATGCTTTGAAGATTATGACCGTTGGATTTGTAAATTTCATGCAACACAAATTGAATCCAAAGCTCTTCGGTTTATTTGTTGGCTCTGCACTTTACCTTAAGGGTAGAGAGAGACATTGGGATGCGCACCCAAAGAAAGGCCAAAGTTCCATGTCCCTACATTCTAGGGTCATGTGGAGTCCCACCACTATTGCAATATTTTCGTGCATAACTGAAGGATCTACTTGGGCTGTTGCTACCCACAATGTGTTTCCAATTCGGTTTGTCAAATATTTATCATCCTTATGGATATCATTTAAAATGTAGCCATTATATGACAAGTTTGTTGTTGTTGTTATTATTATTATTATTAAATTTTTTCTCTTAAATATTTTGGACGAAAAATCCAAATGATTTGGATCAATCAGTACTCTCGCATGTCATTTATTTTTTAATATTTTGGGTTGCATCATTCCACAATGTGCTAATCAATAGAAGAACTGAACACAAAACATGAAGGACAACATAGAATACTAAAAAAACCTAGGCAAAAAGGGAAACGGTTGGGGGCATGTGCTTGAGAGTGTAAGCAACAACCCACCCAAGATATTCTTAATACCTTATGCAAATGATGAGCAACCAAGTCTTCTTCTTCCTTTGGGAAAACAAAAAAATCACAAGAGAAGTGAAAGTACTCAACTATATTACGAGTACCAAAATCTATGGGAATGAATAATTTGATTTTTTAATAATCAATTACCACTTTCCAAAATAAGCTACTCAATGTCCTTTTACTAAAAAATACTTTTTTGATTTGGGTCAAATGGGTTGTCACCTAGGGGCTCCAATCCCCATGTTCATTTCACTATTACTAGTTTGGCCTCTGCCGTTGGCCCAAGTGTTACCACATCCTCAACTGATTTTTCCTTCCAAAACCTGGTCTTTTGGAATTTATTTGAATTTTCAGCAGCAGAAATCAGTTAAAAATCAATATCTCCCACATTCTGAATCCAAATCTTACCAAATAAATTCCATTAAATCCTGCTCATCAAGATATTTCCAACAACACCAAAGGCACGTTCCAATTCCTTCAAAAAATTTAGCTACAATTTAATTTAATTTTCAGTGAAGAAATCATCCAATATTCAAGATCTTTTGCACCACAAGTCCAAACGTCATGGAACCAAACCCATGCACCCCTCCTAGTCTAGAGCTTTCCAAAGACACCAAGAACATGATTTGAAGCATACCAGTTCAGTGGATCTCATACCTACAATACAAAACAAAACAAAACAAACTACCTTGCTTCATAGATAGATGTCAACTATGGGTGATTAAATTTTAACTTGACATTTTTCACAAATTTTTTTTGTGTTGGATGAAATGGCCAACTAAACAAGCATATTCTTTGAAAGATTAGATGGGTTTCATCCATGAAAGTAGTGTGCTTTTGCACCCACTTGCTTGCTTCCTACTTCTTTAAGGCTTTAGCTGTTACCTTGGTATGCTCCTAATTGGTGGGTTAATAGTTAATACTCATGGTGTGGTTGGAAGCTTAATACAATGTTTTGTGTCCATATAATTAATTGCCTTTGTCACCTTATCTTGATGACATTATGTGGACAAGGAAACCATCTGCACTATAATCAATGGGGGAAAAGTTTGATGTAAAGGGAGGACACTTTATTAGGAGAAAAGCACTATTACAAACGAAGATGTGGAATGGAAAACAAGGGGGAACTCCTTCATTAGTGTTATGTTATTTTAATTACTAAGTGCCAAAGTTCTAATATCAAGGGGCTCATAATAGAGATCATAATTCAACTACCAACAACATCAAGTGAGGAAGAGATACCTCCATTTTGTGTTTTGCAAAAGTTTTTTTTTTTTTTCCTTCTTCTGTGATATGATTGAATTAAAGATTGAGTTGTTTTTAAAAAATAGTTGCTTGGCAAAATTAATTTATAGAGAGATATAGGGGTGTGGCAGTTGAAGGGAAGGTTGGAAAGACGGTTGGGGAAAGGAGACAAATACAATTCACCTGACCAATTTGGCCCAACAAAAAAAGAATAAAGGAATGCATCTTGGGAGTTTATAGGTTTAGAGTGGCAGCCATGCAACAATGTGCTCAGCTGACTAAGCAAAGTCACAAAGGATGGGTAGGTGGAAGGGGGTGGAGGCAGAGATCCAAATTTTCCTTGTCAAGTGCTTGTTTAGGATGGGTGCACTTTGCTCAAGTGATGTTGCTCTCTCTTACATGCACGCACAAGACCCATGTGCTAAGTTCCTTCAAAAAAAATTACTCAATGTTTTTGGGCCTTTTGAGTTGGTTGAATATTCAATTTGCCATTTGCAAGAACAAAATAGGTGCAACTTCCATAGAAATATCGGTCTAGTGACACCACATTTGTGTCTAGGGGGTTTGAATTACGGTAAGATTTCAAGGGCCCATCGCAATACATGCCGTGTTGTAGCGGAGATTCTAGGGTTGGTTTTGATGGAGATATTGGAGAAGAAAAGTGTGGTAGTTTGTTTTGTGTTCCAACTTGCAAGTTGGTATTATTACCTGGGGCTAAGGGAAGAGCCACGTTCCAAGTGCTTCCACTTGTCACCCCTCAACTAAATAGGACACTTATCCCACAATGGGTTTTGCCTAGACTTACACTTAGTCAAATCTAATCCTATGAACATATTTGTATTCCAGAAATCCAAACTCCAAACCTTTTGTTATAATAATAAACATACTTCAAAGTTCACACCCATGAATTATACCCAAATTCCAAATTGTTGTTCTACAACAAAATACTAGCTGCAGGACCCCAGTATTCAAGGGTCTTGGAAGTTTGGCAATTAAGCAATAAATTTTGTGAATTAAACTTGCTTAATTAATTCACAAACGAGCTTTGTAGTAGGCTGGTAGATGGGTGGGGAAAATATTAAACAGGCCAAACAAATTAAATACACCATTAGGATACTGCTGCCACTGCACTGACTCAGCATGTTTTGCCCCCTCACCCCGCCCCCACTTTTTCATCACCTTTTCCCCTTCATGGTCCCGATGGTCTTGTCTGGGTAACCCCCGCATCATCATGTTATGCCGAATTTTGTAACCTGCCATGCCATCCTCGTGGAAGGCATGTAAGCAACCCAAGGATGTTCTTCTGCCCATGGCCAACATACGATGTTCCTCCCATTGGGGTTTATGTTTCCAGCATTTTTGGCATGTGTTTTTCATTTTTTATTTTTTATTTTTTTTGTTGGGGTCTTGTTGCACTTTTGATCCTTTAGGTCTTTGAGTAGAGTTTCAATGTTGTTGGCAAGTTCAATGGTGTAATAGTTTTTCTAACTTCAATTGTTGTGGATTTGGTGGGTCCTTTTTTTGAAACACAAATTTGACATGAAAGTTTCAATTTTGTTCTTAAGCTCATTCAAGCCTGGTTATTGTGCAGTTGTTTACTTTGAACTTTCTATTGTGCATGTGTTTTCACAAATGTGTCTAAATATATTGTTAACAATTTGTTAGTATGATTTGGTTGAGCTTCAATGACAAAAGGAAAAGAATGTTGAGTGAAAATGTTGCAACTTTCAAGTTTATGTTTAAGTTTGCGAGTTTTCTTGTAAATGCTTGAAAAATGTTAAGTGTTTAACCAAGGTCACAATATTTGAAGTGAGTTGCGCAAAATACATCAATTGAAGTTCACACATCCAAATGCACAAAATCAATTAGTTCAATTGTGTGAGTCCAAATATTTCAAATGTATGAATTTCAAGTATTAATTAAATATTTTTTTAATTTCGAATTTGACACATGTTGCAGTGTAACATGGGTTGATTTGTAGCATGGTAATTAATATTATAACAATATTGGGCATGAAACATATAGTCATGTTTATGTTTGGTGTTGTGAATCTATGACCTTGAATTCACAAATAGAAGTCTGAAACATTATAGAGGTTTGAAACCCTTAAACAAGTAAAGAAGAAATGTAGGATTTCTATTAGTTTAAAATATTCTAAAGAAAATTCTTGCAATATACAACCTTGAGGTTTTTTAAGGGTTTTTTTTTGCAAATTATGGGGACAATTAGTTGTTAGAAAATTATTTTTCATGTGGTGGTGGGTCTACATTGTTATAAGAAGTAATATAAAGTTGGTAGTTGAAAAAGTTTGGTGTTTAGGAGATTCTATTTAATATGGTTACAAAAAAAAAGAAATAAGAGTGCCAAATGGGTTGAAGGAAATGTTGACATCTTATGTGATGTTGACACCTATTCAATTTATCGAACAATGGGTTATTTTTGAACTTTATAATGAATTTTTATTGGAGATGTTTTTGTCACGTGTGGCCCCATTAAGTGGGTTATTAATTAATGCAATGTAGTTATTTATTGATAAAAGAATTCATTTGCTAATAATAATTGATTTCAAAAGTCCAAAAATATCGACTGGTTTTCTCATTGGAACATCACAAAATGGAAAAATTTAATATAATTTTTAATTCAAATTTTTTATAGTGATTCAAATGTATGATGTAGTATAAACTGATAAACTCATATGAAGAACCTTTTTAAAAAAAACTTTAGGCCATTTGATAGATATGAACTTTTGAATGGTCAAAATTTGACCTTATTTTCGTAAGTCCATATAAATTACAATATTTATTTGTTTGTCACTATTTTTTTTGAAGTATGTGTTTTTAAAACTTTACATGGGGTGTCCTATCTACACCACCATCTCCTTTCATTCTTGTTTCTAACATTCAAAATGTAACTTGTTGATCCTTCAAAAAACGCACAGCATATTATTGTTGAAAATTTACAGTCATAGTTGGCACACACATTGAATAAAACCTTAAACAACAATTTCAAATGTTGCATGATTTGATACATATAGTGATGAACTTACCAACAAGGTGCTGGAATGCATAATCATAGTTGGTACATTTTCGATAAAACATAACATAACAGCCTCTAATGTTACATGGCCCCATACCTACAATGATAAACTTGTCAACAAGGCATGAGTGATTTTTAAAAAAACATGGAGCATTCAAATTGCTTCCCCATAATTTAACTTTGGTTGAAAAGAAAATTATGGTTGAAAATACACCCAAACATACCTTGAAGATACATGATGCTACATCAAGTGCTTAAATAATCATTATAGCAACTTTGCAAAGTGAAATTCCACATTCTTTTCACCTATACAACTGATCTTATAATTGTTCAAAAGAACTTGCTTGAAAAGGTAACAATCTATTGCACTAATTCAAACACAAGGGACTTCAAATTCAATTGAAACATGCATGAAACATTTCAAAACAATGATCAAAACTTAAAGCTTAAAGATCTAACAAATCATCATTGTAACTACATTTCCCTAATCTTTTCATTTCCCCTACAAGCTACCTATTATAGATAGTAGGTAACTTTAGGTTGTGACAATGGCACTTTAGGCAATAAAGATGTTAAAACTAGCTTGGTCCTCCTTTACAACTTTTTCCCAAAATGTGCCCATTTCAACACACATGTTATGATGTCACCTATTACAAACCCTTATTCTTTCACCATGCCATATTTTGCACCCATAACCTCCCATGTTATGAGTACCAAGGGGAACATAACATGCCAAGTAGCATGCACCAAGGGTCCTATAACATGTCAAACACCATTTGGGCACTTGTGATTTGCCCAAAACATTCATCAGAAAGGTCTAAAACATATTTGGTGAATAATGCCAAGGAGAAAGGAATAGGGAAAATGTCATGCACATTGAAGGAAAAGTTTATAGTGATAACAACTATGAGCAAACATATTGTTCGAGAAAGAATGAATACCCTTTCGTTATGAAGAGGTTTTGTAAGGGAATCCCATTTTTTTTTTTCAATTAATTTTACAAGTCATAAAAACTTCAAAGGACATTGCAGCTTGTACATCTCATTTCATTACTATAGAACATGTTTCAAATCCACTACATAATTTCACCCAAATTAGGCCAACTATTGCAAAGGAATTCATCCAAACCACTAAACCATGATTATTTGGTGGAACATTTCCACCTAAACATGTGCATAGTGGATTTTTAGTGAATTTTTAATGGAGGGTAGTGGATTTTAATGGATTGGAGTGGTGCCTAGTGGAATCATAGTGGAACATTGCCACTTAATTTAGATCACTTGGGACTTCCATAAAGAATCCATTCAAGTGGAAATGGGCCCTTCTCATTCAAAGTTGGGGGGAATGCATATTGGTTTAGGGACAAGTTTTGTAGTAGTGTTTGTTACTAATGACTTTGGGATAGTTGTGGTTGTGGATTCTTTTTAGGCAAATCATTATTTAGAAAGAGGTGGATCGCGTCAATAAAAGTGTTTGGGAGAATATGAAGTGCATTGGGCCTTCGCTAGAACTTGAAGATAATGTTTTTGACAATGATACGTTCTACATGTCTCCTAGTAATATGACAAAGGCCATTTCTATAGAAATTGAAAATCACATGAACATCAATTGTGGTAGAAGGCATTCATGTATCATGCTAGATTATCATTTGAAGATTATTGATCAAGTTTTATATCTTGGATCTTCTTGGCATGCTCCACTTCGATGCACCATGAAATATGTGGAAAAGTATAAAAAATAAATTATCATGCAAGAAGATACCTTGCTCTATGCATTGTTGTCCAGACAAGTATTCACATTCATGAAAATGTAGCATGAAGGTTTTCCTTGAAATGTTTTTGAGTTTTGTGTTATACAGGTTAGGCAATCAAACGTTATTTTTTTATGCCAAAATCTTGTTCAAGTTTAGTGCAAGTGAACCGTTGATCATGTTTGGTAATCATTAAGGTTTGCTTAGATGCATTTTTACATCATGTGCTTCATGTTCAAATATAACCTCCTTTTTTTTTTTTTGGTTGTGAACTCAAATCGATATGTAGCATTTTGTAGATACACGACACAAGTTCATGCAAAGATTTAGATGCGAAGCCACTTTCTAAAGGTTAATACATTTGAGTATCATGTTGTAATTGGACAACACTTGCATGTATTATAAGCCTCCCTTGGTTGGGCTTTGAAATTATGTAGTTAAATGTTGCACACATGGGTCCCATAATTGTGAACTACATAGTGAAAAATGGTTTTAAACTAACTTAAAACTTAGGTTAGATGCTTGCCTTTATAGAATGACCTTGGAAAAAATGGCTTGCGTTCCTACTCCACTACCTTTCTACAAACAATTCGCAATAATTCACTAAGTGCCTAGAAGGACCTAATGTAATATGACTTGAACTCTCCTATGACAATATGAATATTATTCATGTGCAATAAACTTGGTGGTCATTGCTTCAAGCTTGTGCAACAATGGAGATGGTACTTGAAGCTTGTAGACTGATAGAGACTATTACATTGCATTAGGGTTTAGGATCAAAGATGATGGATTTGGTGATTGTCTTGATTATAGGGTTGGAAATCCTTGTAGTTATGTGACCGGCTCTTGGGATGAAATGACATGCAATGGTCAAAATCTTCAGCCCATGGTTGTCATGGCATGGCCTTTTGTGCTATGTGGGATGTAATTGGTAACATGCCTACATGGCAATTATGCGAACGGGAATCACAAAATCAAGTAGGGGTGTGTCTATCAGTATGATATGTAATATTGAACAATTACACATCAATCCTTCTTCACAAACTTTTGCATGATTGGGGACTCTATAATGTACCATCCCAGACAAACAAAATCAATACAACCCAACCTTCCAACAATTTTCATGAGGGTATGTCCATCACCAATCCCAAGCCTTCTTCATTGGGCAACAATTTTTTTCAATCAAAATCCAAATATATGCACAACAGCAATCACCACACCCAGAACAGAACATCAACACTAGTTTGGAGCTGGTGCAAAGACTTGCTGCTTCATTTTGGGCACTGATTCCACAAATCTTTGCAGTTGTAATGTTGTGAGGTCACACATCCCAAGGTCAGTTTCAGTCTAGAGTGCTTCGACAAGCAACAACCAAAATATGATAAACTTTCAAAGCCAGAATACTAGGTCAGCAAATTGTAGAATTATTTAATTCTCTCCATCCACACCTAAAATTCTTTGTTGAAAGAATACTAAAGTAAAATTTCTTTGATTAAAATATTATTATTATTGAGATAAAACTTTAGGAAAGATTGAGATTTAAATGAGTTACCAAAAGGACATGTGTGAACTTCAGATATGAACCTTGAGATGGTACTTGAGAAGATGACAGGGACTGACAAAAACTGCAATGGGTACTACACTCTACAACCCCTCACACATTTTTAGGGCCTGGAATTGTCAGGCACCAGTTTGGACTTTGGACCCATACTCAAAACAATTTGCATTTGTCAATCAACTTTCCATTTGTCAACCGCCCAATACAACTTGGTAGATACTTTACCATATTATATACAATGTTGTTACAATATAGCCTACTATAGACAATGTTCTTACAATCTACCCCTTCATCCTAGGCCCCTTCATTGGGAAATGCCCCCACCTCCCCACCCTCGGGCTTTACCCTACACGTAATACAACAATGTCGTCATTATTGGATGATGGAAACTGGGTGAAAATGTGAACAATTTTTCACTCTTTGAAGTTACAGCACATTTTCATGCAAAATGTGAACAAATTTCTTTGTTGAGGGTACACCATTCATTCACTCACAAATAGCAAAGAAACACTCTAGAAACACTTTCAAACATGGCCCGAGAGCTTCTCATGTAATGGAAATGAGGAGGTGGTGGATGTAAGTAGCGAAGTGGCACAAGATGGATCCATCAAATTCGATCAATATAGAGAGGCCAACACAGACTCATGCCTTTGGGGAGGTCGAGATTCAGGTACTTTCTTAGAGTTGATGAAAAGGCCACCATGTACATGACTATAGGTATGGCAAAGAGAAGTACTTTTCTATAGTTTATAGAGGCTAACAAGTACCTTACATTTATGGCAAACGGAAGTACTTTCCTTTGTCTAGGGGGAAAGTACTTACCTACGGTATTTGGGTAGAGTTTTGGGTAGAGTTTTAATCATGTAATCATATGTCAACCCTAGTTAATGTAAAAGGGATTTTCCCAGCTTTGTGTTGGAATTTTGCAAAGTTTTAATTTTGAAAAGAATCGTAAATTCAACCAAGTACTTTCCAAAGATAATTTACTTTACTTATTTATTTTAAAGTTTCCACAAAAAAGGGTTGCCAAAATGTGGAAGGCATTATTCCAATTTCTTCAAGTCATTAATTTGTATGTAAGCACTTTGGATCCATAGCCAACACACTATACAACCTTTATCATTTTTGCATAATACTTGTTACCGTTTTTGGCATGGTAACAAAGAAAGTAATAACTTCATTTGTCTTTTAAGTTGCCCCAACTCACATTCAAATTCAATTTGTTTTTCCCTCTTATATTTTTATCCGATAGATTTTCAAGACCCATAATTATTTTTTTACATAATTACAAATTTCTTGCTAATATAGATTGCAAGAGAGAGAAAAATTATGTGTGTGTAGTTTTTTTCTCTTTTTTAACAAGTATGTTTAGGTCAAAATCCTATTCCAAATGGCTACAACATTATTATCAACATTATTAGTTAAACCAAAAACAAAAAATCTTACATTTTTGTCTAGTGGATCCTCAAAACCTAAAATTAGGTTTTAAAAAAGATAATTACAATATTTTTGCGAGAATAAATTGCAAGGGAGAGAGGAGATAACGTGTTTGTAATGTTTTTAAAAAACCAAAATTAAAAATCTCAAAACAAAAAAACTGTACCAACTAAAAAAAGAAAAATGTTTAAAACAAAATGAAATGCCAAAAAAGGCTCGGCAAAAGATGCCCTCCGGGTCCACCCCTTAACACAAACCCCCCTTTTCAATGAAGGAAATAAGTGCGAGTTAAAGTCTCTGACCCTGTGCTTCCTCGGGTCACTCACAAAGGCCCACCATTCATTCAAGTACAGGGATGGAAAATCTTCCTTGGAACAATAACCAAAAAAGAAGGGATGAATATTGAATACCACTTTCATTCACTTTCAAAAATTGAATTATCCCTTCATTCATTAAAATAGTTCCTAAACAGCTTTAATCCTTTAGAATTTTATTTTTTTTAATTACTGAAAAACTGGTTTAATTTTCGTATTTTGCATTTTTATTTATAGGATGGTTCTCATGTGAACGGTTCTCATTGAAGTGAGAACCAAGGGGTCAAGTATTAGCTCAAGTATCACCTTGGATGATACTCCATCCATGCTTTGCAAGAGAACCGGATGATATCCGATCCAGTTCTGAACACATATTCCATACCCGCCCAAGCCCAAGACTGGTATATTCCGAGCACACTGAACCAACACCCACTAGTGCACCATCCACTGGATGTCCATTATTACTCAACTGTGGATGAACATCAACTGAGTTAATATTTGGTTTCACCTTGGTAACCAATTTTGTTCGAAACATGTCGGGAACTGGGACCCAACACAAAACTGTGTCCGGACCCACTTACCATCCATCAGTTCATGGGTGCTAGTTCATTGTGGCCGTATTTTCCCTGTTTTTGGGGTGAAAAATCACCAATTTTCCTATGTGTACACTGTGTATATATTATATATCTATAATTTTCACCCCATTTGGACTCAGATTTTGGTTTGGTTGCATTTTTTTAAAGCAGCTTTTTCTTTTTATTTTATTTAGGTTTGAGGAGCATGTTGCCATTTAATCCTGAATCCCTCTTGGGATGCTCACTACTAATTCACAATGCTAGAAAAATTGAAAAAAAAATGTATTGTTCCAAAAAAATAGTTTTTGTTTATTAAAAGAAGACTTCGGAATCTCGAAATCCTGGCACAATACTTTAGGGTGGACCTAATTAATTTAAACCGATTTAAAAAGAATTTAATCAGTTACAGCGGCAAGACATGACTTCTGCAACATATGGCCAAACATTGCAACTTTTGATGATTGTGGAGTTGTACATAAAGCCTGAAAAAATCTCATGTTCTTGGCCAAGCTAAGATGAGCAAGTATTGGAGTTTGGAAAGTATGATTGTACACAACCCTAAACCCCCCAGGAGTCGATGCTCAGGTTGTATGTGGTATGTCACGCCAGGACAAATTTTTTAAAAAAAAGTTTCATATAATTTTGATGGCATGATAAATGATGCATTCTCAATTGTATGAAACTTGAAGTGTTTTTTCGGGCGGGGGTCAAGGGGAGAAATTTTTTGCCACTTGGAAAGCTAAGAAAATCCAGTACAAAGGATTTTTCTGAAAAAGAAAATGACCAAAGTTTGCCTAGGTTTAGGGTTTAGGTTCAAGTTTCCAGCAAATTCTTTTTTTTGGTAAACTCAAAAGTAAAACCCTAATTTTTTAATCATAAATTAATGAACTGCAAATAAATTATAGAAATATCATAAAAATATTAAACTAGAATTAAGTGTTGAACTGCATTAAAATTTTAAATTGTCAGTTTTTAATAGATCTTTACCGTCCGATTAAACAGACAGGGACAATCTCAGCCGTCCACATCAAGTAGAATCAAAGAGAATTTGGAATCCCGGGGCTCGGAACGAATCTTCCACGTGCCAAGGGATCTGATTGTCGGAGGTGTGGGCACAGAAATCTCAGCCGTTGATGGGACTCGAGGAGCTGCCGGTACGTACAAAGATTCCCTAGGGAATCGGTGACACGTACGGCGTGATTTTCAAAAGGCTACCTTGTAGGGTACCTACCGTAGGCTATTGCTACGGAGATTCCGTACTTTCTGTATTTCGCCATTATATTTTTGTATTTACGCCCCTAGGATCGCCAATATGTAACGATTCCCAAATCCTCTCGTTTTGCCAGGTTTTGCCAAACTGCATGCATACGCAACGCGCAGGGGCACAGGAAATTTTTTTTGTTTTTTTTTTGGGGGTGTCTTTTGGGCTCTTGTGGTCTTCTTTGGTTTTGTTTCAAGCAACTAGGGTTCGTTAGTAGGTAGGTAGGCGTGTAAAAATTTATGTTAAAAAGCAAGTTAAAAATAAAATTTGGTCAATTACTTATGACTCTTTTCGTTTATTATTGCTTGAACAAATGCAAAATGGGGTACCTATAGCAATGGTTTTTTATTTTATTTTATTTTATTATTTTAATTTTGATTTTTTCCAACCAAAAAGTTGGGAAATTTTTGGACATATAAATTTTGGTGTAAATTTGAATATTTTTTCTATTTTTGGGAAAATTTTATCTAATTTCTTTTAATTTCAACCTATTTTAAATTATTTTATCCCACTTAGTTTAGTTTAATCTTTACCCAAATGCACTAGATTGTAGTTATTTAGAAATGTATATTGTATCACATGGATAATTGAATGTTTTTCAAAAGAAAGTTTATTTTGTCATATGGATGTAATTGTTTTTGGGTCACACATGATTCTTTAAAACAAATAAGGGAAAGGAAAAAAGTTCTTAGGTCTTTTCAATTTAGTTAATGGCACAAAAGTCTATGAGCCTTTATATGTAAATGCATTTTGTGGGCTTCTATTTTGGCCAAAAGATATGGGCATTCTAAGCTCTATGTAAGACATTGAATTATGATGAACAAATTTTTTTTAGACTTCCTCTCCATTGTTTTAATAAAGTCAAAATAAAAAAAACCAACATGGTGTGAAAACTCAAATGTTACCCCCACACTCTTGGCAAGCCTAAACAAGACCAATGAATTAAATGTGACATTAGGCTCAACATAATTGCACAACAATACCCAAAAAGAAAACGTTTTGAAATATTTTTGTATTATTCTCAGAACTATGATTAAATTTTTTTAACTTGCAACACGGTGTTGAAAAGATCTTGTTAAAAGCTACCAAATCAATAGTAACAAATAACCATTAATAACCATCTCTAACCCAAGGTAATTGAAAGTGCCCTCAATGCATGATTTGAACTAAAAAACCTTTTTTCGCTTCAACCCTAGGGAAGGCCTGCTCCAAAGGGCTTGCCCTAATTTTTGGGCCTACACCCTCTTGGCAAGCACCCTTGAGGCTACAACCCTCAAATTAGGGGAGGGCCTTGGGAGGGAGCAGCCATTAGGATGTGGAGGAGCATCTAGTTATTCTTTTGGCTTTTTCTTGTTGTTGTTTTGTGGTAGAAATTAATTGATATTTTTTCAGGATGAACTTTTAAGTCTGTAAGCTCTAAGAGTAGTTTGTACACAGAAATGTGTACAACGTATGTGCTAGTGTGTAAAAAAAGCATTACTTCTGCACATTCAACATAATTCCAACACCTTAAAGCATGAGAGTTTGGTGACCTAAACTGAAGTCTCTATTCTCTACTTTGAAAAGATACGGAGCTGATACTTGATACCTGCATTCTCAAGTGTTGCTATTTGGAACAAAAAAATGGAACAAAATTGTCTAGTGGAAGTTGATGGCAAGGAAGAATCTGATGGGGGTGCCCATGAAACTACCAAGTGGCAACAGTTGTGCCAAGGCCTAAGAATTTTCAGCTAGAAATCAAAGACTCCATGCCAGAATTCTCTCACATTTATGCTCCATGCCATATACAGGGGTGGGAGCTCCACAAATGAAGACAGGATGATGGCTAATTGATCAGAAAGCTCCGGTAATGAACTGTTTATGACTTTTGTTTCATCAACTATAAAACTATGCATCATCACCCCACCCTTTGACGAGGTTCCGAGGAGGTTCTATGTTCTAGCTAATGAAACTGTTCATTCTTTTTGGTTCACTGCCTCAAGAAGTTAGGGTTTACAGAATACCTAGTGAGTGAGCCCAGGAGATTTTTTGAGTCAAGGAGAATAGTCAGTCTAGAATTGTTTTTTTAATAAGGTCGAGGTGAATAGTGAGTCTCAAAGATTTTCATTTTTTAAAGTAGAGGTGAATAGTGAGTCAATTAGGTCTTTTTTGTGCAGGCCTTTTTTAAGCAAGTAATGAATGCAGCAGAAGTGAGAGACAAAGCAATTGATCCAAAGCAACACTGTTGTGTGTGACAGTGGAGTTGACTAGTTCCCATTATTTTCTCAATACTGTAGTCAGTCCCAGTCTCTGCTAATTATATTGGGTTTTTGATTTGGTGTTTGTCTTATGCAAAGTGCAAAGTGCAACCATCTCTCTCCTACACTCTCCCCCTTTAGTACTTCTACTCTGCTTTTCTTTTTTCTTTTCAAAATCCTGGGATTTTCCAATAAAATTGAACACACCCAATACAGAAAGAAGTCAGAACACCCATTGGGTTCTCAAAGAGCCAATGTGTCAGGAAAGTGAAATATGTGTATTTCAAAAACTCAAATGTATTTCTTTAGCTTTGAATTGGGCTAGAAATTTGATTTTTTTTCTGAAATTTTCTTATTTCATAATAATGTTGGTTTTACATTTTGAAATTAAAGATCAAAAATCAATTATGCAACTTCACCTGTGTCTGTTTTGGAGGTGGAGCTTTTTCAGACAACAATAAAATCTTCTGCAAAGTTGGAAATGGGTTTCACTTAGTGTGTTCTTCATCCATATATATACTCTATATATTAGAGCAGACTTTTGGCAGTGGTTTGCTCTGCAAGTTTTTGTGACTTTTGTTCATTGTTCTTTGTTAATGAATCAGCAAGGCTGCAAGCTGAATCCTCCTGATCATTTGCTCATGGTGGTTTGAAGCTGGACAGAGAAAGAAAGCCTTGTAAAAAAGTAAAGAATATTTTGCATGATGTGTTTTCCTCACATCTCTCTAAATTTACATGCCAGTTCAGATGCTATACCCATAATTAAAGCAGTTTTTTTATAAGCAGTAGGTCAACACTCAACACCTATAATTATTTTTTAAAGCTCTGTAAGCTGTGGAAACTGCAGGGAATCTTACTTTTAATGTAGAGACACAGAGACCTTGCAATCAAAACATTATTAGGTCAAGCTTTGTGTGGTTGGTTGTATGCATTAGTAGAGATGTAAGAACCTCAGTGATTTCCACTATTGTGGTTGAAGGCACCCTTATTTGATGAAATCTGCAAGTGGGCATTTCAAAAAGTAAAATGCCCGCATCTATAGGAGTTTTGTTTTTCAAAATTCTAGCATTAGGTTTTTTCACATTTTTACAATTATACCTGGAGGTTACCCAGCTGGTACCCCTTGGGTATCATGATTTTTTTTTAAATTAAAAAATCATTGATTTTTACGCTGGGTAGCAAAGCCCAGCTCAAGGGTGTTACCGTACACAAAACCCCTCCTTGGTTTGATGCTTGCATATTTCAAGTCAATACAGCAAACAGCTCTAGACTTTGGGAGTTGAAAGCAAAGTTGGATAACATTAAAAACACATCTTCATGCCACCAACACTAGAAGCCAGGTCATATGGAATAATGTATGTTTTCGATGCTCACAATCGTGTTTGAGGTGTCCAAGTGCACACTTCAAAACAGCTGATAGTTTTGCATGGACAAGTTGTGAACCACAAAATGTATGAAAGACCAAAATAATCAAAGATACGGTCATTTTGGAATTTTTAAAGCATCTCCATGAGTAGTAGTAAAATGATTTGTACAATATATTCCGGATGAAACACCTTTAAATAGCTGCCCAGAATATGGGGTGTGGGTGGGAGATGTTCTTCAGGTGGGTTTAGGAAATGTTGAAGATAAGCAATGGGGTGTCAAGTGCCAACCCACGTTGTGCAACTGGGTGAAAGCAAAACTATATGGAAAGTAAGGCTACTTGCCAAACAAGACAAATATGACTTTGTAAACTTCTCTTCCAGGATTTTCCAAAAAGAAGTATGGAATAATGCTACATGATAATAATAAAAAGGATTCTAACTTGGATTTTAGCCCTGCTTAAATACTACAATGGCCCTAGGGAATTGGTTAGAACCTGAAGAGGGGGACAAGCCCCCTCCTCTCCCCCTCCCTGCCCTTCCCTTCCCTTCCCTTCCCTTGCATCATGCCTGGTTTCATTTCCAAAACTTATGCACCTCAAATTTGGACTGGCTTGTAACCTACCTATTGAAAAGATTCACACCTACTTTGACACAAAAAGACAAAGAGCTTCTCAAGAAAATTTGCTGGGCTAGGTTTTTTCATTATCATTCTGTTTGCATCTTCAGAAAAGTCTGGAATGCAGTCTAACACAGCTTTGGGTGCCAAAGAGATTCCCCAAGATGGGCCATGTGCCCCCATATGCACACACACCAACCCTTCCTAGTTCTCCGTTCTAGGTTTACTGTGTGTAGTACTCAGAGTAGGGACTGTGTCCTGGGAACAGTTCCCTACAAAACAAACCAAAAGAAGACACAAAAAGAATTACCCCTTAAGAAGCACAAAGGCGCATGTGGAAAGTATGGCACCTGGAACTTCAGCTTCTTCTTGCAAGGGCAAAGGGTTTTCCTTGCAATAAATTGTTAATTGAAAACTAATTCTTGATAATCAAGATCTTCTCTTCCTGTGCCTTGTCTCATATAATAAATTCCTTATGTATTGAATTTGCAAACTTGGAAGCCATGCACTTATCAAGTATGGCCTTTCTTTAGGGAAGTTTCTTTAAAAGCTGGAGCTGATTCTCAGCATCCCCCTCTTGCGTGGGGCTAAATGCACCTTGTAAACTCTTTCAACATGTATACCTCACCCATGTGCATGATCAACCCTAAATTAATACTATTTTGAGAAGGTTGAGATTCAGAAATAACTCTTGAAAATGGGTTTTAGTCTTTAGGGTCCAGACACCAGAACAGCCTCTTGACTTATGGACGTCTCAAAATATTGTTGTCCTGTGATGGGCTTCCTATGCCATGAATCACATCTCAATGCGAGTTTGTCTCATATGGTGATACTTGTTGGCATTGAGAAAGTGTTTGGAGTTTGGACCAGTGTTGGGTTTTGTCCAGGTTTGGATCTGGGTCCAGTTCTAAGAACCAAAGCTCAATGGGTTTGCACAAGGCAAGACTCGTCGCAAGACTCACTCGAGGTCCCTATGTTGCTCGGAATTATGGATTAGGGTTTCCTATGTAAAAAGTGTATTGTTTGCATTTGTGCACTAGAAATGAACTCTTATTTTGTTGTTTGCTCATCACCATAGCTTAAGTTGATCTATGCAAGGGATGCTAACAATGGCATCAATTAAGCTAGAGTGAAAGTTTGGGATGTGCTTGGTTGTACTTTGTTGTTTTCTATGTGTGGATGCAGGTCTTTTTGGTGATGGAGCATTATCTATTGTGGAAGGGATAAGTAGTTGAGGTTCATTGATGTTAAGCACCAAATTCTCACACTAGCTTTTCATGATTCTACTTGGAAGATTGTTCTGTGTAGTAATTAAAGATGTTGTGTGGAAGGGAGGAATGCCCATTGTGTTTGAAATTTGTAGCCTCATGAACCTCTTGAATTGTGATTCCACTGCTCAATGAACAAAGTTTACAAAGGGTTTGTTAGGATAGAGTCAAAATGGCATTTAATTGGAAGGGACGATAAGCTTTAGGGGATCTAAAGGCTGACTTGGGCATGTTTCAATTTGTCCATGTTTAGTATATGTGGACAACATGAATGTGGTCAAATACCTAAATTATGGGAGCTCCAAACAAATATTTGTAATCTAAATGTAGATGTTGGGTATTTGGGTAGTTTGTACCAACTTTTGATTTTGTTCTATCATCTGAGATTGTTGGGGACTAAAGATCATTGATTTTGTTAGGGAATATGTCTATTAGTGAAACATGCCAAGAAAAGGTCATGATAGCCAAACAAAAAGGGGCTCTAAAATATTTTGATTTGATTGAGTGCCAATTAATTAAATAGTGTATCAATAGTTGGCTCCAGAACATATATAAAACTTAACAGTTTGAATAATGTACACATGGAAGTGATGTGCAAGTTACACATTTCCTTACCAACTTTGTGATATTGATTTTGATGGGCAATGTGTGTGTTGTAATAGCCCTTGTTTTCGGTATCAAAATAGGTTCTTTCTAGTAGTCTAAAGTGGTTTATTAAGGTTGTGGATAATGCTAGGTATTGATGGTGTAGGTGAAGAGGCATGCTAATGGTACCATTATGGACGAAGGAAGAAGGGATCAATTGAAAAAAGTTCAACATAGAAATGAAATATTAGCCATTAGGTTCAAATCTAGCTGAGAACAAGAGATGGAACAAGAAGTTAAACCATTGTTGCCCAACATCAACACATATATTATTTCTCCTTAATTTCTATCCAATCAGTTGAATAAATTGAAATATTTGAAGAAGTTGAATCAATACCAAGAATAGGAAATTTGTGGTTACCTGTTGCTATAGTTTCACCTTTTCATTTAGTAAGGTTTTTTTTCCTAGGAATAGAAACGTTGTTTTTTGTTGGTGACAAAGTGGTTAGAATTGAACACTCAAGAGTTAAATCCAAGGTTTTAGTGTGGAGATTGGGAAAAGATGTTGATGATAATGGTTGTGGAATTTTGAACATGAGGAAACATTTAAAGATCTAATATGAATCACATCAATTGTCAGCCAAATCGTACATTGTGATCAATGATGACCCCAACCAAGAGTTGGAATTATAATGAAGATGATTATTGCTAGAGTTCATGATGAATGGCAACATCAAGGAAATAGTTTGGTTTCAAATAACGTCCATGAACTTTCTTTGTTCAATTTTGAAATCCCTAGTCTTAAGAAAGGAAAACCTATTCCCAAATTAGGAGATATTTGGACTTTGGGATTGATAAATACCAAACAACATTATGTTAGGTTGTATATGTTGGGGATGGAAGACATGTTTAGGTCAGAAGATAGGATTATTAGGGTGAACATTTTGGGACAATATCCAAATTTTTTAATTCAGGTTTAGATGTGGAAAATAAATGGGTTAAGGAGAAGTTAGAAGGCATTGATTTTGCTATGGGTGTTGACCAAGAAGGAATGTGTGAGCCATGGATTATAGCTCAATAATTAGTTAAGCCTTAGTTCCGTAATTTTCTTTAGTACTAATGATTGGAATGCTTATAAGCCTCCAAGTAGTGAT
>Ga0209611_10004444_pt1 | contig 23954 bp, 24 predicted proteins | sample S1TSphgellanicum_3_FD_187693 | JGI IMG/M metagenome (GOLD analysis project Ga0209611, IMG submission 187693) | Host-associated microbial communities from peat moss isolated from Minnesota, USA - S1T2_Fc - Sphagnum magellanicum MG (SPAdes) (version 2) | ecosystem: Host-associated > Plants > Peat...
AAGCACCATTGGTATGTTCCTAGGTTATAAGATTTTGCAACTTTGAATCCCACGTTTATGAGATGGTATATCTAGGTTAGGAACATGTGTTTGCAAGGTGCAATAAATGGGGGTAGTCCACTAGGTCAAGCACCATTGGTATGTTCCTAGGTTATAAGATTTTGCAACTTTGAATCCCACATTTATGAGATGGTATATCTAGGTTAGGAACATGTGTTTGCAAGGTGCAATAAATGGGGGTAGTCCATCAACACAATTGGTGTGTTCTTGGGTTGTAAGACTCTACAACTTTGAATCCCATGCTTATGAGATGGCTGTAAAAGTAGATAACAAAAGCATGTTAGTCTACATTTTGTTGAATAGTGGTTTGTTTTGGTAGGTTTCATATGCATGCATTTGGTCAAAGTTGCATGCAATGGTAGGGCAATTTTGCAATCTCAATGTGGCAACAATAGTAGACCCTTCCCAGTTTGTTGCTTGTATTTTAGGTGATATTTGTTCCTATGCTTGTGTCCCTTGTTTAACATGATGCAGTCGTGATGGTTCTTTGGTTATTTCAACTATAATATTGATATTATAATTGGAAACACCTTGCCCATGTTGGTGTGGGCATTAATTTATGCCATTGCAACATTTGTTTCCTGTCCACCAACAACATTTAGGTCATTGTGCATGTAACTGAATCTTATGAGTGCAAGGCATGTATGTAGGACCTAACATCCAATTCACCAAAAGCCAGAAAAGTGCCACCTACAACATGAAAGCTCAATCCATGGTAGGTAATTGATTTACAGCCCACTAATATTGCGGCTTGGCCAATATATAATTTGGATAGTATTGGTTAGGCAAATCAGATAAGATTATGGTAACCTTTGGACATGTTCGACAATGTGTTACATGTGTTTATTACAGATGTAGGTTGGCACCGATGTTTACTTTTGGGACCCCATTTCCAAAAGAAAAGTTGCCACTATAGTCATTCATAGGTTGCATGGCAACAAGATTGGAGGTTAGATTATACCCATTGATTACATTGAACTACAAGCATATGCTAGTGTCTACATGATTCCAATTTGTGCTAGAGGGTTGTGTACATTATACATTATACATTCATAGTTTGTAGCAACATTGGTACACATGCATAGTACAGTTCCTCAATAACTTAAAGAGTTCAAATTGAAGTTCATTTTAATTTGGTTTGTGTTTGCCTAATAGGATGTTAGTGGATTGGGTTGATGAAGTGGATTGGGCTATTGTCTAGTGGACTCACTATGTTAAATTGAACAACCTAGACATAATAGTGCAGAATTGGCTTCCTAGGATGCATCATGTTTGAACATTTTTCTTACAATCAAGGTTTGTTTGTAAATTACATTTTACCATGGTCATTGAATCTTATGTAGAGAAAATAGGTGTTGGGTACATGAAGGTTGCATAATCTAGTTAGGATTGATCTAAATGGTATTTTTAAACAAACCATATCACACATTTTGTGTAAACTAAACCCTAACTAGACCTTCCAACCTAATGGACTACTAAACCTAATCCACCCTAATTTTATGAGGATGAAACAAAGGTAACCACATGGTAGATATGAGTAATTCTTAAAATTCACTATAGTCAAAATAGTTGGGGAACCCTAATTTTACCTAGGCGAACCAAAAGTTGCCATGTGGCATTAGGTGACTAATGCATATAGGCCACAAGAGTGGCCAAGAAATTCGAAACCTTAACTTTCAACAAATCATATGTAGCCATGTGGCCTCTTCCCATTGCACTAAAAGTCTCCAATATCTAAATTATTTCAAATCATGCACACCTTAAATTACATGGAAGCATATGAAATGGACATATGGCACCTGCTGAACCATTTACATAAACCCTAACCTTTATTTCATGTTATTTACAACTACCATGTGGCATATAAACATTAGCCCACCCTCTAAACCTTAACCTTATTTCCATGTTCTCTACGATTGCCATGTGGCAACAAAAAATTGGTTCCACCATAAAAACCTTAACCCAATTTCCACCCCTTTTATGATTGACATGTGGTAGTTGACAAATAGTCCCCTACTTAAAACCCTAACCTTATTTTGATGCTTTTTATAACTACCATGTGACATTCAACAATTAATCCCCCTAAAACCCTAACCCTATTTCCATAATTTAAAAGGTTGCCACGTGGCAGTTAACAATTAGTCCGAGGAAACCTTAAACCTATCAAATATCATCGTTCCATTTTTTTGTTAATTTTGTCATAATGCCATGTGCCATTTATTTGTACCATCCATCCAGACCATAAACACAATAGATGGTTACCACATGCCTTCATTGTATTCATTTCACCTAGACTCCTAACCTTAATTTGTTTTCCAAATATATTTTTTAAAAAGTCCATGAAACCAGGGGTCACCATGTGGCCATTTGTGAGTACTCACAATAAAAACCCTAGCCCTAACCCTAATTTTGACCTTAACAAATGATGTGTTTAAGTGGACACATGGCATTTTACGATTGGTCTCAATTAAAAGGTTTTGAAAAAAATTACAATTAAGTGGCATTACCAGGTTGCCACGTGGCATGTTATAATTGGTGGGATGTATTCACATATTTGTGACATTGGTTAGATGCATTGTTGAAAACATGTCACGTGGCATTTATTTATTTGCCCATTTATTGCCATGTGGCATCCATAGGTTAGTTGAATTCAAATGCCAATGTAGTTCCATGTGTGTAATCTGAAAAGAGAGATGCAATTGTGAGAAATTTGTCGTCCAAGTGGCAATTATGTACTGACCGGAATTTTGTTTAATGTTTATAATATTTTTCAATTTAACGGCCCTTGTTGATCATTTTATGCCATTGGATGTGTATCCATGAGTGTGACATTTATAATTGTAGTCATGAAAGGCCTAGTCGTTAGTGGTTGTTGCGATTGTGAGCATGCTTGCAATTAATGGCATTTATAACTTGGTCATTTTGGACTATGTAATCATGTAGTTGCATGTAGTCACAAATTGCATAAACAATTGCAAATGTAGTCATAAATGCTATGTTTTGCCGTAGTGCCCCCCCCTGCAACCCCTTTTCTTTTGTATTCATGATGGTTTTTTTCCTATTGTTGATCCAATTACTAGTGCTTTTGAGCTTCCTTTGGTGTTGCTCCCCTTTTTGGAGCAACTCTTAATGAATCAAACCCTTCCTTTTTTCTAGTGTTTGTGATGGTCTTTTTTTTGGCGTTGGTCTTCTTTAAATGTTGGTCCTCTTCATGGTGTTATTCATTTTGTTCCTAATGAATTGAACCCCCCCCTCTCTCTTGTGTTCATGACAGTCCTCTTTGTGTTCTTGAGCTTCCCTTGGTGTTACTTTTATCCTTGGTGTGACTCTTGATGAATTGAACCTCCCCCCCCTTTTCTTTGGTGTTTACAATGGTCGTCTTCCTGGTGTTGTTCATTTGTTCATCTCTTCTTGGTGTTGTTCCTCTCCTTGGTCCGGTCTTAGTGTTCTTGATCTTCTTCTTGGTGGATCGAACCTCCTCGAGTTCTTAGTGATCTTTAATTGATGTTTTTGAGCTTGGAACTATGGAGTTCTTATTGGTCATCAAGCCACTAAGCTACTATTCTTGCAGCTTTTATTTAATTTTCTTGCCCCAATTGTTATTATTATTGCATCAATTTTAAGCTTATCCCCCCTTGTTCTATTATCTTGTTCTAATTCATTGAACATTAGACCTTGCTCTTCCCTTTTATTCCTTTTAGTTCTTTATTTCATTAGGTTGTTGTAGAGATGTTGTAACTCCCCTCTTCTTTTGCATTCGAACCTTAGTTCATTGTCGGGATTATTTTTGAAAATTTGTTGTTTAACCCATGTTCACACCCCTATATCTAAAAGGGTGAGTTCACATTCCCTCTTTGAAATTAGGATGAAATTTATTTCCTGCTCTTTTGATTGTTGCAGATGACCAAGTTGCAATGAAAGTAACTTGTTGTTTTGTAAGTTTCTTTTCAACTACCCATTTTGTTATAATCATTGCTGTTGTTGCCTTCTTAGCCTACTTGTTTTACTTCTCTTTCCTTCTTGTTTCTTTAATATGTTCTACCACCTCCCTATCCATTGCTTTTCACTGCATAATGGTCAAACACTCTTTTGAAGTCACAACATGATTTTGTAAATAATCAACTAACGGTACTCTTCCACTTGTCCTTTTTGTAAGGAGGTGAGGTAATGCCAACAAGTTGCTGCCTATTAATGTTTCTTGAATTTCTAGGATTCAACATTTTACTCCCACATTTGTTGAAGACTCTTCCAAGGTTTCAACTAGATTTTTATTAGCGAAATAGATTCAAGGTTATGTAGAAATTATAAGCATGTCCATAGATACTTAGGCTGATCTTGAGCCACATTATTAGGCATTCATGAGTTGTAGGTTATGCATTTAAAGCTATGTTGATTAGTTCTTCTACAACATTCTATTCTGGCCATTCCATCTCCCCATCCTCCTCTTGATTTGATTGATAATCATCATTTTGCTCTTTTCCAACCTAATTCATTATTGCATATAAGCTATTAGGCCTTTTTTTTCATCCATGGCTTTAAGGTCCGGTGGCCAAATCCTTGTACTTTTGAACCTTGAGATGATATTTTTTCTTGAAAGTGTTTGGTTTAATGCTTTGTCTACCCATCTTGCAAAAATTATCTTGTTTGGTTCAATGTAGTTCCTATTGATCATTGTTGTGTATTTTTCCCTTTTGAAAGCAATCTTGAAGTAAGGTTTGAAGTAAGCTACATCCAAAGGTTGCAATGCATGGGATGTATGTGAAGTTAAATGTAAATGTAACAATCATTTCATGTTTTGTCTCCTTTGAAAATGTAAAACATTGGTATTATTGTCCCTATTACATTAATAACATAGTTAATAGTCAACCATTCCTTGGACTTGGGAATGGTGTTATATACACCTGTTGAAAACATTATTTGTTAAAACTTTGGTTCTTGACTATCTTCTTGCTTAAATGCTTGTTTCATCGAAGTTATTGATATGATTTGGAGCATAGTTGTGTTTGTTGTACATGGATTGCAAGTTTTGGTAGAAATTTTAACATGATTGGATTGTCAATCCTTGAGTTCTTTTTGATATCTAATCCTTTAGCTTGACGAATGCTAAACTTAGGATGTTTGTGCTTAAACCAATACCATTAAAAGGTCCTTGATACTCTTCTTTGGAAAGGTGTTGGCCTTGTTTAAGTTAGTTTTGCCACTTTCATTTTCAATTATTACAGGCTTATTAACAGCCCAACATCCTACATAGCCAAAACCCAAAAAACCATAGCCTGACCTTTTTTTGTTATTAGCACACTTGCTAGTCTTGCTTTTTTGGATCTTGTTTTTCCATACAAATGATTAGACAACAAGGTTAATGTTATGTTTCAATGTTTATTTGCCTTCCTTAATGAAGTTGTCCCATTCTCAACTACATCCATGGCCTTTTCCAATGCTTGGTTGCTCCATTTGCTTCTTGTGTTGATAGGATTGGATTTATTGACTTTTCATTATTTTGTTGTTAGTTCTTGTGATCTAGAAAATGGTGGGACATTTTCCTTATTTTGGTTGGGCTAGTCATCCAATCCACTTCACATCCTACGAGGCACATTCAACAACATCATGATAGAACCCTCAAGCCCCAACCTCCAACAAGTTGGGGGGTGTTTGGTTTGGCTTTACAAGAGGTACAAACTTGAATCTTTTGTATTTTGACCCACTCTAAAAAGAATGTGAAAGATCAAGGTGAGTGTGAAATGCATATGCTTTTAGTTGTTTGGAACTTGTGATCAATGCATAGAACTTTTCAAAGTCTAACCATACTAAATTTTGATCACTTGTCTTTATGCAATCTATTGGTGTGTATAACAAACTACGACTACTTGGAGCTTGAAGAAATCTACTTCTCTTATGGCTACTTATATTGTACTTAGGAATTATAAAACTTTATATTTTAGTGGTAGTACAAAAACTTTTTGAACTTTTGATTGTAAAGTCCATCTATTGCATCCTTTTTTAGATGCCCCCTTGCATCCACCCTTGAATCTTGGATCTTGGTTTTCTAGGATTTGATTTTTGATGATCAACCTCTTGTAAGTCCTCTTTGGCTAATCTAGTGTGTGTAGTTTTCCAATTTAGTTGTTGAGGTTCTTCTTTGGCTACTCTAAGTTGCAAAATTTATTCTTGTTGATTTGTTAGGACTTGTATTTATGATTTAGAGCTTTCTATTCCTTCTATGTTGCTTGACTTCTACTAGTCTAGACCATATGCTTTCAAAACCTTGATCAATGATTCGAAGCTAGGTCTTTCACAAATTGGAAGCTTTGAAGTATTGAAATAATTTTCCTTATATTTTTATAAAAATGAATTGTGTATGCAGATTTATTACATTGCTTTGTGAATTTGGTTCTTTTAGTTTTTGGTGGGAATGGGATGTGCATAAAATTGGGGGAAAGTTAAAAGGTTTCCCCAATTAATGTGTAGGATTTGAGTATCCATTGGATTCTTGTAAACCCTAATCCTTGTCTATGGTCAGTTGTGTGCTATTTAACATGACTTTCAAACCCCACCACCAAACTTCTTCTCTTTGTACTATTCAATCCAATTGCTTATCACCAAACTTTTATTTCCACACCAAACATGGGCCCTTGAAAAATTGGCCCAATTTTTCCCTATAACCAAACATTGAAAGTACCTCATGTTTCCCCCTTTCCATAATGAATTTAAGTTAATCAACCATCACCAAAGGGGTCCCTTGTAATTTTATTCAAATTTTTTACAAATATGGCCACCAAAATCCCTAATATCGAACATTAAAACTTGATGGGCAGTCAGCAATATGAAAAACTTAGAACAAAATTATTTTCAACCAAGTGTTTGGTGATAGGCTAAAGGGCGAACGCCCATAAATATTGTTTTGTTCTGACATAGGCTGGCTGCTGCACTAGGTGGATGCTTGGTGACCACCCTGTGTTTGGTGATGGGCCTCTCTACCCTACCCTACACTTGAGGGCGGGGAGAAGAAAAAGACCTAACTGACACGCATTGATTGCATGCACAAACTCTAAAATGAAATTAGTACACAAAATCAGGTGAAACGTCCTCTTCAGATCTGCAGTTTGACATGCCAAGTAATAAAGAACAGACGTGTCTGTGTGTTTCTGTGCACGAGACTCGCTGAGGACTTTCTGGAATGGTTTTGTCTACAAACGCTTTTGCTTTAGGCTACTTAGTTTGATTAGTGCGAGCATTTTGGTGTTGGGGGTGGGGGAGTCATCTTGTTAAGTGTTTTTCGGGGTTTGCATGGGTCCCGCTTCGGACGTGTAGGCTAGTAGCTTTTGTTTTTTTGCCTTTCGGTTTCCGTTTCTTGGCGTCGATCTTTGTTGCAAGTTTTGTAAACCCTCAACCCCCGACCCCTCTCGTCGACCCACGGTTTACGCTTCTGCGAGGTCGTAACTCGTAACATGCACGTCGTAGTTGGCGGCACTTGAAAGCCCTTGTGATTATGGAGGAGTTTTCTGTGATGCAGATCGAAGAAGAGGAGCAGGTGCGGACTGTGTTTCTCTGTCTCTGTCTCTGTCTCCCTCTCTCTCTCTCTCGTTTTATACCCACGACCTAAACCGAGCGTTTACATAGTGTTCCAGACTAGTACAGAAACTGATGGTGCCTATGGCTCTCCCCCTAATATCGGAAGTTTCTTTGGGTCCTTCTTCTTCGGTGCCTCGTGAAACTCGTTGACTCAATGCTATCGAGGAGCCGGAAAAAGAAAAATTCAAGACGCTCGGCTGTTTTCTTCAAGAACGATTTAGTTTTTAGTTGTTGTCGTTTGTAGTGTTGTAGTGGGGACCTAGCACAGGTCTGGAGCTTCTAGACTTAAGTATACTTGTGGTTTCTTGTTGCTCCTGTGTTTAGGGCTACTAGTACCTCCAGGTTTGGGAAACTGTGAGCCCGTTGTCCAAATGCTGGTCAGTCAGAGAAGCATGCAGGAGCTTCTTATGTTGTGATGTTCCTCAGAACAAGTCGTGTTTATTGACGAGTGGAGAGAATGTCAGTCTTGTGGTTTCTTGTTTCTTCCGGTTACTGTTTAACCTGCCTGTTTGGAGGAAGACGAGGAAAGGAAACTGCACTTGGTAAGGATAATCATAGAGTTTCATTGCGGTTGCCATATCTCCCAGGTCAAGTATGGTTTTTCCTATGGGCCGGCACACTCTAGTCCTCTCTCTCTTCCAATGGATTTGGTTTGTGGTGAAGACAAGAGATACGCAGGCTATTGCAAGTAGGGGAAGGACCGTTTTCTGTGTCAGCTCGGTCCCCTCTCTGTTCCGTAACAATTTTCTAGACTCTAGACTTATAAAGACCTCTCTCACTGCAGCAAGTTCGTAAAACATCCTGCAGGGGGAGTTGGAGGAAGTTTTGGATATGGCACACCAGCATATGTTCTCATCGACAACTCCTGCAGGGACCGTGTTAACAGCTCCTGCAACAGGAGAGCCAGTGGTTTTGGTTGAACATTCGCAGCACACCACAATTACAACTGTAAATTACAATCATACTGGTATGATTGTAAACCTCCTTGGAAGGATCGCTAAAAGTGGCTGAATCTTTTGGTTGGGTTGTGATGATATGTACCTAGATCTGTTAATAGCCTTGCAGATCATCTTGAGTTGGCAATTGTCCGATTCTTTTCAAACTAATAGAGATTTTGGATGTCAATTTTATGCCTCATGCATGTGAACTGATCAGCCAAGTTTTGGAGTTCGCAGGAAATCATGGAAATGGTGACAGTGCACAAGAGACAAGCCAGGTTAGGTTTTTGGCAATCAATTGAAAATTGTCAAGGTGGTTTCATAATCAGTTGCTTGATGATTGACTGCTTGGGTTTATGTACAATTTTTAGTCTATGAATGAGTATTTGACCATGACATCATGATGATCTTCAAAATCTGCAGGGTGGCCTGACAGAAGTGAGCTATGGAGATGGTGACGCTTTGATAGGTCGGTCAGTTGTCAAAAATTTCTCACGAAAGAAGTTCACTGGTCGCATTGTGGCCTATGATCCTCACACAAGGTGGTATAAGGTACTCAGTTCCCCCTTATATGTGGCCAATGTGATTATGTCTCCGCTGAAGATCTAAATGCTGTGTGGAGTTCTTGTTGCAAAAGCCTTAGTGATGACTCAAACTTCCACTTGTGATACTGTTCTGGATCAGTCATTTTCTGTGGTGAAGATGATCACATTGTTGTGATTCTTTGTTCGCCATGGTGGAACCCCAGAGGGTATCTTACTTGGCTGTGCGAGTTTGTGCCAGAAACAGTGTGACATTTTTTTGCAAGGTTCTTACATTCAGAATTGTTGACAGCTCCAGGACATGTCTTAGGCTGGATGTGATTTTGGAAATCTGCCAAATCTTGTTGCAGATCTTCTTATTTTTTCTTGTGACCATCCAGATTGTCTATGAAGATGCTGATGAAGAAGAGTTGGATTGGAAAGAGCTTGAGCGAATACTTGTACCAGTGACTGACTCTCTTCCAGCTGCTTCGAAAAAGAGACCTCCTCCCATAAATGTAACTGCTGGCAAGGAGAATAGGTGGGTTTACCTGCATCCTGATACTGCTTATGTTATGGACTCTGCATTCTAGTCAAGTTCATGAAGTGTTCATGATACTTAATTGCTGTAAGCTTGGAATATTCTGTCACCTTCACTTTCCTTCTACACTAGATGCTTAAAAAGGGTAGTACTCACAGCCCATTTGTAATCAAAGTTCCAGATGAATTGTTTATGTTATTTTGCCAAGGAGCCTCAGTGACCATTAGGGTAGCCTGTCATGGTACAAGGCTTGATTTGCAAGATTCATTCCACTGATTGTATGAAACAATATTAGTATTTGTAGTCCTACTCAGGGTTCTTTTGTTCCAAGTGTTGTTTGCTCTACTGACAATGCTGCCTTTTAGGCCTTCGCTAAGTTATTTACTCTAACTGGCCAAGACTCTAACTAGACAAGTCTTGTGGTTGCTCCCTCAGGCCAGCTAAAAGGCCACGAGGAAGGCCACCGAAAGTGGGTACAGCTAAGTCCAAGACACTGAAGAAGCCAACACAAATTCCAAAGGCAACAAAGGCAAAAAGCAAGGAAGTCAGTGCTCAGAAGCCAAGCAGGTCAAAGACTCTTTCCTTGAAGAAGGGGCAAACATCTGTCAATGATAAGCAGGGTGTAGGAGAAGTATCTGAAACAGTCTCAACTGCAAAGAAGGCAGCAGGTTCACCTTGGACTCCAAAGAGTGAGAAAGCAGGGCTGAGAAGGGTTGGTAGACCCAAGAAAGCAGAGTCCATTAAACCACAATTCAAGAAAATGGTGGGAAGGAAGAGGAAGATTGAGGTAAAAGATGGTGGGGATAGTTCTTCTGAAAGCAGGCCTTCAACCCGGAGGAGCACTTTAACAACAGACCAAGAGGAATCAAATTCAAGGCGAATTTCAGGAGCCAAAGCAGGGGCTAAAGCAGGGGCTAAGGTGGGAACCAAGGCAGGAGCTAAAGCAGGAGCTAAAGCAGGTGCAAAAGCAGGTGCAAAGGTGGGAGCTAAAGCAGGAGCATCATTGATTGGAAGACGCATGAAGAAGAAGTTTGGAAATAAATACTTTGGTGGAGAAGTGATTGGATTTGATCCTAAGGCAAATTTTTACAAGGTGAGAGCTATTTGGTCTTGTTTTTCCCAGATAGTTTGACTTGTCAACATAAATTTGACATTGACATAAATAATCATGAACTATTGGAAACCATATGAGAATATAAGAAGGGAAAAAAAAAAGTTCATGGTCCCTGGTAGTGTGCAGCAGCCCAGAGCCCAAGTTTCTAAATGGACTCCAGTTGGAAAGAAAAAGGGAGTATGAAAGAAAGAGGCCAGGCTTGTAAGATGATGGCTGTTTTGCACTTTGACTGAGCTTGATTGCTGAAATGTCATAATCACATCTCCTCATGATGGAAAACAAATCTGCTAATCTCAAGTAGATTTATAAATATACAAGTTTTGGTGTTTGTCTTTGATGTTCTCTAAACAATAGTGAAGCCTCTAGGTGTGATCATAATATCAAACTGAATGGTAAGTGGCTGACTTTACATGGTGTGATTGCCATAGAATTCACACCAAGCTATGGCCATCATAGAGCATTGTTGGCTCTTAATGATTCTTTTTAGGATCTATTCCCAACATCAATTCAGCATTTCCTTGTGGGATTGTGTTTCTACTAAGTGTATATGTTGTCAGGGCTATATTTTGTATATGTTATATATTTTGTATTGGCTAAGTGAATTGGGATCTGTCTGTGATAGGTTCAATATGATGATGGTGATGAAGAAGAACTTGAGTGGGCAGAAGTTGAAATGATACTGGTTGTAGAAGAGCAGCTAACACTGGCAAAGACAAGGCAACAAGCTTCTCAGTCAAATGGTCTGGAATCTCCACTAAAGAAGCAAAAGGTGGTCTCTCCAAAGAAAGATGCAGGAAGGACAGAGAGGCAAAAGGTTGTCTCTCCAAAGAAAGATGCAGGAAAGACAGAGAAGCAAAAGGTTGTCTCTCCAAAGAAAGATGCAGGAAAGACAGAGAGGCAAAAGGGTGTCTCTCCAAAGAAAGATGCAGGGAAGACAGAAAGGCAAAAGGTTGTCTCTCCAAAGAAAGATGCAGGAAAGACAGAGACACAAAAGGTTGTCTCTCCAAAGAAAGATGCAGGAAAGACAGAGAGGCAAAAGGGTGCCTCTCTGAAGAAAGATGCAGGAAAGACAGAGAGGCAAAAGGTTGTCTCTCCAAAGAAAGATGCAGGAAATACAAAGAGGCAAAAGATTCTCTCTCCAAAGAAAGATGCAGGAAAGACAAAGAGGCAAAAAGTTGTCTCTCTAATGAAAGATGCAGGAATGACAAAGAGTCCAACTCAGCCCCAAAGGTATCTAATCACTTGACACAATCATGTCCCCAAATATGTGACATGACCAGATGGCACTTGTCTGTCTGTAGGATTCAGACTCCACAGTAAAACTAAGACAAACTGACTCACCTAAGGAATCTTCATGGAGTTCTTGGGGACCTTGGTGAATCTGTCTGGAAAAAGGTGTACTATCTAGAAGAAATGTCCCACAAGTTACATTGTTTAATATTCCATGTTTGTTTTTTAACTTAGTAGACCTCTGCATCCTTGTCACCAGGATTAACTGAAGATTGTCTTGCAGAAAAGGAGCCAAGATGAGGAGGCATGGGCGCCTATCATCAAGAAGGTAAGTGATCTATTGGGACAAGTTTCAACATTCTGCAGACAAGTTCCTGTACAGAAGTGTACCAGTCACTCTCCCTTCACAAGATGGCTTCATAACAAAGGTTTTCAAGGTTGAAATCCAACAGAATGTGCATGCCACAGTTAATTCTATTTGCCAAAAGTTCTGTTATGTGCTGCAGGGAGTTATGTACACAGTTGTGGATGTGTTCATATGATGTTTTTGATAGCTAGATGCGGCATGGACTTGGGAAGTGCCAAGTTGACATACCTTGGGTTCTTAGCATTAGTTTGCTGAGGACCAAGGAACAATGGTGTTACATTCAACCTTTTCAACTAGTGGAGACAGGTTGGTTGAGTGGATGTTGTGAATAGGAATGAAGAACATCGGCATGTTTGTCAGTCTGTTGAGATTTTGTATGCAATTGAGCAGAGTGTATCACTTTGTTGCATCAGTTTTAAGTCTCACTCCTTGGGTCTGTTTCATGGAGGATGTATTATTTGATGGCTCTTGAAGGATAGCCCAAATTTTGGAAATTGGGCTCTTAGTTTTAACAGCAATGATTGCTCATTTAACCAACACCTTCATAACTTGTGACATTGAACTTTGGGCAAACCTTATGGGATCAATTAGGCAATCATTTAGTAGGAGCAACACTGGTCTTCATGGTCCTACATGATAAGTGCTCAATGAAAATGTATTTGGGTGAAAGCAAGCACAATGAAGTAGACAACTGTTAATCTTTGTCAACATAAATGGAAAGAAACTATAAAAAAAAGTCTTGATATATAAATTTTTGAAACTTTATTTATTTCAATGAACAAGATGAATATGTTTTTGATTTTATGATAATGATATTGAAGAATTATATGTTTAATATACACTTAAGTACATTATAAAAAATTAGAAATAAATGCAAGCATGTGTCTATTCTTACAAAATGGTTTTCAAATAAATGAAATAATGATTTTTAAAAAAAAATTCTTGGTTAATGCATTTGTAAAATTACTTATGTGTTTTTAACTTTTGCATGTTGTGGTCATATTGTATTGAGCTTTTAATATAAAATTATTTCTCAATGCCATATTCACTAACGAATTTCAAAATATTTGTTACTTACTTTTAATATTATAATGTTAATTTTTTAAAAAATTTGTACACAACTTATTATAAACTCAATGGAGGCATATTGGTTTGACAATAAGATTTGAAGAGGTGTGACTTTGTTTTATTGTATTTATGTGTTCAAAATATGATTACGTGAAATTAGACTTGTGGAGGATTATTTGTTTATGTTTAATTGATTGTGTTTTAAATTTTCATCCATTTTTTCAAAAAATTTAAATTGTTCCATGGATAAAATCAATAGTTTTAGAATGATAGGGAGCCAACACCTTTTGGGGAGGGGGGAAGTGTTTTGATCATAGGGGCCATAAAGGGGTGCACGTGAATAGATGATTGAAGTTCAAATCAGTATTCAATTTGTCTAAATTGTGGTCATCTAGGTGTGATTTTGGTCTAAACATTTAATAATGTTTTTAAAAAATAATATCTTTATTATTGATATGAAGTTTTAAATTGATTTTAGTGTAATCTCAAACTTTTTGTCTCAATTTTCTTTATATTTGATAGAATTTTTTAAATCATTTTTCAAATATGTCTAGGCCACATCCAACCCAAACTTCCATCCCAATTGGTTCTTGGTTTAGATCTAAAATCTTGACCAAATTTTAGATGAGGATTTTAATGAAGATAGTCAATCCTTCATTCGCATTTTGTATGTAATTTCACCCATAGCCCTCCTTACATATATGGGTTTAAATATCTAAGTTATTATAAACATTTGAACTTTGATGATATCTCACATTTTTTATCTTGTTTGTATATGAACAAGGGTTATATGATTAATACAAATATGAATAAATATACACAAGTTATGGGGTTTATAGGAATTAGCTTGTGCCTAAGGATGAAAAAAAAGCTTATATAGTCAAACAGTTATGCCATTTGGGAAATATAAAAGGTTGCACAATGGATGAATGTGCCATTTCATTTGAAATTTCATTTTTTAATCTTCAATTTTTCATTCATTGTACAATTTTCAACTTTTCAACCATTGTGTAATGTTTCATTCATTGTGCAACCTTCCACAAAACTCTAAAATATTTCACACAAATTAATTGTTATGATGATAAAAAATAATTAAAATGAAATCATTTTTTGCTGGGAAAATATCAACCCTAACATTAACAACACAATTACTCCCTATCTAATACAACATAGCAATGGGCAACACATTCCTTGACCAGGAAACATTCATTGTGTCATTCCGGGGAAAAGTAATTAAAATGATATCAAACTTTTGTGTGGGGATGATATGCAACCCTAGCCTTAGAAACACAATTCTCCGTAGGCAAGACAACATAACAATGAACAACACAATGCATAACGAAAGCGCATTGATTGTGTTCCCCAAGGAAATTAATGTTACCTGAAGAACGTGATCATTACATTCCTTAGCCAAAATTAGTTGACATCCCCTAATGAACACAATTATCGCCCCCAACCATACTTCCCCTAGGGAAGATAATCTAGGGAAGATAATGTTTCGGATGCAACCTTCCCCATGAAGACAACTAGGGTTCCCCAACTGGACTTCCCTTGGGGAAGTTGGGGAAGATAATTTGTTGCTAAGGAAAGAGGTTACCTTTACCAAGTAACATTAGAATCGACCTTCCCCAAGGAACACAACTAATGTTCCCCGTGGGCAACATAACTAGTGTTCCTGGGGAGGACCATTTGTCATCTTTCTCAGATGAGAGTTGCCCCTCACCTATGACAAACCAAAAACAATCTAGTCCCCCTTTTTTCTGAAGGAAAAAAATTTGGGCCTCTTCACTACTATTGCTTTGTTTCAATGGGTTTTAAGGTTTTCTTTTGCCTACTATGTTCTCCCCAATAGTCAATTACACTAATACCCATTCCATGAGTGTGGGGGTGTATTATATTTTCCTACATTTTGGTAGATTGTGAACATTCATTTTGTGGATTGTCCAAAACCCTGCATATTTTCAATTACATTTGATATGTAAAAAAAAGAAACAATTTTTCACATTCAAGAAATTACTAGGTTGCATTTTGACTTGAAGAGTCACATTTTTGCCTTTGTTTTTATGACCCTTTTAACTTTGTCATTATGAGTGCCATATTTAGACGTATACCTCTGATTGGTAGAAATTTGTATCCAACTTTGATAGCACCTGCTTTAACATGAGTTTTAATCTAAGTTTGTTATCTTATCATCCCTTGCCTGATTTTGGTTGAAAATTCTATGTAAACTTTGAATCCAAGGATTGATTTCATAATCTCATTTTGGATGAATACATTTGGACCAAAATTTTAACTAAATTTTGCAATAGAGGTAACACTCAATTTCAACATGGGTCTAGAAGACATTGACCTGCTCATGTAGGGATTAAATTCGTTTTGAGGGGTTCCAAAGTCCACAGTCCATTTGGATATGTTCTCTTTACCATGGCATTTTACAAGTAAAAATTCAACAATAATTTTTAAAATTTTAATAATGAATAAATATATTATGAGAGAAATAAATGTATCTCACAATTTGATGTACTCATAATTTATTTATATATGATTGAAAATCACAATCATAAGAACTATCATGCACATGGATGCATTTGTAAATGTTAAATAATAAAGATGATGTTGATGTCCAATTTGACTATAATCATGCAGGCCCCTTTGACTAGAGTTATGTAATCATGTAAGTCTTGACTATAACCATATAGGTCAAAGATGTGCAATTCAATAATGTAATCACATAAATCAAAAATATAAATTGTCTCAAGAGAAAATTGAACCTTTATTTTCATAGCCTAAAGTCAAATCCTTACCAATCCACCACACCTTTAATTTATGAAAAATAATGTTAACAACTATAAACATGTCCATTTCAAATATTTCACATACTAAAATAAAATTATTTTAAAAACTTAATTCACGGTATTTTGTAACATAATGAACCTCTTAATAGTAGGTCAACTAATACACTTGATAAAAACTAAAAAGATGAAACACATAATTTAGTAATTGGTGAATTGTTTAAAATTGATTTAAGTTTAAAACCCTCAAATTGTAATAGTTATTGAGTATCACAATTAAAACTCAATAATTGCTCAAACAAGGTTAATAAGACATGCCATCAATTTGATAAAACTTCAACAAGTACCCTTATCATGGTGTTGCAATAACTAAAGGTAACTCGTTGTGCATAACTAGATGGGATGCATATTACATAATTCAATTTCAAACATAATTAATCACAAATTGTCTTAATCAGGAATGTTGAGATTTGACATAGTGATGCAAAGATCAACAAAGAAACCTTCACGATGTTTTGCGATTAAAAAAACAAACAATAGAAGGCATGGTACAGTATTAAAGTGGAAATGGTGGACTTGGGCAATGATCCTGCAAATGGAAAAATTGGCACTGCTGTGAGACTTGCAAATGCTGCAAAATTCCACCCTCTTTGGTGAGTGTCAGGTGTTCTCTGTGACCATTTGGAATGATTGTCTTTAGGTACAAGCCCTACATATAGCTCACAATGTCCAGCAAAAGGCTAGCCACGGGCTATGCTAGTGAACCATCAGTGAGCTATGTAATGATTCATCCTGCAATTAACCTAATTAACCAGGAAGATGTCAGGAAAACTGCAGCACAACACAGGTTCCAGGCATCAAACTCCTGAACTCCTGAATCAGTGTTTTGTGAATATCTATGATAACTGCCAGTCTTTGGAGCTTTTTCTCAGTGTCAAATGCAGCAATCCATACTGGAGCCAAAAAACCTGTATCTGCAACAGTCATGTTAGAAGTTGTTTAAACCTTTAGTATTTTGAGTCCTTGTAAGGTATTCTGCTGTGTGAATACCTTACAAGGACTCAAAATACTCCAGATTGTGAATCATGTAAAATGCATGTGCTTCTCTGACAGTGCATGAGGTAGGTATATAAATGGCTTGACAGAGGCCAATGTGAGAAAAAGAGGAAAAATATATGAGGAGACCAAAGGGATGAGGTGTGAGTGGACAAAAGTGATGACAGAGGAAGGACTTGAAGTGACTGGAAATGAACTTCTTATGGCCACAAATTCTAGTTGATTTGTGCATCAGTGTCTTAGAGTAGCCAGTTCTGTGCTGTTCTCAACAGAACCCTTCAGTTGTAAAAGTTCCAGTGAGCCATTCCCCAAAGAACAAAAAAGGGAATCAGGAATAGGTGCACTATTCATTCTTACATGTATGGTCAACAAACATGAAGCTTTTGTGAAACTTATAAGATATGTAAGTACATGGGTGTTTGAGCAGGAGAGCTCAATGATGGGACACAGCCAACACCTATCACTATTGTGCATCAAGCAAAAAGAAGATTTTGATGTTTTAATTGTGGGTGGAGAAGACACAAGCACAGGCATGAAACCTACCAACTTCCATGATCCATATGGCAATTTAGAGAAATAGGCTGAGGCAAGATGGACCTCTGCACAGCAGGTTTTTCGCAGGTAGACTGGCCAGGTTTGTCATTTCTGCCCAGCATGGATTGAACAATGTAAGCTGTAGTTTAGATTGAAACAGGTTCAATCATATATGATCAACAGTCAGTTTCAAAAGGCTTTACAATCTTGTGAATGTGGAAGGATGGGAGTTCTTAGGAGTGGAGAGGTCTGGTCTTGATGCCTTTGATGTCAATGAATTATATGACATTTGTTTGAGCCAGCAGATATGTTGCACATCATTGGTCCTGAACCCTTGAAGCTGGCAGAGCTGACCAATACATTGTTACCAGCAATCATTTCTTTCTCCCCCTGACCAAAAGAGGAATCTCCAGCAGGAATAGACAGCTCCCATTCTTGTCACATTGTAAATTCTCTTGCCACTTTTCAAGACAAATTTGAGTTCATGATTCCAGGTTAGGTCATGCACACAGATGCTATTCCAATTCTCTGTAGAAGCAGGATTTACAGAAGGGTTGAGAAAGGTAGGGTTTGCAATTCAACTGAATACTTCATCATTGACAAGGTATCTGAATTCATGGAAGATCATTGTTGGTCGCATGTTGAGAGAATAGTTTCTTAGTGGTCTTTGACAGGGTTTCTCACTTTTAGAAAGAAACTGAAGTGTTGTAGTTATCCTGGATTGATATATTGTATGTTATCTGATGATGAACTACTTACAACCAATAAGGGAAAGATTGAGGGAGGAGCCATCAGAAAATCTAAGCTGGCTAGTCAAGGAAGACTAGCCAGCTTTTCTGCCATTTAGATATGTGGAATATACAGAGTGGCATCAGGCACTAGATGCAATTGGGCTAGATAATCAGCTCATTTTGACTTAATCACAGGAGTAAAAAAATTAGATTGTAAAAACATCAGATTCTGTGTTGGAAAGTGGAAAGGTATTTTGCAGTATGGGTTTGCTCCTTTGAAGACTTGTCAAACTTTGGAGGTGACAGTGGGCAAGGTATGACTGGAAGTGCCATATCTGGGATTCTCATTAAGGACATGATTGTGGGGAAGAAAAATGCTTGGGTTAAGGCTTACAATCCTCAACTAAGACTTCCCATCTCGAAAACAACACTTTCAAGTGTGGCAGAAGAAGCTGAGCACACTCTAGAGGTTTTTTATTTTCATTGATCATTATACTACCATTATACTTTCATTAAGGAGAATTCACCTTTTCTCTGCGAGCTCAAAAGCTGGCAATGTGTTCTTCAACTGGTTTCAATTGCTGGGGTTGGGAACACTTGTGCATCATAGATTACTCTGCAAAATGTTTGTCTGGCAGGGTTTGGTTAAGGACTTCATAGCTCTTGTTGGCACTGACCCAGTTGATGTCAAAGAACTACTCCCATTCAGTGGCTGTGTTGTACAAGAGGGGCTTAGCAAGGTTGCTGTATATAAAGATGGTGATGGAAACCTTGATCTATTTTCAGGTTAGTTTTTTCAATCGCATACCCTGAAGATACTTGTTATCGAGCATATGAGGGAATTGCCATTCTTTGGTAATGGAGGACTAAAGATCTGCTGAAGAGTTAACACGTATTACTTTTCCTTCACAATCAGTCTAAATAGACCTGAAAGCTTTGGGTTCAAGGCATTTTGATCAAGAAACTGTGGAGAGATTGATATGTGAGGTGAGAGCAAACTCATTGACAGTCTTGTGAAAATTCTTCATTTTGCATTGTTGCAAGCAAATGAGCACCCTAACAGTTTCTGGCTTGGATGAGTGATTTATTAGGGTGGGGTGAAAATATAGTGACAAATGAAAATTAGCAGCCGACTGGTGGAACTGGATGTGGGAAACACATGCAGCTATTGCCCACATATGAAGTGTGTGGTGAAATGGAATCCATTCGATGCAACATTTGATTGCCCTAGCCATGGTTCCATTTTTTATCACCTCGGCTGCTGTATCAATGGCCCTGGAAAAGCAGACCTTTCTCCACTTGAGTAAGGAAATGCAAGTTCCATCATAAATCATTTGCTCTACCCAAAATGTGGTAAACAGAGGTGTTCAAATGAGTTTCTCTCTGAGACAGTTAAAATGCAGATTTTCCTTTAAAACTGGCACCCTTGGTTTTATTTAAGCATGGGCAACACTTTGGTACAAATGCTTACAGTTTGAAGAGTTCTGCAGATGCTAAGGCATTTTGTACTCCAAACCTTTAGTGTGACAGCCTTTAGCTTTGCTCCAATGGCCTGAAGCTGGTTGGGTGATGTGATACTTGAGATTATGAGCATGCTGCAGCCCATGGATTAAGTATTTGGGTCCTGTTATGCACTTCAAACCAAACAATTGCTTCAAAATTTTGAGGTTCTCTCCAAAAGCTAGTTCACTGGACAACACTGGCTTTTACTTTTATTTAGTTTGCTGTTGCACTCAGTGACAAGACAAGACTTAAAGATATACAATGGTTTAAAGATGCAAGCCTTTAATTCTTCAACTTTCCAATCCAGGCTAGGATGCTAAGTAGGTTCTGTTGGTTAAAGGTTTGGTGATACTTGGAAAATCTGTAATTTTGACAAACCCTTTTTCACTTCAATATTCTTTTGCAAGCAGCAACCAAGGGGCATTTTTTGCACAATGCCAAGTAAATGGGTAGAGTCAAAATCTTGAACTATTCTGACTTCAGAAAGACTTGGTTTGAAATGGTGGGGGAGGGGCAGGCCTACCCTATAGTACATAAAGTTCTCAGACATTTTAGATTCCTTCAAGACATTGTTTCAAGTCTCAACCTCCATTTACATATATACTAGTGTGAACCCCGTGCATAATGCACAAGTGTGTTATTTCAACAATGTTTGGTTGATGTTTTTGGTTTTTTAAAAAAACTTTTCTTTTCAAACAACCGTTGGTACCCCCCCCTGTTGCCCCGGTCCTTTGCATTTCTCACTCCGGTTCTTTAACCCGTCGAGCCCCTCGATCGGTCCTTCGCATTTTCCACTCTGATTCTTTAACCCGTCGATCCCCCCCGGCCGGTCCTTTGCATTTCTCACTCCCCAAAAGACAAAAAAGAGAGCCAAATTTGCCAACATTACCAAATATGAAAGTTGAAAAAAGAAAAGAAAAAGGGGGTCCTTCCATATTCTTGGCTACCTAATAGAACTTATCATAAAAGTCTGATGTTTTCGAATTATTTTTTCCCCAAAATCTGGCCAATTTGAGACCATTTCTTTTTCATGAGAAATCCTTCAAATAGGTTGAAATTTGAAACCATATTTTTCAGGCACAAATTTGGCCAAAAAAATGGCAATAAAAAAAATCACGGAGCTGCATGTAGGCAGTATTATGTACCTTCCTACACGTACTGAGTAGGCCAATCACGTGGCTGCTTGAAAAAGAAATTAAAAAAAATAAATATATAAGCGAAACGAAAAATGGGGCAAGGGATGATGGGGAGGTTAATGACGGAAAGAAGGACGGATGGACGGACGAACAAACAAAAAGAAAGAAAAAAAGACGGATGGACGGATGTACTTAGAGCTCTTTCATCCCATGGCTATTCAACCCTCCCTCAAAGCATAGTTATGACATTCTTAGTGCGGGAATGTTATGGAAGCCCAAAGAAGCAAGAATTTTTAAAAAATTTATAGATCAACCGGTGAACATTCGATAAACATTTGGTAAACCCTAAAACCCTAAACCAGCCACCCCTTTCTCAAAACTTGTTCCTCCTGGTGCTGTGACTGTGCTGTAAAATGGGTACAGATTAACCACCACCACGTCGATCAATCCTGCCAACCAAGAAGCAACATTCTTAGATGTAAACTTGTTAATAACTACTTCAGTACTCAGAACCACTGAGGTCATCTTGTGCTGCTCCCATTGTCCCCACCCACCACACATTGAAGAGTGATTTTGAAGACTAATCTGGAAATGCACATGACAAGTTTGATAATTTGCCAACTAATACTTCAGGACAAGATGTGAAGCAAGAAGAAGAAGTATACATGATCACGATTACAAATGATGATGATGAATATTCTAAAGAAAATTTCTCTTTAAAGGAAAATGATGTAGTGGGATATAATTCTCAAGCAAGACTCACTATACTGTCACTACTACACTAGCGAGATTCTCAGAAACTTTTGTTAACAGCAAATGCAGAAAAGTCACAGGTCCAAGGTATAACCTCTTTGCTTATAGATGGTCACGAGTTCACATTGTTGCACAATGATGCAACAACGGAGGAGGATGAGAGATCTACTGGTTTGAGTGAGGTCAAGATGACCACAGATTTAGATAACACAAACAACAAGAAAGGTGTGAAACAACCTTCAGGAGTACTGAGACTTGACAATGAAGATGTGTCAGGATCACTTGCAGCGTTGGTTGAAGTTGCTTATGTCATGGCTCCTCAAAATCAAGCAAATGGAGGGGCAGCAGCAGCAGAAACAACTAGAAGAGGTGAACGTGCCATGAAACAAGAAGATCTCAAGCAGGTAACACAAACATGATGCTGGAGTATGCATCAGAGTCAGAATACACACCAAAATCCTCATCTGCTTGCTGCAGCCTGCTGTTTGCATTAGTGTTGTTTTCTGCACCCGGAGAAGAACCGTCGTCATCGTTGTCGACGACGATTTCATGAACTCGTCGGACTCCTTCCCGGCTTCAATGGCGCAACGGATTACTCTGATTCTTCTTCCCCTAATGACGAGTCCTCCTCCTCCTCCTCCTCCTCCTCCTCCTCCTCACAAGGCGCCACTAAAGAGGGCTCTGGAGATCGGAAGAAGAACTTTTTCACTCCATTCTCCGCGAGATGCACAACACAGTTTCTTGGATGCGAGGATCTTCTTTCACGAGTCTCTTCCACATTCAAGCCGCTGATGAACTCCAAGCACTAGCTGCAGGAGAATCTCATGCATTTGTTGCCTCGACCGATGCTAAGTTATAGAATTGGAAGGATTATCAAAAATAGTTTGCGATCTGTAAGGTACGTCGTTACATGAGGAGGTCGCCAGTAAATAATATTTCCGCTATCGGAGAGCAACAGCCATGAGCACTGGAGGAGGACGGACGGACGGCCCGCACTAGGAGCCCTATAAGAACTACAACACCTCCTCAGACTCCTCCTTCTCAGGAAGAGTTTATTTGTAAACAAAACAAAAAAGCTGCAGTTTAGGTGAAGCAAAAGAAAGAAAGAAAAGAAAGTTCCAACTTGAGAGAGAAAATAGTAACCACCCCCAGTAGGACAACTACAACAAGCTACACCGCACTGCACTGGCGACGCGGCCGGCAGGTATTGGCGGCAGCCTGACTCCTAGTGGTAACGGTCTAGCAATAACCGTTACCGTTCAGCACAGGTTGTCGTCGCGCGCGATGTCCATCAAATGTTTCACGAATGTATGCCGAATGTTTTGACAAGGTGTTTTGCCACGTAAATTCGCGAATTTTAAAGTGTAAAATGACGAATGTCATTACTAGGCCTCAAAGCCATCGCTGCGGAATCCAAAGCTCTGCCAAAAAAGTAGAATTCTGCTGTCACATGGATCGCTATATTTAGCTACTTTTCTAAAAGAACCGGCGAAGAACCATCGGTTGTGGTCTTTTCAACACACACACTCTTTCTCTCTAGCCACTGTTCGTACCAAGCGGAGTCAGGGGAGGCTTCCTTTTTCCGTACCGAGAGGAGTCAGGGGAAGTTACTTTCTTCCTTTAATATATATAACTAGTGGGTGCCCATGACCTTCGGCCACTGTGAAGTCCCCCGGTTTCTTTAAACTTGGTTCGCGTTTAAGTTTTTTTTAGAAACTTTTAACTTTTTTATTTTTTTATTTTTATGTGTTTTCTATGGACAGTAGCTAAAAGAAAAAAAGCTTCCCCAAAATCCGTCCCGTCATCAAGTTGAACAGACATTTCATCCATCCCCTTAATTGGGACAGATAGTAGCTAAAAGAAAAAAAAGGTAGTCTTGGTCAATAAAAATAAATAAATAAATAATTATGGGTTGTCCAAGGCTTAAATATTTTTTTTCTGGTCTTCCCCTAAATTCGTCCCGTCATCAAGCCGAATGGACATTTCATCCGTCCCCTTAATCGGGACGGACAGTAGCTAAAAGAAAAAAACGGTAGTCTTG
>Ga0209611_10004445_pt1 | contig 23952 bp, 13 predicted proteins | sample S1TSphgellanicum_3_FD_187693 | JGI IMG/M metagenome (GOLD analysis project Ga0209611, IMG submission 187693) | Host-associated microbial communities from peat moss isolated from Minnesota, USA - S1T2_Fc - Sphagnum magellanicum MG (SPAdes) (version 2) | ecosystem: Host-associated > Plants > Peat...
GTGATGAACTTGAAACTGTCAATGAAGGTTTTTATGAAATTAAAGACACTTCCATCTTTGCGTGGTCTTCAATTCCCAATGTTGGACACTATCGTTGGTTGTGTGATCTGATTCATCAACTACTTGTTAATAGCAAAGCTAATTATTTAGTTCACATTATTCGACACATCTCAAATTTATTGCAATTATGAACTATCACTGTGACATAACCTAGGACTCAACATGTAATTATAACTTTTCGTTGAGTTTATCCATAACTTGAATAAAAACTTCATTCATAATGAAATCCATGTTACGATTGCCACCTTATCACACCATTTATTTTAATCATTTTGTTGTCTCGAATTAATCTTATGCTTACAGTGTTTAAAGATTATTTTATCTCCATTGGACCTTTCATTGACAACCCTAAATTATTTCACAAATTTCAACCATTTTCATTTACACAACTACCCACTAAATACCAAAACAAGACTAATGTTTTGCCGAACATTACAGTTTTGGTGTTTTCTTCTAATCCTAACCTTTTAGAGATTTTTCATCCCTAATCACACAATTAAAGTTCTAAAACTATGATTACTAGTTTTTGTCAAAGAAAAGAATTAACCTTACACCTCATTCATCAAATATCGAATTTCGAAAGAAAACCGCCCATGCAACCATGCGCACTCATCATTCTTTATTCTACTATGAAATTGTTAAAAACCCCTAATAGCCTTACCACACCCCAATGTCCATGATGCAATTTTTAAAAATTGAGTCTACCACACATGGCTATGTTAGTATGGCTCACAATAGATGGGCAAGTCGATGTAGTACCATGCTTAGAATAATGTGAGGGCCTTCTATGGCATGCTCATGAAAAGTTAGGCCATTTTGGGGTCCAATAAACCTATTGTTTATTCCAGGCACAATATTGGTGGCATGGGATACAACTATGGGTTTACCAAATTTTTTTAAAATGTATGTTGTGTGATTAAGTATAGGCATTATTCAACACACCGACACTGCAACTATAGCCTTTACCAATTATGGGACTAGGTTATTAACAAAACTTGGATTTTACTAGCGCATTGAATTTAACACCTTGACATAATCGATACATTTTAATTATGATCAAGCATTTCTCCAAATGGTTGGGGTTGATGCCATTGTCGAATCGTAGCAATGAAGGAGTTGCATATGCATTTGTGGACAAAATGTTTAGTAGGTTTAGTGCTCCAACTGAGGTTTTCACTGACCAAGATATGGAATTTCGAAGGGATCTCCAGGACTTGTGCGAGAAGGCATTGATAAATCATCGAATCACTTCACGAGATCATCCTGAAGCAAATGGGTTGGCCGAATGAATGGTGCAAACAATGAAACAAGGATTGCGGAACTATGATTTAAAAAAAGGCCACATTCAATGTTGGGACTTGTAATTACCACGGTTGGCCATGGGATATGGGTTTAGTCGATAGGCCTCATTGGCATTTTTTTCATTGTATTTTCTACTATTTGATCAAGATCCTGAACTACCAGCTTCCATTTGATACAATGTTATGACTATGATTAGTTTCGATGATCCTTTAATGTGGATTCAAACATGTGAACAACGAGTTGCTTTGTTTAAGCATGTGATGCCTATGGCTATGGAAAATATGGCAATTACTTAACATCAAAATACTTTTCGATATGCTACAATTCATGGAGAAGGTTATCAAATTCAAGTTTATAGGTTTGAGCCAAAGGATTATGTTTACATGTAATAGACAACACCCATCACATTGGATGTGATTACAAGTTGTGTGGTTTTATGTGTTCGAAAGGTCTTACCTTTCGGAGTATTGTTGTTGGAAGGACGAGATGGTCAAACATGGAAGGACCATGTGCATAATTGTGCGCCATGTCATCTTCCAAATGTGCATGGCCAAATTGACCCATCTTTGGTCATTGTACATGTTGGTTTACGGTGTATGTTGTGTGGGCAGTCCACAAGAATTGCCATTATGTTGGTTTGTGACTAGTGTTTAAAAGGATGGCACATGGCATGTTTGATGCCGCCTTTGGACCAAGTATTAATTGGTAAATGGTTTTGCCCTTGGTGCACCTAATAAACATGGTTCCCATAATCACATACACTAGTAGAAATCTTGTTGTTTACAACCAATCACTATGGAATTAGGTGTCGTTTGCAACTACAAAATCGATATTGTATAAGTTTGGGCCATACGGTGGTGTGTGCAACTAACATGTAACTAATAGTGTATAAAATGGACACGTGTCATGACTTAAGTTAATGCATACCTACATTAAGACACTAAATATATCTACCTATAGACTACGTATAATAGTCTTATAGCTTCAATATTAAGGTTAAACTCATGTTAACTAATGCTACCCAAGGCAAAATATTGACTAAACATAGACTAAACTCACATTAATCAAGATTAAACTAATCATGATTAAATTAACTTTGGCTAAATTAAATGTGAAATTAAACTAAATTCAAATGGCTAAACTAATTATGGCAAAATTAACTATGGATAAACTAATTTTGGCTAAACTAAATATGAGGTTAAACTAATCATGGATAAATTAATTTTGGCTAAAATGATTATGAGGTTAAATTAATTTTGGTTAAAATAATTATGAAGCTAAATTAATTTTGGCTAAACTAACCATGGATAAATTAATTATGAGGCTAACCTTGCCATGGATAAACTAATTTTGATTAAACCAATGTTGGTTAAACTAATTATAATTAAATTAACTATAAAAAAAAATGAATTAGGAGGCTAAATTAAACTAATAATGGCTAAACTAACATGAATAAATTAAACATGGTCAAAATAATTAGTAAATTTAACCTTGTAGTTAATTCAATTATGGTTAGTTGACCCAAAATTGATTTACCATTTTAAATTTAACTTCTTAATTATTTTTTAAAAATTTAGTTTATCCATCATTAATTTAGCCTTATAATTAGTTTTGTCATGGCTAATTTAATCATGTGGTTAGTTTAATCAAAATTATTTTAGATCATATATATATATATATCATTATAGTTAATCACATATAATGATTTTAAAATAATTATAATTATACTTATAATTATTACCTATTATTATTCAATATTTAATATTATTAATATTATAAATAATAATATCATTTTATTCTTCAATAATAATAATAATAATAATAATAATAATAAATTTATTATATTTTTATTAATTATGATAATATACCTATGTCTAACAAGTTAATTACACATATTAATTTACAAATTATTAGCCTAGGTTATGTAATAGTATTATAATATATTTATAAATAATATAATTAATTTTAATATTGATATTATTATTATTATTAAATATTTTTATAATATTTTTAATTTTGGTATTATATTTGTGGTTAGTAGGTTACATTAGTTAATTTACAATTATTTATTATTATTTATTGATAGTGATTTAAAATAATAATATTATTGAATATTTATATTTATTATTTTCCTTAGTTGTTAATAATAATAATAATTTCAAGAACCATAATTTTAATTTTAATTTTAATTATAGTGTTAATTATGGTAATACATTTATGGCTAATAGGCTGCATTAATTTGCCTATAAGTACCTTAACCTATATTAACCATTAATTTAATTTATCTATTAGTTTAATTTATCATTGTATTATATTATTATTACCTATTAAGTTTTAATACTTATAATATAATTAATTTAGCTAGTAGGTAAACTAAGTTAATATGGTTATTTGCATATAGTTACAACTACATTGGTTACATTTGTAACTGAATTTTTTATCCCATATTTTTTGCCATGGATTCCAAGTGTGCACTTTATATCAATAAGTGCATTTGGCTTGTTCACAAACCAAGCCATTTGGGATGCGCCAATGAAAGAGGTTCAACCCTAAAGGTTAAACCCGAAAACAAAATTGGATTATTTTTAAAACCTATCTACCTACCTCGCTACCTCCCTATGACCTACCTACCTATGATTTACCTACTTAATTAATTAAAAAATAATAATCAATGGGCTTTTAAAATTACCACATGTCACCACATAATTGGCCTTCACAAATGGACACATGTGAAAATCAAATTCACATCTTATTGGATGCTTGATAGATTATTAATCTATCAATAATGATGAGTGTTTAAATGCCACGTGTCACCATGGGCAACCTTGTAGAATAATGTAAATGTATAAAATATAAATTCATACTGTATGTACTATCCACATACATACTATCGTATGTAACTATTAATCGTGTACAACTTGTCTTATGCAACTGAAAATTAGTTACATACGACAATTGCAAAATGACCGTTTTCTTTTAGTGATAGTATGATTAGTCTATGGTTTTTTCCCATGATATTTCACCTTTGGCTAAAGATTTGAAAGGTTCCATATAGGCAACTAATAATGGGGCTCACATTTACACCCAGCTTAATGACCTTTTTACCTTGCAACCAAAGGATTCATCCATGGTGGATTGCCCAAATAATTTTGTAGTGTTATTTGACTTAAAGGAACTTCAACCCCATATAGGGGGGCAATTTGGATGTGGTGTGCCATTTAAGGTGTTAGTGTTTATGTGTTGTGAGTGTGATGACAACGATAATTGTAGGTGCCAATATTGGTGCGCATTACAACTGACATGAGTTTTAGTTTAGCTACCCAATTAGGTTAATTAATTTGGTTTGAACTAGTTTGAATGTGAATGTGGTTGAAAATATTTGGTTTTGGGATAATATCCCATGGAGTGTCATCTCAAATCATTTTTGATGATTTGAAATTCTAGACATAATTGTTTCATTTTTTGTAGGTTTTGTGTTATGCACGGATTTTATTTTTGTTTTGCAAATTTTTTATGTTTTTTGTTTTTCATTCTATGTTTTTGGCTTGGATTCCTATGTGTGTTTACAATGTGACTTCATCTTGAATTTGGATGTGGTGTACCATTTAGGGTGTTAATGTGTTATGTGTTACGAGTGTCATGATAGCATAGTTGTAAGCATTGATATTGGTGCCCACCACAATATATATATATATATATAATATTTAATTAACTAATTCATTTCATTATAAAATATAAATTCATAATTCATATGTTATTTTTTTTGAAATAATAACTAATTAACCAAAATATTACTTATAAATTTTTGTTGTTTTTTAGTTTAAAAATAAATAATAAAAATATCAACCAATTAATAATCAGTATCTAAATAATAAGTAGCTAATTAACTTATTAGTTATAAAATTCCATTAATAACATTAAATAATCAAAAAATAATATTAAATAATCAGTAATTAATATTCAAATAATAACCAACTAACACATAATAGTTATACATTATTAATTAATTATTAAATATTATAAAAGAAATATTAAAATACTTAAAGATACAAATTAACTAACCAATTTTTTAGTTATGAGTTATTAAATAATAATTTCATAAATAACTAAAATTCGAAGTATTAATTAATTAATGAAATTATTTTAATTTATTGATTAAATTTTCTTGAATAATAATGATTAAAATATCAATTGTTTTATAATTATTAATTAACCAAAAATTAATTGATGAGTTTGTTTTAAATTATTGATGAATAGGTCATAAATATCTATTTAAAATAACTATAATATTATTTCATTAACCATTATTAATTAATTAATAATTAAATTTTTGATTAATAGTTCATATAAAAACAAGTAAATAAATAAATTATTGCATAATATTGAAATACTAATTATAAATACTAAATATGGACTATTAATTATCAATTAATTAAAAATGATTGTAACTAATTAATAAGTAGGTAGCTTATGTTAGGTAAATAGGTAACCTAGGTTCAATATGTAGGTAAACGTATAAGTAGATAGGTTGAGAAGCTAGGTTAGGTAAGTAAATGAACATATATAGGTAGGTAGGTAGAAATTTGTTTAAATAAAAATTAAATACAACTTTATAAATACACCAATGGAAACATACCCCCATTACATCCTTAATAAAACTTAGCAAAAGTACACATATTTTCAAAACCTTCCTAATATACCTATGTATACCTAGGTTATTTTGACACTATAATAGTGTGACTAAATTTGGTTCCATTTGCAAACTAATTGGACATATGGGCAATGATCATGGATGAACAAAATTATAATGTGTAGGATGAAAAATTCATAAGTTTGCAAATGTAGTCATGGCATAATTGCAAAAATGGTTAAAGGTTCAAAATAGTTGCAAAAACAATTATAGCTAATTACAAATGATAATTAGTTGCATGTAGTTGCAAATGCATTGGTTACATTTTGGGGGATTTCTTTTAGTGATTTGGGTCCCAATCCATATGGTGATTGAAATTCAATCTAAAAAAAAAAAGATAAATTGAAACCATCAAAACATGGTGGTTGAATTTGGTTAACAAGTTGATAGTTTGTAATTTTTTATAATTTTTTTTTTGGGGTCTATTTGTGTCTTGTTATTTTTCTTACACTCTCTCAATGTTCTTTTTCATTTGTTTATTTTTATCTTATTGTGAACTTATCTAATGAATTAAACTTTCATTGACATTTTGCCTACCAAATCAAAAATGAAAAAAATAATTAATGGAATAAAATGACATATAGTGAAATTTATAAAATTTTATCCTTTGAAAAGACAAAATTGATTACAACAAAATTATTATGTTCATAAAAGTAATTTAATCATTGTCACTGGTAGTGTGAAACAATGTGGAGCCCAAATAAAATAAAATGGAACAGGTGGACCAAGATCTTAATCCTTATGGCAACCAAAATTCAATACCTTCCCAAAAAATCCAAACCATTTAAATGCGGTGATTAAATTTTGGTCACCATCTTGATGATCTAAGTTTTTTTTTTCCCTTCTTAAGATTGTACTTGAATTGTTGTAGATACTAACACCTAAATCCACTTTGATCCACCAAACTAATTCTAATCCTTATGAAAATTTAAGTACAATCTTCAAAAAGATAATTAAAAAAATTTCAAATTGTAGATTGTCTAGTTGTGGCAACTAAATTTGGGTTGCCATCTTCACAAACTTGATTTCTATTGAGTTTTTTTTTTCAAGATTAAACTCTAATTGTCACAAGGAGACCTAGGTCCACAATTTTGATCCTTATGGTGATTAGACTTCAATCATTAGAATTTTTTTCAAAAAATTCAATTATTGAAATTGCAACCAAAATTCAATCAAAATTCCTTAAAGTAAATATAGTTTGCAAAATGCAATACCTTCATTATTTTTGCAAACTATAATCTCAAATGAGATAATATAATATGAATGTAATACTTTCAATAACATGACAACTATAATTGAAAATGACATTTTTTAAAAAGGAAATATTTTAATATTGTTTTATAAACTCTAATTTGATAATGCAACAACAAATTTGCAATACCTTCAAATTTTTGCTCATTTATGATATAACATGGCATGAACATTTATAATACCTTCAATTTCTTACAAACTATAATCTTACATGGTAAGGGCTTATGCAATAACTTCATTTGTTACACAAACCTATTGATGGTGGTTAGAATATGATTGCATTAACCTCATGTATACAAATACATTTTAAAATTTTAAATGAGAATGCATGTTGAAATGGACTAAGATCATAGAAAGTATGCTATCATTGAATGAAAATATTGAATGACATTACATGCACCTTGAATTGAACTGAATTGCATTCAAATGGATTGAATTCCAATTTAACAATTGGATTAATATTCAATTGAATTGAATTCAAATCCAATTGAAGAGAAATTTGAAGTAAAATAATGGAAAAGGTATTGAAATTCTATTCATGAATACTGTGTTGGAAAAAAAACTTGAAAATATAGATCCAAAAATATATCTTTTCATGCCTAATTACTTGGGAATTAACTAAAAAAATTCCAATCTTGAATTATCCAAATGATGACTTATGGCAAAACATAACCTAGATCATATATCATTGAAACTTGTTCAACTAGTGGAGAAGAGGAATTGATTGTTTAACATGCTTTGACATCCACTTCTTGGTTTAGGGCAAAGCTTATATCTACAATTGAAACATGAAAATCATTCGATGCATTTGTAGTTGCAACTTCAACTCAATGTTTGGCATCCTATGGATGGTTTTTCAAAACATGATCAAGTTCATTTTCGCCCAAAACATGAGTCAAAGTTGTGTTTGGGTTCAATTCAAAACCAGTAGGAACTAATGCACTAGACTATTTGAGTTTGTCCTTGTTGGTGCTGAGATCTTGGGGAGCTTTGATGGTTTCATTCACATTCATAAATGGGTATTTCGAAACATGGATGGTAGTCATTTCTTAGATAATTGAAACGTGAACTTGGATATTCGAAACTTGAATATTTAAAACATGGATATTCAAAACATGAACCTTTCGAAGTTTGATATCCGAAATGTCAACCTCTGAAACTTGGACCTCCAAAGTTTCGATGTTCAAAACTTGAGGTTCCAAATCTTGAACTTCCAAAGCTTGAACTTTCCAAACTTGAAGTTTTAAGGATTGAACTTCCAAAACACTATTAATGATCCTTGAAACTTGAGGTGTGACTTCTGAAACATGAAGATTCGTAAATGAAACCTATTTCAAAGTATCTACATTTACCATATTCGCATCTACTTTCACATCCTTTGGGTGAAGTTCAATTTTGGATGTTTTTATGATGTGAACTTCATGGTTTTTCACTTGCTCCTTGTCCAAATTCTCTTATTCATTTCTTTCACAGACCTAGATGCCCTAGTTAGTGGTTTTGAAGTCAAATGGTGTTTCCAAGTGTAACATTGTTGGAACACCTTTGATTGTGAATTGAATTAGGAACAAGGAAGCAAGTCTTTGTTCTACCACCTTGTCTAAAGCAAACACAACTTTGTGGGGGAGATTAATTGATGCATCTGGAACTTGTGGCACACCCCAACACACATTTATCCATCCCTTGTCTATGTCTTCATGATGTCAAAATATCTCCTTATGTACAGAAATGAAGCTTCTTCTTGTTCCTCATTTGTTTGTTCACAAATTTCTTGGAACAATGTAATATCCTCATGCACCATATCTTTTATTGCCCTAATATGTACAATAGCAAAAAATAATGACATTTTGGACAAATTATCTGATGGTGACATGAGCTTTTGGTACATAGCCTCTATATCCTTGTCACAAATACCTTCCCAAATTTCTTGTCCCCCAAACAGAAGATGACCATTGTGCTTTAAAATTATGACAATTTTCTGCTAAGCCAAATGATATTCCCCCATCCTTGTCTTTCTAATGGATGTGTTGTTAGTGCTTTGGAGTGGATAGGCACAACTAACATCATTATCCAACGAATGCCAAAAAAAAACCTTTACTAACCAAACTTCCCAAGAAACATTCCTAAAAGGTGTTTTCCTTTGCAAAAGGTTACATATAATTATTTCAACCTCTTTGAAAGAATGCGACAAGAGGATCTTAGGCCTTTCTGTTGCATGTAAGCATTTGTCATCATTGACAATATGCCATAAAGGATTCCAATCCCATTTTATAGCCTCAATTTTTTTGCACTGGCCATATCAAACTCCTTAAAGCACTTAGTAACAAATCCAAGCCTTTGTTGTCTTAATAAATCCTTGTGTTTGTTCTTTGCCTCATTGAACCATTGTAAGCATTTTTGATACTACAAAAACTCATGCAAGGAATTGGCCAATGATTGTGTGTCATCAGCTTCTAGGAGGTCCATTGTTTAAGAGACTATAATGATAACTTCATCTCCATGTTTAGCCTGCATTTGACCCAATAATGCAACATGTATTAACATACACATAGCTTACATAATAAACATACGGAAAATGAAGAAGAAATAGCGATTAACATGTTATTTAAATCAACATTCTATGTTATTTAACCAATTTCGTTACAACATGCTACATGCATGTTTTGGGGTATTGGTGGGGTGATAGAAACATGTCGATGCCATGTTTTATAATACATGGAATGGCTATGTTTTGGGGAATTGAAATATCTACGATGGCAACTACTGAAAACTTAATAATGGAAAAGAATAAAAGAAATCTAGAAAGAATGTGAATGTGAAACAAAACCTAAATGAATGTACTACACACGAATCTTTAACATTAAATGATGTTGAAACACCAATTATGGAAAATTTCAAACATGAATATGTATTCGAAACATAGATATGGAATGAAGGCTAAGTAAATGATTGATATGATTACAAATGCATATGTTAAAATTTGATGGATTGTAATGGATCAATATGGTAAGAGTAATTGTGTACCATTTTGTTTCTTTGCATGAATTTTCCAAATGCGCAATAAGAAACAATGTTGAAGTTTGGATCCTAAACAAAAGTACCCCAATTCTTTGCAAATTTTTTTTCATTTTGCACTTTCCAGTCCCAATCAAGAAGATTCCACTATAGTAGATGTCAAATGCCCGGTGTTTTTATGATTTTCCCAACAAATATTAATTTTCGTTTCAAGAGTTCTCGAAACACTATATCAGCCTTTTGCCAGGCCTTGTTCTCATAGAACACCCTATCAAGCTTTAATTTCTTCTTCTTGTCCCCATTGTCTCTTTTGGTTTTTTGGGAGTTGATTTTGGAATATGTAACTCCTTTAAATTGGTACCTAGATTTCTTGATGGCGAGGCTCTATCCAAAACATTTGTTGGTTTCAACTCCTCATTCTTTAGATTGTGATATGAATTTAGAGACCCTAGAAGGTAAATGCATTGAGAAATGAAACATATTATACCATAGAAACATGCTAATTAAAACTTATCGAAACATGGTTATGAAAAATCACTAGATTTTTCTCTAGGTTTATTAACTGTGAAAATTGAAACATGATCATGTCCATGAACAAAGGATGAAATTTTTGTAAATGTGTTTTAAAACATGGTAGTCGTTGAAATTTTTTGTAATTTGCCACCAAAACATAACCTTACCTATTGGTATCATAACATGTTTCTTTGGAATTAATAGAATGTTGAAACATGGAATGATACTATTGAAACATGATTGAAACATGGAATTAATATAATGTTGAAACATGATTTAAAAATGATTTTTTGTTGGAAAGGTCTAAAACTCTTAGAATTTTGGAGATGAAAAGATGTATATCAAAACATGTTCCACATGAATTGATCTAGGATGCTTTTTAATTGAACATTAGAAATTAGACTAATATTTTGCGGGCACTTTAGGATTGCTAATTAAATCTTGTCAATTTTTAAAAAAAATTACAATGTTGTAAATTCAAATAGAAAAGGTGTGATCTAATACCATTGTGTTGCGATTTCTCCCAAATGATAGGTTTCGATGAAGTTGATGCATTTCCAAGCTCCTTGATGGATTCAACTGTGAGTTTAAAGAAGAAGACAACGGAAGGAAAAGGAGTTGGGGTGCGCTCTTTGGTTCGTAACACTTCGGGGGTAGAGGGGCGTGCAAGAGCTCTGGGATGGGACTAGGAAGATTGAAAAGCAAGTCACTTATTCACACGGACCTACACAAACCAAACAATAGGTTGGTTAGTGCGTAGCTGGAACACCTTTGGTGCACGAACGAGCCACGAGCAAACACAGATTCACAAGACTCACCACGGCCTGCACTTGGGGGAATCCACCACCTTCCCCCTTATAGTATATTTTGTGCTTGGCCACGGGACCAACACTCAAATGTCATTTTGTCTCGGGATTCCCACTTCCGAAATTCCCAAAGTTTGGACTCTTGCGACTTTGGGGGCCCATAACTTTGTTTGTAGACCTTCGATTGAGGTGAGGTCTGAAGCAAAGTTGTAGCCCTTGTCAAGAGATTTTTAAAGGTATGTGGCACGCCACTTGCACGCAAGGAAATCAGGGCGATTATTGACTTTTAGTGGTTGGGAATCAAATTGTTAATTTGATTTTCGACCCTTCTTTTGGTGATAACTTGTGTTTTGAATGTCCAAATGGGTCATGCAAACCCATTTTAGACATCTAAGTTTGAAGAATTTTCCAATGATATAAATAACTTTTCAATCCATGAGTTTTGATTCCTGCAATCGCCCTATGAAGATTCAAGAATCTATTGGGACTCCAACTCCCAAAGTGGGAGTTCATTTGGGAGTGTGGGGGTTCATTCCCTCACATTCTTTTGCATTCCTGAGAGCATGAAATATGACTCCCGGGCTCACTCTTGGCTCGCACCTTCGTAAGCCCTTACTTTGGTCGTAAGTTCAAGGTTAGGGTTGCAACAGAAATGGTGTGTTTGAAAATCCTCTCTAGTTTTGAAACTTGTTTGACTACTTGGCCTCCATGTTTTGTGAGGCATTTATTGTGAACAAGAACAAAATATTTTTGAGCTTTGTCACAAATTTCCAAGGGCGAGGTTTTCTCCTTCTTACACTTGTGTTCAAATTTTTATACTAGTTGTAAACCTAATCTAGTCGAAGGGTGACTGTTCCTTGGCTTCAACAATGCATTTGCCTTCACCTTATATCTAGAATGTTTCCACCCTTCGCAAGATACACACCTTCCATTGCGTTTCTTAATGGTGAGTACAACTTCAACTTGAGAGGATTCCCTTCGGAATCCACAACTTCGTCACACCCCTTCTTTTGGTGCCCATTTATTTCGATCTTCGAGTTCTTTTTACAGCGATAATAAACACAAATAAATTCTTTTTTGTCCCCTTAGCAATGACAATGGCATTCTTGTAATAATCACGGCCATTCCTTGCGAGTGTAGGTTTCCATGAAAATTATTTTATCTATTTTCACATTTTCTATTATAATATTTATTGTTTTGCTCTCCATGTTTCCATTCTTTCATGATTAATTCAGCTTTTGTGCTAACAACAATGGAAAACCTAGATCGACTTACACTTGAATTGGAGGAAGAAAGAAAGCTCACAGTTGTAAGAATTTTACAATGAAACTAAACCCTAATTGAACTAAAACCTAGGTGCATAGGTTTGTTCATTGTGAGGATTGACACGCAAAACATCTCGGTTGTAATCAATGCTAGTTGTCCATGGTTGTGGGATGCAAAGGTATCCCATGATTCAAGTATTAATTTGATTACCATTGAAGGTAATGGGACAATGTGAACCACAATGGTAACAAAAGGCGAAAACGAGAGCATGAAAAGACCAAAAGCTTTTGTTGGTAACCCTGGTGTGTTACGATTTCATAGCAGGAGGGAGTGATTGATTGGGGGGGGGAGAGGGGGGATATTTTGCTAGTTGCAAAACAAGATTTGTTTTAAATTGGGATATTTACATTCAATTGAAGTGGTAAATTTCCTAGATGCTAGCATAATTACCTCCACTAGTGTCATCTCCTTTTGTCCTTCAAATTCATTTCCATCTTTTGGCCAAATATTATTTTGTTGGTCTTAAAAAAAAATGAGGGCACAATTTTGAATATTTGAATTTTCTTGCAAGGAAAAATTTCTTTGTGTAAAGCTTTTAAATAACACAAATGAATTTTCTAGAACACATTTACCAAAAATCTCAAATTCAAGATATGAAGTGTATGACATGAACTTCTAGTAAAACAACAAATTAAATCTCATTTCATTTTTTTCCTTTGAATGTTGTGAAATTGATGACAATGAGTTAGTTTCTTTTGAAATGCATGGCATGAGCTTTAATGGAAATATGTAGATCACCTTTAGTTTCAGTCATAATTTTTCAAATTGAGAATTGAACTTCTTAAATTATTCATTAATGTCTTGGTTGACCAAGTGCTAATTTTTGCTTGTGCTTATGTGCAATTAATAGAATATATGGGCGATTGTTTGAGGGTTAATGTTTAGGTATAGCAAAAAGGACTTTGAAAATTTGCATAAGTTAAAATCAAAGTTTATTGACTATCAATTAATCATTATATTACATATTTCAAAATAATTTTTTTTAGCAATCTCAAATGAAATTTACCTACAATTATGACAACATTGTGACTGGTAATGCACAGCATAGCAAAGCCCTGGTTAGATTTTCCTTCTTCATGATTTTGCGACATGATTAACTATTAATAATTGACCCAGAAATTTTAAAAATACGCCCAATATATTATTAATGTTAATGCGAAAGTTCACACTTATAAAAATACATCTTACAAAAATCCCATTTTACCTACACATTTTCCTTGAATGTTTAGACTATGTACTATGGAAAATGTTTAGATCGTATACTAAGGACTATTCAAGCCCCTGCCCATTATGTTGGGTAATGCACTAGGTGAGCCCATTAGGCTGGGCTTGGTGACCCACCAAACATAATGGGCAAGGGTGAGACCATTTCCTGACATTAAGGTGTGGGGTGGCAGATTCTACAATTCTTTTAAACATTCATGTTCAAATCACTTTGTGATTGGAAGATTATGTCATGTAAATGTGGTCAAGAAAATGACATAATCTTCCGAGACCTTAGTGTTGTAAGATTATGTGAAAAACAAGGTTTAAAATTCTGATTAAGTTACATGCAAATTGTGATATGAGAATACTTGTCACATGGTAAATCAGAACAAACAAATTGTTGATCAATTAGAAACAAATTAGGATCTGTGGTATGGGTTGGCAATGAAGTTATTTTCTACATACCACAATTCCTGTTTCCTTTTTCATCAAAATATGGTGACTTTGTAGGATTCACACTTCCATTTTTTTTTCACAAAAATTTCGCCCCAAAAACAAAAGCCAAAACTTCAGGTTTTTAGTTTTTACCAACTGGTACAACAGACATCATCGATTGTGATAAACCTAAATGGAGTGTACAAATTGGAAGGGGAAGAAAACGATTGTACAAAAACCCTGGTGCAATTGCAGAACACAATCCTGGCCTTTTTCCTGCTCTAGTGCATGTTTCTTAGACATCAAACCGCAGGGCTGGGTCCTTTGCACACACATATATATATAAATAACCTCATTGCAGTTCACAGAAGCAATCACTGCACCATATTCAAAACCCATTTGAGTATATATTGGGTTAAAAATTGTAAGACCCCTCTATTTGATTGTGATCCGAACAGACAGAAATTTTAGTTGATTCTGCAGGTGTCTCTGTCTGTCTTGTCTGTCTTCAAGTTATCAAGTGACTCAGAGAAGTTGTCAGAGTGTCAGAAGTTGTCAACTTAGGCCAATGGTGGTGGTTGGTGCCATCTAAACACTGCGACTTCCCCCTGGCAAAGTTGCAGATGCAATTGCAAGAAAATTGGTTTTTAGGGAAGGAGGGCTGCCCTGATGATGATGATGTCAAGTTGGGGAATGCAGCACCAAGATGGATCAGCTCTTGCTTACTGTGTTCACTCTTTCCACTTTGATTGCAGAACTCAACTTGGGTTCTGGCCCCTGTATTCAGTTTTTGTCAAGAAGGGGCTGACTCATTACAAGATAGTGCTTAGGTCTTGTTGACTTGCCACTGGGTTCCCTAGGTGCACCAACTAGTGTGAGATACTACTGGGCGTAAAGACGGGCAATGCAGATCCACGAGAAGAAGACCTATTCTCAGGGCCTGGCTGCTTGTGCACCCCTGATGATCTTGGGTCAAGAGGAGGCTTGGGAGGTAAGATCTGTGAACTGTGTCTTCTAGAACTGGCTGTATCCCTGACTGGAAGAATAGGGCCATCATAAAATATTGATGTCCCAGCATGACTTGTTGTTTGTGACCTGCCACTTGGCAAGAGTGGAGACCGACTGCGTGTCATTGCTGGACTTTGCGGTGCTGACACTTTACCAGGACTCAACTCTGAAGATGCCATGTCTCCTGCATTGGACACTGAAGATGGGGACATTGAAGTCTCAAGCCACGTCCCATGACGAATCTGCTGTGATTGGAAAATGGAAGTGCTGACTCCTCGACCACCAAACTCAATCCTGGTTGGCAGCCTACCAGCGCTTCTGGGATCAGCTCCAAGCCTGTCCATCCCTGGTCTATTCCAAAACACCGCGGATCTCCTTATGTCTTTAGCAGATGTGTTTCTGCCAGTGTCATGCAAACCCCTTCCTCTGCTTGACCACATTACTTCATCTGCACTTTCTCCACCTGAAGGCTCATACCCATCACTAGTTACAGCTCCAGGTGCCCAACCAGGGTTGGAGCTAGCAGCAACAACTGGTGGGTGCAATCGCCTAGTGCCATGCTGTGGCAGCCTACTTGATTTCAAGCCAGATTCAGTAACAATTGAGGAGGAAGCTGAGGGAATGGGTTTTCCAGAAGCCTCAGCTACAATAGTCTCAGTGATTGATGGGTTTAAACTAGTTTCAGCCACTGATGGGGTTGCACTAGTATCTGCCATTGATGTGCTTAGCATCTCAGAAGGGCCATCCTTGCGCTCAGTGGGATGAGGACTCAAGGCAATAGAATCAGCAACTGTAGAGCTAGCACTATTGCTGCTCACACTGTTTTTATTCTCCATCCCAGCATCAGCCAAATCAGTTGGCAGAGCTGATACCCTGCCAGTGCGAATAGGGGCTAGCCCTGATTGAAGCGAAGGCAAAGCAGAAGGAACATCTTCTCTTCCTCGACGCAATCCTGTCTTCAACCCATAGTCAATACTCAGGCTACTTCGGCTGCTGATGTTGCTGCTGGAGCTGTAATCTGTCTCTGGAATTCCACCAACATCACGTGCCCCCAGAGGTTTCAACACAGAAGAATTCTCCCGAGCCTTGGCTGCTGCCCGTGCAGCTTCATCAGCATTGAGCTTGGCAAGCCTCCAAGCACTTATCCTCACAGTTCCAGAACTCCGCTTTGGTGGCCGCCCAGCACCCATTGCATCTGGATCTTTGGTAGAAGGCACCCTTCCAGGTGCTAAATGTGGAAGAATTTCATCCTGTCAAATCACCAAGATCCCATGATTTTCCACTTCTCAGAAGCGTAAATAATCTGAAACTAGGTTGGCACTGTTTCAACATGCAGTAATGGTCTTAGAAGTCATGTAACCTGTGACAGTGGTTCTCAAACAGTCTCCTCCTTTAAGATGGGTGCATTAGTGTCTCATGTAGTGGATGTTTGGATCCATTTAAGATATGCACTACTAACCTAATCACTGGAGGCATAGAATTGGTATTGGATTTAAAGAGAAACCTGATGCTCAACAAATATGCGGGGTGGTGTACACCACCCACCCCGGTATTGAAGACCCACAGAGCTTGAGCCACTCATGCCTGTAGCTGCAGAGCTGGAGTGTGATGAAGCCATGCTCTGCTCTCCATCACCAAACATGGGAGACTCGTTCTGAGCCCTCATCGCTACCACATACTCATATGTTGTAATGCCCTGAAGCCATAACACGCATGTCCGAAGGTCACATTTGAAACTTCATCTAACATCATCTAACTACAGACTAGGCTCAATGAGTTAAGACATTATCACACTCATTTCTCTAGCTTGCTCTGCACTGCCACCCAATGCCTTTATCGATAGAGGTTCCAAGCTTATGGACTATTCAATTCAAAACAAACTCAACAAAGTAATGTACAGAAAAAGCACCTTCTTTATGAGAAGTAGATGGAAGAAGAAAAGCTCGCCTAAAGGCACCGAAGCCAGTAATGCTACTATTGTGCAGATGGCCTACACAAGCACACACATTTATGGTACAGCCCATGTGAAATGACCTTCCAGGAAGAGAACAGGTCTGCTGCACTGAACATCTCTGACTCTAGTTTAATACGTTAACACAAAAATGTACAAAGCTCCAACATACAAGTAACGAGAGATTCATGAACTGCAACACAAACCAAGTGTGCTACAACAGGTAAACATTGATCTAGTTGAGAAACTAAATTAAAAACTGCAAGGACTGATAAAATTACCACAACAGTTGCAAATGGGGCTGTTGAGAAACCATTTCCAAGCTTGCTGATAATCTGCTCCTCAGTTGCTCTCTTATCCACAAAACAGCGTACAAAGACTGCTGCTCCAACAAGAAACTCCACAGCAAGCTGAATGTTGGCCCAACACATCCAAACAGAGAAACAGCCTAATAAGAGGTTCACACAGATGCATGAACAAAAAAGAGCAGCCTCAGTTCTCTGTAATGGAATGTGACCATCAAAAGGCCTTGCAGAAGGTATAGTAGTCTCAGTGCAACTGGTAAGAGGCTTACCAATGCAAGGCTTGTAGCCATAAGGACTACAAATGTAGTGTAGTTCTTCTTTCCCACACAATTATTCAGCCACTGCAAGCACCAGACATTGTATCAGTAGGGAGGAAACAAAAAGGAAATATTTGCAATGCATATCTCGGCACTCCTGGGAAATTGCATAAGCCTCAGCTGCTGCAGCAAGGTAACTGCCACCTCTTAAGAAACATCAAGATACAGGCAATCAGAAGTCCGATTCTAGTCAAAAGAGCACCAGGAGTAAATCACAGCGTGTACCCGACAATGGTGGTCAAAGCCATCAACACACTTGTCACAGCTCCGGCAATGCTTGCTAAATTTCCGAACCTGCCACCCCATGACCCAAGAAAACTGTTTAAATTCCACAAATAAACTAACAATACAGAATAAGATCTTGCAGTGTAACAACAACTTGTAGGTGTGTCCTGGAGCTTTGGAAACAAAAAGGCAGCATTGTGCTTCTTACAGGCTGCCAAGTCTACTTTCAACAAGATCTTGCAGGGTAACAACTTCAAAGTAGAACTCTACTTTTGTTCTGATGTGCTGATCTGAAGCAACAAGACTAGTTTCCTCCACAAACTCCCCCAACAAACAGAGTCCATGTCCAAACACCGACTTACCACAGACTCTCAAGCTCCTTACCTCAGCATTACACAGGGTGCAAAACAGGACATCCTCCTCTGGAACAGGTTGCTGCAGCCTGCCTTCATTAAAACATTTGTCTTCGATGACCATCCAACCACAGCAGAGCCCACAGAACCCTGCAAAAGAGCACAAACTTGGTGCCACATTCCAACCTACCCTCCCTTGTTCAGCATATGATGCTCTCCTGTCATAGTCCTTTTCTGATTGAAGAACGGAATGAGGGCTGGAAAGAGCCGGGGACAAGGGAGCACCCGTCACTGCAGGTGTCATTGCTGCCGAAGCCTGGGAGAAGGAGCTTTTCTCATCATGCTTGGATAAGGGCTGATTTCCAAACACTCCTGGATCTGCTGGGTCAATTGCTGAGCAGCGTACGTACAGAACGAAGACTGTGAAAGCCTGCAATGATGATGATGGGGGGTGAAAAAAGACACCAAAAGGAAGAAGACTGTGAAAGCCTGCAATGATGATGATTGGGGGGGGGGATAGACAAGAAGAAGAAGACTGTGAATGCACAGAATGATGATGGGGGGAGAAAAAAGAAATCAAGGAGAAAACTGTGAAAGCATGCTGATGATGATGATGATGATAATGGGGGGAAAGGAAGACATCAAGAGGATTTTCTTCAGCTCATGTAGAGCAAGCAAGCAAGCTGCTGGGATGTGAATAGAAGACTAAGATGGGAGATTTCTTACCAGGGGAGTGTAGATTGCATACGCGGCGGCGTCCAATCCCCTGGTCCACAAGAACGGAGCCATGAAGATGTAGAAAGCGATGACCAGCAAGAAGAAGATTGTGATTGCCACAACCTGCAAGCACAGAATGTCAGATGCCACAATGAATGCTCACTGGGAAGTCTACGAGCGGGAGCTCAATACACTCCCAATTTTGTCTTCCAATCCTCTGACATCTGCTTTGGATGCAAGATACTGGAAGATCTCATTGAAGCTTCTATGGAGGGCCAAAGTCTAGAGAGAGCTCGCTCCCAGAGCTGTAGTTCGGATGAGAAGACACACCTGGAACATGTGTGCGGGAAGCTGCCAGCCATGACGACGCACCATGAGTGCAGCAGGGAGGCAGCATGCAGCACGCTCGTCGACGCAACAGAAGAACCCGCATTCCAAGCACCAAATGATGAGGCCCGTCCGTCGTCGGCCTTTTCCCTCGGGGGGTGGATTATCTTTCCTAACAAACGCTAAACTGCGCAAAGAACTCCACCACTGAACAGAGTTTCTAGTCTTCTACGTCCTCTTCTCACGCAACAAACAACAACAAGGCAAAATGCACACAAACCCTAAAAGTAGTTCTCCTCCACCACCATGAAGCGTCTGCCATTATTCTCTTTTCCTCTTCTTCTTTTCACCTCCGCCACGATCCCCCAAATCAACAGTTTCCGAGCAAAGAAATATTCTCTGCCAATGCGCCGAAATGTCCCTTGATGAAGTAATTCGACAAGAGATTAAACAAAACGATGCAACAGTAGTTTCAGGTTGCGACAATCTTGACCACAAACGCCATGGAGCGAAAAAGGAAGAAGAAACAAATGAAGAAAAAAATTCAGAAAAAAGAAAAAAGAAAAAATGACACTTCCCCCGAGCTCAGCGTCGGTATGTGAGCAACAAAGCTCCAAAAATCGACGGAGAAAACCACGCGACAACAAGTGGGAAGTGCGACAAACTCGCAGGCGCACACCAACTCTCTCTCCCCCCTCTCTCTCTCTCTTCACTGCGAGGGTCTCGCCGGAAGGAGAAAGAAGACAGCGCCAAGCGCTTTCCGTACCGGAATGGCTACGAGAACGCCATATTACAGACCGTAATGTGGTGAATCAGACACGGAATAAGCTGGCGTAACGGGCAGAATGCCCTACACATTACGCAGCCTCCCGTGCTCTCGTCGTACCCCATAATTCCATTCCACAACAATTTTTGTAATTTTTCAAAAACCATTACTATATAATCTCTGTTGTTACCAACGGTAATATCGTTACTTATTAATTATTACCTTACCTGCGTTTACTTACTACCGCCCAGCGAATTCGAATAGGTACTACGTAGGTACCTACACTGCGCCGCCTGTTCCAGTGACTGCTCCTACTTCCCCAGGCTACTACCTACCACCTGCCGCCTACCACCTGCCACCTTAAAGGCAGGGCTGTCAGGCCGCACTGGTTTTGCAGCGGCGGCTTGGCTTTTTACTTTTAACATCTACTGTATCCTTCTTTATGGCAAGGTAAGTCAGATTTTCATCCCAAGCCATGCCGGGAAGTCATATTTTTTACATCCATATCCTGTCGGAAAGTCAGACTTTTTACATCCAAGTCGTGTCGGGAGTCTCTGGACTGTTGCGGATGACTTTGATTCCATTCTATTGCTTTTGACCAGCAGCATAAACCAGATTATGAACTTCACACACGAGTGTTCATGGATGAATAACGTTTCTTAAGAGTCTCCACTGGTTGCTACGGATGATTTGATTTTGATTTTTTAAAAATTTTGCCTTTTTTCATCAGCCCGTATAGAACCAGATTATTAACTTCCAACACGTGTTCAGGGATGAATAAGATCTTTGAGAGGATACACAACTGGTTGCTGATGATTTGATTTAATTCAACTGCTTTTGATCAGCAGTTGAAAACCGGATTATTAACGTCACACACACCACTACTGTTCATGGATGAATAAGATCGTGAGAGTCTGCACTGGATGTGGATGATTTGATTTCACTCAATTGCTTTTGATCAGGGATATAAAACCAGATTAATAACTTCACACACGAATGTTCATGGATGATTAAAATATTGAACCTTCCACTAGGGACCCCTAATAACTCAATGGTTTTTTATTACTATTATTTTATTTTATTTTTTGGGGTGGTGGTTTTGAGTGTGGGGTGTGTGTTTGGTTTCGGAGGCTGTTTAATTATTGTATTCGACTTCCGTCTCTACCTAATGTGTCTTACGTGCGACCACAGTCCGGCTTCTGGGATCTGAACTCGGCCGAAGTTGCAGATAATGATTAGGAGAAGTTTTCAAGAGCCGGCACATCAGATGAGGGGACGGGAAGGAAGGACGGAGAGAGAGTGTGTGTGTAAGTGCTAAGGGAGGGAAAGAAGTTCAAATTTCGAGGAAAATTGTGAAATGACAATTTTTTACAATCGGAGCGGAAGCGATTGCAACGACAAGCGGCATATGTGTACTTAGTACTCCCACGCAAAGTCTTTGGGACTCGGAAGAGAAGATTTGTGAAATTTTTTTTGGCAGTCTTTTATTTTAAATATTAACAATTTTTTTGGGGAAGAGGGGGGGGGTAACTTAAAGGACACTTGCTTTTCCAGTTTCCACCTTAAGTGGTACCTAAAGCGTTAGGCTGCAGGCTTTATTGGATGAAGGGACTGCGGTCTACATAAAAAAAAAACTCATCTCAGATTTTATTTATTATTTTCTTTCTTTCTCCCCTGATACCCAATGAGCTTTATTGAGGTAAAATAGTTTTTATTATAAATAATATTTTATTAAAATTTTAAAATCATATCTGACCAAAAAGCACAGAGAAAATTCAGGTGTGTATATAATACACTAAACAAGGGGTGTGTCAGTCACACTGTGGCCTTGCCATTTACATTAAAAAAAAAATCTTAAGGCAAAAAAGAAGAAGAATTATGGAAATTCAAATATTTCACCATGCAAAAAATTATAATATTCAAAAAATCATCTAAATGAAACCAAAATCCTTCAAGATATTATTATAACTCTGTAACTAACTAATCTCAAGTTTCAACACAAGCCAAAATATCGTCTTTCAAAAATCCTCATATAAAAATAGACCTATTATTATTACCCCCGGCACCAAAATCCCTTAAGTTACTATATACTCTATAATGAATCTAAACACAATATCCTTGCCTTGGTAGGCAAGTCCAACAAAGTGCACAAGTAATGTGCAAGAACCGTGTTTGTAGACATAGTGGTTACCATAGTACCTTGGGTAACTTCAACATATGTTTGTGGAATAATTAGTTAATTTTGAAATTTTCGTTTTGACAAATAAAAATATTGTGGAAAATTCAATAATTTCCTTCATTATTTTCTTTTATTTGAAAGAAAAATCCAAATATTTCAATGTCTCTGAAAATAATATGATTCTTGTCAAAGTTGCCAATGTAGTAGGGTAGTTATGTTCATCACCAAGCAAGACCAGTGATGAATTAGGGCAAAAGTTGTGACTTAAGCTGGTCAATGGCCCTTGACTACATTGGCCAACATACATTTTGCAGCCCTATGACCGAACATGTGGTGGTAAAAATTTATGTTTAGTTTTTTTAATAACTTGGATTTATGTAAAAAAAATTGTGTTCAGTCATGTGATAAATTTAGAACATTTGGGTGCTATTGGCACCTCATTTAGATTAAAGATGTGTTTGGTGATGGGAGCAATTCAATGCACTTCTTACAAGCCAATTGTTTGCTCATATATATGTGCATAAGCACAATAAATAATAATAATTCTAGACCACTTAATAAAAATAAATGTTTGGTAAATGGGGGGGGGGGTTGGGGTTAAGAATGCACTTCTACAAGTAATTGGTCTAGGATGTGAAACAACCTAGTAAATAGGTCATTTTAGACCACTTCACAACAAAGAAATGGTTGTTAGTGGGGCAATTTGATGCAAGATTGGAATATTTAGGATTTTAGCAGATTGCAAATCATTGTAACATTAATTTTACACTAATAGCTTGTTCATCAATTGTAGATGTCAATTTAGAGTGGGTTGATTTTGCAAGATTTTATGTAATAATGTATTTTAACCAAGCTTTGGAAAGTCATGCACTTTTACATTATCTAGACCTCACACATTTTTTTGAGGTCTTGAAGTGCATATTAGAAGCTAAAATTTATACCTCCTGTAGGTCCTAATTAGATCTTCCCAACTTGTTGGAGTCTAAGGCTACCTTGTCAATTGTACCTTGTAGGTGACAAAATGGATTACAAGAATAACCAACAATGGATAATGAAAAAATCCCCCCTACAACTACACCACAAGCAAACAAATTAATAACAACAAACTAGGTTTTTGCTCTAACTTGGTGAGGAAGATGGACAATTGAGGCCTTGGTAGACACTTTGGACATAATGGACCTTAAACTTTATACACTCAACACA
>Ga0209611_10004446_pt1 | contig 23950 bp, 18 predicted proteins | sample S1TSphgellanicum_3_FD_187693 | JGI IMG/M metagenome (GOLD analysis project Ga0209611, IMG submission 187693) | Host-associated microbial communities from peat moss isolated from Minnesota, USA - S1T2_Fc - Sphagnum magellanicum MG (SPAdes) (version 2) | ecosystem: Host-associated > Plants > Peat...
AATTGGGCAGGGGAGGGGGGGGGGTGAGACTCATTCCATGATAATATTTCTTGAATTTTTTAACATTGTTCATGAAAATGATTTCTTAAACAAATTTTTAAAAATCATTTTGGTTCCATCATCATATTTTCCCTATTACCACAATTTCATTATCCATCATCATTAAATGACATTCAAGTTTGAGATATTAATATTTGGAAAAAAAATGAGGATGGATGTAAATAATTTTGAATTTATTTATCTTCTAATCATGGATGAATTTCATCCAATGATTTATTTAATCGAAATCATAAATAAAATTCATCCATATGAAATCATCCATCCATGTAGGTGGATTAAAATCACATTAAACTTTAAGTTCCAAGCTCAAGCTTCATGTTCATGCAGAAACCATTTATAAAAAAAAATCTTTTGTTCCTTTATTTTATTCAAAACTAATTTTTTAAAAGATATTTCAAAACTCAAATTAGTTCACTAGGTCATCTTAACATTTGGCAACCATATTGCAAATATTGAATGCAATTTTTTTGATTCATTATCATTCCTATTTGGATAAATATTATTTAGAGCTATTTCACTCTACCAAAACAAACCATGGATTTATTGTTGTTGTTTAATAAATTGAAAAAAACCAAATTAACCAATAGATTACAAAATATATATAGTCATTTACAGTATGCCAACAATGTTGATAAGAAGTATGAAGAAAATAATAGGTCAGGTTTTGAAAGAAAGTGTTGAAGTAGGGCATATAGGTAACTAAGAATGACTAAAGTAGCCAAAGATTGACATAAAGGAGGCTATAACTTTTCATAACAAGGAGGAGAACAAATTGGAGGACATTATCGAAAATACCAAACTGAAAATTGTACAACCTATTGAAAACCATCCACTAGAATTGCGACACATCAAGACTGAACCAGAAACTTCACAGGAACCAATTTAGGACCTTACTGAAAATAAAACCTTTTGGTACCATGAGACCATGATGAGAATTCCACATGCCAGAAAAAGCAAAATTAATCAATTCCAAAGGCGATTTGATGAAATCCATCGGTGTCAAGGGAAGGAGTTTCTTGATGGGATACGAAATGCATAGTCCTCGAGGATGAATATTTCGAATGAACAGGAGTTGCACCAATAAATTTTAGTAACCCTTGTTTTTAGCATTTGTGCTTTTCCTCATGGGTTTCTAGCTTATACCTTTTGTCAAAATTTGGGTCACTAATTAGAAAATTGCCCTTATCAATCTAGTCAAGTTTTGCTTATAGAGATGGTATTGATTGGGGACTTTATCTAATATCAACACCTATTCAAATTTTAGTTTCAAATGTTTAGAATTTAGTTTAGTTTTTAGCACTACTTGAAGTATCTTGTAAAAAAACTTGTTTTTCCACTTGTCTTTGTTCCCTTTTCCAAAAATGTCATGGAGCAAAATTTGGCAAGTTTTTTAAATTCAATGTTTCTTCATGTTGGACCATATACATCATATTTTGGTTTCGGTTATGGTGGCATAGGGAGTGTTCTTATAATGTGGCCTCCAATGTCTGATCCTTTTGTTAATGATACAACACCATTGAAGTTGATTTCGGAAGTTGCACAAGTTGGGATTATAACATATTATGGGGAGCCTTCAGGTGAGGATGATGATTCATCCAAAAAAAACGAAACCTTAAGATGACATGAATTGTTCTTATCGGAAATCCATACCATGAATGAAGGTGTAGACCATCCTCAATTGGAGATGGTGGTGGGCTTCCTATTAGTGGACGAAATGTATTGATGAGCAGTAGTGGTGGTGAACCTTTTGGCGATGGTGGTAACAATGTTCCAGGAGGCAGTGATAACTTTCCTTTAGGAGGTGGTGGTAGTGATCTTCTAGGAGGTGGTGGTAACGGTCCTCTAAAAGGCAATGATAATGATCCTCTAGGAGGTGGTGGTAACAGTCCTTTAAGAGGTGGTGGTAACGGTCTCCCAAGAGGTGGTGGTAATGGATCCCTAGTAGACCAAAATCCAAGATCATACGGTGTAGGACCAATAGGACCGTGGATAGGGCCTATTTGGAATTTGTGGTACCCTTTGTGGTATCTTGTCTAACCACCTATAACACCAAATCTTCTACTAAATAAAAATCCATACCCTACCCCATCCACACTATATTTAACAATGGGTGTGTTTGCCCTAATCAATCACAATTCACAACTACCAACAAATTCCATCAAGCTTTAATCATGGGAGTTATCACATTTTTTTTCCCATTTGGAATCGTAAGAAGAGATGATCAGATGTCAACATGTTTAGTTTCTCTTTTGTGGCCAATGATTGTTCACAAGCTTTTTGCCCAACAAAAATAGGTAATATGTTTTCTTTCTCCATTTCCTACTTTTTTTTTGTCCTATTACTTTTTGGTAATAAAGTTTGACGGGTTTACACCACAATTCCTATTTAGGACTAATATTCAAGACTTCATTGACACATGACATAAGTGTCCAACACATGCCAAAATGATCACCAAGCACTAATGGTCTCACTCTTGATCCACCTATTCTTTAACAAATTGGGGTTCCAATTTTTTGAAAATAATATAAATCAAATAATTTAAAGTCCCTAATTGTTTGAAAATTTTCAAAATCAAAGAACCTCCTACCAATTTTTTTTAAAGAATTGGTAATTTTCATCAAAGAACCATGAAATAACCAACAATACTATAAAATGTGAAACCTTGCCAATCATAAATAAACCAAAGCACCCAAAAAAGGGGGAATACAAGGAACAAAATGGAAGGACCCAAATCCAAGAAGACAAAATAACCACCAAAGAAGGCAAACCACCATGGGAACTTCAAGTTCTTGAACCCCCTTTTGTTGTGAGAAGCATATCAAGTAAGGAAAGGCAAGGACTTTTTGAAAGGACTCATAGCCTAGAAGAAACTTCACATATTGCAACAACACATGTCAAAATAGAGACCGCTTGCACACACTATAATGCTATTGACACCTTTTACTTATAAAATGCATGCAAAATTGAGAGAGGAAGGCTTCTAGTGCCTTTTGTTTCCCACGCCATTTGGCACATTGATGAAGAAACCCATCCACTTTGTTGGTGTAGACATCCGAAAACCTCTGTAGTTAGAAGGAGAAACATGTTCGTTGAAAATTGATCATGATAAAGACCATCCTTCACCTAAACCATGATTATCACCATAACCCATGAGAAATAGTAGCCCATGACACTAAATCAACTTGAGTGGGGTCGGTGATGATAATGTCTACCAACATGCAAACACTATTGACTAAATAACACAATGTTGATTTAATGACACGAAGATTGTAGGATAGGGGGTGAGAGAACATGGGTCTACAATTGTGAAACATGAAATCTTGCATCTTTCACAATGGTTGCAAAAACATTTCAGGCAACATCATGCAAGGCAATCCTTTCCTCACCATGCATGCAACAAAGAAGGTGGATCCCCATAGGATTCAAAAGTTGGTTACAAATGTAGTGCGACACCCCAAGGATTAAAGGATGGGAAATAGCCAACCAAGTGCGTAATGCGGTGGAGAAAACATTTAAAGGTAGGCATAAGAAAGGAATGACTAGGTGGGTTAACACTTAAGCACCCACACTTGGCCCCACACACAACCTCAAACGTGCTCGATGTGAATTTGAAGGTAAATAAAAAAGGATGCTATTAAAGGAATGGTCATGCAATCTTTGTAAAATACTTTCCTGAAGGCAATCTACACCTCTTTTAACCAATTGCTCAAAAATATTACAACGTCTAAGGGAAGAAGCTTTTGTGCTAATATCAAATGTGTTTCGAAATGGAGTGGCCTTGAGTTGTTTGCACCTATCGCCTCTAATAAAAACATGCAAGAATCCAACAAAAATATGGAAGTTATGACAAGGGCTACTAAGGCCCAACTCCCTAAATATGTAGTTGGAGCAATGACCTATGAAAAAATAACCCTATGCCCCCACTAAAAATGGGGAGCGCCACTTGTCAATGGACTAGAGGGACATTAGGGAACTCCGATGAGCCTTGACCCAAAAATCTCTCAAAAACTCCCATAAGGGTGGAATAAAAAATGGTGAACTAAGTTCGAAAATTTGGAAGGAGAGGAACAATGAAATAAAAATGAAGGCTTTTTAGGCGAAAATTGAGAGAATATATCAAAAGCCACTTGGACGCCCCTAATCTTGGGAGCACGTTTGCATGCCAAACATCTTCATAAAAGGTTCAGGGACTGATTCTTTGAAACTTTGAGAGTCCTAATCATTTATCAAATTGGTTTATTGTTGGTTAGGGTCAAAACTAGTGTTAGGAGGGTATAAGGTTTGAAGGGTAAAAATCGAAGGTTCAAGGTCAACTTCTTGTGACCCAAACTTGAGTTGACATCATTTTGTTGGAATCAACACAAGAATTGACCCATGGAAAAAATGTTTTTCTGGATTCAAGAGATGAACCATGAAAAAAATATTTTTGAAAACCAAGTCAGGATATGTATGTAAAAAAATTGATTAAGAAAAAAACTTAATAAGTAGATTGAACTTTATAATTAAATATTAATTTTAATTAGTTGTTCAACTCTATATTTAAATAAGTCCTTATTTTAATTAGTTATAAACATAATTTTTAGTATTGGGGAATGTGCACTGAGTACATGGAACTAGACTGGATTCAAAAATCAGGTCAAAGGTTCTTAAATTTGAAAAAATGTGATAAAACCAAAATCTAAGGATTCAAATTTTGGAAGACTGTGAACCTTCACATAAATTTTAAAATGTCAAAACAGGATTGGAGGTTCTCTCTCCAAAAGGAAGAAGCGCACAACACTGGTCAGAACTCAGAACATGAAAACCAGTTCCTTGAAAACAGTAGGTCAAAAGTCCACACACTCAATGCTGATATGCCAATTCATTCTTTGTGTGAACCTTCAAACAATAAAGGCAAAAAAAAAAGTAATATATTTTGGTTTTGGCCACAGGGAAGAGACTTAATTAATTAAAAATTAAAAATTTGAAAGTGAATTGATTTTGAAGCGTTTCAGTTGCCAAAGTGAGAAAAAATTAGTGAAAATTGTTAGATTTCTATACCTATGGTTTTCGGAATGTAGTAAAAAATATAGAACAAAAAATTGGTATTTTCATATATGGTTTATAGCAATGTTGGGCAAGTACCTGTTTTGCCAGTAAGAACCTCCAATATAATGGCTACAGTGAACCAGCACCCACCAGCAGACCATCCACTGGATGCTTTTTATTACTCGGTTGTGGATGAACCTCAACTGAGTTAATATTTGGTTTCACCTTGGTAACCAATTTTGTGAGAAATAGGTCTCATATATAGGTAGACAGGTAGGAAAATAGAGAATTACTAGGTAAGTAAATGGGCTATATACATAAGTAAATAGCTGCTTTTACTATCTACATACTAACAACCTGACTGTAGGTTGTTAGTAGGTAGGTAGAAAGAAAAAGCAACTGAGCTAACCACCATGGTTTAGTTAGGGAACTGGGAACCCAACAGAAAATTATTTCGTGATCACTTACCATTCATCCTTCATGGTAAACAGGATGAGGCAAAGAGGGAGGCCAGGCATTATGAAAAACGAAATGCCCTCTCTGCTCCTGGATGGATGAAAACATATGCTTTATAAGGTTACCTCCATATACACTGCAAAATTTCTGGCAGGTCATTATGTGCTAAAAGAACACTCTTCTCTTCACAACACATTCCAACGTGAAACCAACGTATGAGTGACAGTTATGGTGCATTCACACTTGATGTTAAGTCAGTGTTAAATGAAAATCTAGGTGGCATCCTAGGTGGCACCCAATGTTAAATGGGCCATAGCTCAATGTTAAGTGAATGTTAGCTTAACATAAATATTTTTCATGGCAACTAGGTTCAAGTCCTAAATGGCTAGCATGGTGTTAGGGGACTCAACCCTATAGTCCCTAACACCAAGTGTGAATGCACCCTTTTAGCGACCTTAGCTATCATCATCTGGCTGCTGTTACAATAGATTCCATTTTGCAGTCATGTGGACCAAGCAAGGAAAGGGATTCATCATTTCTTCTAATGAGTTCTTTTTCAACATACAATGCAGAGCTGGTCTTTTGAAGAAGCTTGCTTTTTAGAAAAGAAAACCCTCTTTGAGTTTTTTCGCGTTTACCTCCCATTTCCTTAAGTGATATGCTTTCATGCAACTGGTGGTGAAGGAAGGGGTTTTGATACTTAGTGGTTCCCTTTCCTCCTCAGTGTGACCCACCCCCACCTCTTTTGGGCGGTTTGCCTGCCTGGACTTTCGTCCTTGCCCTTTGTTTCTTTTTCTCTTCCTTTGTTGTTGGGTGCTTTCTTTTTATGGAGTTTGGCAAGGTTTCATCACCTTTTTCCTTGGGAGCAAAGTTTTTTTTCTTTCAATTTTGTGATGTACCTACTTGCTAGCTGCAGTGACAATCATTCATAAGAGGCTTTGAGACCAAATTTGATTAGGTACCTACCTATGAACAAGATATGAATGGAAAGGGCTGGAAGCATCTTTTTTACATTGTTGGGTACCTAATGGAACCCAATCAGTGTTTTGGGGGGGGGGGGGGAGCGCAATTTTGGGTTGTAGCCAAAATAGCAATAATCCACAGGAAGATTTAGCCAAAATATGAAAATAATTAAAGAAATCCCTCTAAATTTTTGGCTACCTACTTGAACCATGTATAGAAGAAATCTGGGCTTTTAAAAAAAAAAGAGGTCAAATTCTGGCTATTAAAAATCTTAATTATTAAAAATCTTAGCACTTTTAGTTTTTAATATAGCTTTTTGGCTATATATAACCAGCAAAAAAGGCTGAACCAAATATAGAAATATGATCATTTATATTCTCCCTTTTTTGGGAGGAAATCTGTTGATAAAAACCCCATAAACCCCATAAACCACAAATTTATCCAGTTTCTATTTTTTAATTAGCCATAAAAAAAGGAAGCAATCGAGACTCCAATTTTTATTCCAGACTAGGCAATCAATTATCCCAATGACTCAATAATTCTGAAATCACTTTCCCATTTTGAAAAAGTAACGACGACGTGTGCCTGTCTTTGTGGTTAAAAAAAAAAAAAAAAACCTCCCCGGTTCCGGGTATTTGAAAACCCAGAATCTTGAACCTCCGGTTCCGGTGTTTACCAAAACCCGCATCAAAGAACCTCCGGGTTCCACGAAAGGCCCGGAAGTAGTTATCCAGGCAGTTATTTGACTTGTTCAAAACAACGTGACCACCCAGGGTCATACACTCACGGGTTATTTCGTTGCTTGACCATCACGGTTATATATCAGAACCGGATATTGGCTTTCTTGATAATCGCGGTCGTCAACGTGATGCCCGGAGAGGGTTGGGTCTGATTTTCTGATACCCGCCACACTCTGGTTACCACCTGTTGGAAACGGCGGTTTGCCGTACTGGCCTCGCCGCCTTCTTAGGTCGTACTGGACTGGTTACTAAGTGGAATTGGCCTGGTTACCAACCGGGCACGCTCCATAGTATATACTTAACCGCTGTTGGGTTACGGTCACTGCTGCTGCTACCACTTTTAAAAAAAAAATGGTCGTTGAACTGTTTAGTAAGTTACTAGTTTGTTTTACTACCCTTTTTCCTGCCCACCACACGACTGCCCGCCAAGAACGGAAGCGGAAAAGAGCGCTTTGCTTTTCGTGCCCGAGGAATGCACGCACTCACGGACGCGTGTTCTCGCAACAGACACGCAGACGGAGAAGAAGAAGAAGAATGATCTGCGGCTGCCGCTGATTGTTTCTCTGCGGCAAGTTTGCCACAATTGGCAGCGGCCGGGACACGGAACATACGTGCTGAACGAGATTTTTCTTTTGTGGGTTTGTCTAAATATTTCTTCTTTGCAGAGCACATGCAGCAAGTGTTTAGCAAGAAGATAGAAAATAATTGAAGGAATTGGGAGGTGCACATTTCTTCTCATTCTTCGTTGCTTGCTTCTTTGTCGAAGGTCAAGAATTTTTTTTGGTTTTGTGAGAGAATCAGGTCTGGGTCTGGGGTAGTAGAGATGAAAACAAGCATAACTTCTTCTTCTTCTTTTCCTTCTTGTTCGATGAGAAGGTGTTGGCCTTCTTCTTGGCTGCTAGTGTTTCTTTCCCTTTTTCTCTGTGTTGCATCCAGTCGTTTGTCTAAAGAGTCCTTGCATTCAAGCTCGGGAACGAGTCCTCACACTCCTCTAGGTCAGGCCGAGCGCATGATCAAGGCTCTCAATCTGTTGCCCAGTGTTGCGGAAGAGGATTTTGCCCCGATTGAAGGACCTCGACTTCAGGAGCGGCGTATTCATCTGGACATCCGAGGGGATCCAGGTGTAACTCCAGAGGAGCTAGGCCAGTATGCGGGATACTTTAAACTCGAACGCACTCATGCTGCCAAGTACTGTACTTTCTCTACATCTCAAAATCTCCCGTTGTCGAAGCTCTATTATTGGAATCCCTCCTTTCTCAGCGTTTCTATCAAGCTTGTGTCTTATTAGAAAACCTAATTTTGCTCGAGCTTTGAACCTTCTTCTTCTTTGTTGTTTCCATGCACGAATTCACTTTTAGGGTTTCACAATCTAGGGTTTCTAAGGAAGAGCAATTTAGTTTCTCATACCAGAAGATCAATCCTGCATTCATGATTTGAAGTTGCAATCCCTACAAGGTTCAACCACAATGATGTGTCATGGTTTAGCAGATGTGTTTTGTTACGAACTTGGTTTTCTTTTGCATAGTTTCATCGCGTGTACTTCTGAATCTGTTTTTGTGGCAGAATGTTTTATTTCTTCTTTGAGTCGAGGGGCAAAAAAACAGAGGACCCAGTGGTGCTTTGGATGACGGGAGGTCCAGGCTGTGCTAGTGAGCTTGCGGTGTTTTATGAAAATGGCCCCTTCAAGATCACTGATAACTTGACATTAGTGTGGAATGAATATGGATGGGACAAGGTACAATGCTATTTCTCTTACTGTTTGCTTGATGCATCAGAGGGAACAACACAAGTGAAAGATGAATTTCACACACAAAAGTGTGGAAACTCTTAACATGTACTGAAGACTGCATGTGTCACAAGTGATAGGTAGTAGTGGCAGCCAAATGGCTCTCAAGAAAGGTGATCATGGGTTTTGTGCTGGGTGCTCTTGGTCCCTGTGGTTCTGTCAATGATAAAACTGTGAAAGTTTCTATTACAAGTCTGGAAACTGTTAGCTTGACATATAATCAATCAGTTAGTTGTTGGGACTTGTTCTTGTTCAAGTTTTTGTAGCATTGTGAACAATTGTTATCATTTTGTGAAGGCAGCAAAACCAACTGATGTGATAACTTTGATGGTACCATCTCACTAGGTGAGATGTTTTGTCATAATTATCTCGATGCTCTGTCAGTGACTTCACAGTATCTAGTTCTGTATTTCACACTGTCTGCATCCACCATGGGAACTTTGTTGGCAGGTCTCAAACATAATCTTTGTGGATCAACCAGTTGGAACTGGTTTCAGCTACAGCAGTGACTTGCGAGACATTCGGCATAATGAGGCGGGAGTCAGTGAAGATATGTTTGACTTTTTCCAGGTTGGTTGCCCTCTTGTGTATGATGTTTATTCAAACTCGTGCAAAATGATGCCTTGTTTTCTTTTTTCTAATGTTCATCTGTTCCATCAGACATGTTGTAAATTTTGACATTCTGTATTGGAAGAGGAGATTCATCTCATGTATGTATATTCTTGGATTCCATGGGCAGGCATTTTTCAAAGCGCACCCAGAGTTTGCAAAGAATGACTTCTTTGTTACTGGAGAGTCATATGCCGGACATTATGTGCCTGCTGTTACTGGGCGTCTACATCAAGCTCAGAAAAAGAAGGAGGGTTTACCAATTAACTTAAAGGTGAGAATTCCAATGTGCTTCCTTGGGCTGAAGGTAGAGAGGGTCAGGTGCTTCTGTAACATTAGATAAAGTTCAGAATTTATGATTTTTGCTCATTTCTAGGGCAAGTTAAAAACGGATGAAGCCTCCCCTCACAAGCTAGTTGCAGCTTGAATGAGGATACTGTTGACCATTTTATTTGACTGTGCCTTGTAAGGGCTAGCCAAGATCATGCCCGACTCTTCCTTTTGTTTCTAGAAATGATACAGAAACTCAGGATGCAGACTGTTGTATAAGTCTGTCCTATGTTTTGAGCACATTGTTATATACTCATTGGTAGCTTATGAAGTCAGCAAGGATTACTGGCAGCTAGTCCCTGTCCTTTGTAATGAAGGTGATCACTGGATACTCTGTGCAAGGTTATGACCAGACTTGTAATTGTTGGGTTTGTTTAGGTTTGGCCCAAACTGATTCAACATTTGTTTGGTTACCTTACATGTGTTGGTGTGGGTTCCAATTGCTTCTGGAAGTACGATGGAAACTCAGGACATAGATTGATAAGTTTTTTCCCCTAGATTTTGAGCAGAGATTATTCTGTACTTTCCTACATGCTAAGTTAAGAGCCCATGAACTTGGTGTAGAGTACAGCAGCTAGTCACTCCCTTTTATGAAGATGGTGATTGTCTGGTGCTTGTGAGTTACACTTGTGAGGTTATGACCACACTTATCCTTTTCATGCCTGTTTTGGGTTGGCCAGAACTGACATGGCAGTTAGCTTCAAAATGTTTTTGTGGAGTTTTCTCTGCAATCTCATTGTTATGGTTTTTGGAGTTTCTCTCTGCAATTGCATTGATATTTTTGGTTATGATGGACAGGGCTTTGCAATTGGCAATGGTCTTACTCAACCAGACATTCAATATGAAGCTTATGCAGATTATGCTCTTGATATGGGTCTTATTTCAAACTCTGACCACTTTAAACTGGGAAAGCTGTATCCAGCTTGTGCAGCATCAATCAAGCTTTGTGGTCAGCTTCTCTTTTGCTCCACTTTGATTTGTGAAAGCAGCAATCATTCATTCTTACTTTGCAGATAGTAAACCTGTCTCAATCACTTCATCACCTGTTTTGAAAGTTTCTGAGATGCCAATCTTCTCCTATTGAATTGGTGCAGAAAAGAGAGGATCCATTGCTTGTGTTGCTGCATTCATTATATGCCAAAGTATCTTCAGCTCAATTTTGACCATCAGCGGGAACATCAATGTATGTTCTTTCAAACTCTGAAATTCCCCCAGAATTTCCATTGCTTTCATAGTCTGGAAGCTTTGACAGCACATTTTGCAGACAGCTTTCAAATTGATTCATGGAGTTGGGCGGTATCAGGGGAGCACTTAGACAAGGTCTGGTCAGAATTGAAGTGCTGATGAACTTTCAGCAACTGGCACAATGGTGACAGAAAAACACATTTTGTCATCTTGGTCTTTAATGAGCTATAATTGGATGCTATGTTTTCCTTACACGGAGTTCTTGGTTGTACTTTGGGCAGTACTATGATGTGAGGAAGGAATGTGATGGTGAGCTTTGCTATGACTTTTCGAATCTGGAGCTGTATCTAAACAGTGGAACTGTTAAGGAGGCCTTGGGAGTTGGCAAACGCAAGTTTGTATCATGCAGTCCACTTGTTTATGAAGCCATGCTTGTTGATTGGATGAAGAACCTTGAGAAGGGCATCCCTGAACTCCTGGAGGATGGCATCAAGCTTCTTATTTATGCTGGGGAGTATGATCTGATCTGCAATTGGCTGGGTGAGTTCAGTCGTGGACTGTGTTTTGTTATTGGGGGGATAGTTAGGCTGCGCAGAGTATATGACCCATTTTAACCAGCTCTTTTGGGAAGCATCATGCAGCTAGATTGAAAATGTATATGGATATGTTTATGTGATCAGAAACGGCTTCAGCTGATACTTGAATTTGTGTTTGGCATTACTTTCTACAGGAAACTCCAGATGGGTGACAGCGATGGATTGGTCAGGTCAAATTGAGTATGCGAAAGCAGACTGGGAAGCATTTACAGTTGATGGCCATGAAGCTGGTGTTTTCACTGGCTATGGTCCTCTCAACTTCCTCAAGGTGTGATTCAGTCCAGTTCAACATGATGACTGTCTTTTAAGTGTGAAAAATAAGTGTTTTTCATTTCAGTAACACTTAGAAGCACTTAGAAACAATCAAGGAGGCATCACCTGTCTTGTTCCTGCCATGAAGGGACGTACTCTTGGTATTAGGTCCCTCTCTACTGTAAGTATCAATTGGACATTAGCTATCATTCTCCAGTGTGTTGCAATCTAGAATTCTCCCCCTGTTTTGCTTGTAGCAAGTAGAGATTATGTAAATTGCTCTTTTGTAGCTCCTTGGGTTCAGTCTGGAGCAGAGATATGATGTTAAGGCAAAGGCTGCTAAGGCTATTACTAAGTGATGGTATGTGGTTCAGGTACATGATGCAGGGCATATGGTACCTATGGATCAACCCAAGCATGCCTTGGAAATGCTTTACCGTTGGACACGTGGCAAGTCTTTTAGCAGTAATGCCACTGCTATTCAGGAACAAGTTGCCACAGAATCAGGAAGGGCAGTCTCAACATAGAAGTCGTCTCACAAGTTACAATCTTTACCAAAAAAAGGCGCTTGTGGAGGTTCTGTCCACTATATCACATATCAGCGTCCAACTTTGTGCAGTACAGTCTGGATAGATAGCATCTTGATTTTCTTGTGTAGCCCCTTCATTGATTTATATGTGGTCTGTGCACCGAGGAAAGGAACTGTCAACATTGTAAATTTGTTCTGCTACAAATTTCCATGACTTGGACATAAATTTCGGGCTATTTCTGTTACCCCCACAGTGTATGTAACCCACATGGGAATTCTATTCTATTCCATAATTGCTGCTGATCATCCTGAATGCTTGGCTACCATTTCTCTGCTACCTGGCCAAAGGATCTGCAGTAGCTTCATGCTGTGAGTCACATGTGCATAGCAAGAGTTATTAGATACTGTGCCAGTGACCATAGAATATACTTCATGTACACCCACTGTCGGGAGTTGGGAGCTGATGAAATCACTGGGCAGTCATGGCGGCTTGTCACTTCTATTTGTGATGATGGGCTGACACTTTGTTTGCAACCCTCATAAGGTTATCACTGCCCTCATTGTTGTGTTACCTTCAAATTGTTGTCATGGAGGTTTGTCCGCAATTTCATAGATGTGTGTCTAGATGATGTTTCATGGCTAAATTAAAATCTGTAGACATAGTATTGGATCTACTTCTGCTCGATCCACTTGCTATCTAGTCCCATTCAGGTGTCTCTCTAATATGGTCATTGCCAGATACAGTTTTCAATCTGGTGGTCACCAGATGTTTTTTGCTATGTTGACTGTCAAATACAGTTTTCAATCTGGTGACCACCAGATGCACTTTATATGTAGTGGCCAACATACATACTCTTGGCTCTTTTTGGATCTGGGGGCCACTGGATGCATTTCCTATCTGGTGGCGATCAGAGATATAGTCTTGGATCTGTTGATGACCAGATACAATTTCTATTGCAATTTGATGCGGGCCTTGTTCAAACTGGTGGCCACCAGGTTCTGTGAAAGGTGCTTGGAACTTGACATTGAGGTTGGATTTTTGCCATTATTGCATTGCTTAGAATGCAAGAGATTCTGACCAATTTGTAATCAATGTCTTTCGAGGTTGGAGAGTTTGTTGTTATATTATCTGGCACACTAGTTGGTAGGGTTTGGACCAGTGTTGGGCATTTATTAACCTTTTTTATATAACTGCCTGTTTCAGTTTTCAATTTTATAAAATTTGAGAACCAAGGTGGTTCTCACATTTTTTAAAAGCAAATTTCATACCGTGTCTCCGGTTCTTTAAATTTTATTTTCCCTCATGCCCAACTAGTTCTTTCAGAACCAGTTCTTACCTCATCTAGATTACTTGGTTATATTAAGCTGGTTGTTTAACTTACTTTAGAATTTTAAGATTAAGATCCTTGAATATTTTTTCAAATTTTCACAGCCCAAAAATAAATCAGCAAGGTTCATTTTAAAGTTTTAATATCTAAACAAAAATAAATCAGCAAAGATCATTTCAAAGCTCTAATGTCTAAACAAAAATATGTGGGATCAAGTTTCAAAGATATAGAAGACACACAATTATGTCTCTTTCAATTTATTTCGCTCAAATGAACTTTTCAAATTCATTTAATTCTTTCTCTAAGTCTAATTTAGAATCGATCAATTCTACCAAATTATTAGGAGCCTCCCTCAACAATGTGGCCACCCTATATTCATGATCAATAAAAGAAGAGATCAATTTCTTGAATCTAGAATCTAACATCAATGCTAGCATATTATGAGTGCTTTTCTCATCATGTATTTGTTAAGAAAGAAAGGAATGGTTAATCATCCTAAAGACCTCCTTAATGTTTCCAACTCAATATTCAATCCTGAATCAACATCCATCAAAGCATCCAATAAAAAGAGATGATTCATTTCTTTTTTTAGCTTCAAGGTTATGGATGTGATTACATTCAAAGCATCATTCAACAACTTGTGACCCCTAAACTCGTTTAAGATGCAAGCAATGACAACAAGAGACGAAATGTCACTATAATCTATGATATATGCAATGTGAATGGAAGGGGAACATAATTAGTGACTCTAGGATTAGTTTGTTTATTATGACAAAGGCAATGACTTCTCGAAATTGAAGGTATTTCTAAAACAAGATCACTTTGCTTGCAAACTTGCACAATTCATATTCTTAATCAGATGGCAACATTTTGGAGTACAAAGATTCAAAATAATAAAAGGAAAAAAAAACTAAAACAAGTAATTTGCATTTTACCTTGTTTTGATTAAAATGTTCAATTTTTTGAGCTTGAGGCTTGCAGTAATGCAAACCTTCATCCATTCATATATTCCTTTCCTTGACTTTTTAGGCCATGTAATACATTTTTGAAAATCCACATGAACAAATTTAATAGAAAACATATTTCAAGCCCTTGAAAATTCTTTTCTTTAGTAGCTCATATTGACAAGCTTTAGAGAAGGCATGTTCAAACCAAACCCTTTGAAAACTTTTAATCACACCTAAAGCTTCACAACTTACTATTGACTTCAAGGTAATTGTCATGGTATTTAGATTTGCACCTTCATTTTTAACATAAGTAAAAATCTTTTTGGTCGAGCCATATTGCTTTTAAAGATCTTGCAAATTTCTTGCTAATCTTTGCCTTGATGTTTTGGATGCGTCAAATAAGTCAATTGTAATGTGTTTTGGCATTTAATTGTCTTTTAAGAAATTCACAACCAATGCAAAAACATCATGTGCCCCTTTGGACATTCACAAATTAAAATTTGTAATAGTAGAAGGGTAAAAATAGGTTAATAGGAACCAACGACAACTTCTTGAATTAATATGACTAGTCCTGAAAAGATGATGTGGTAGCACATGATTGGATGAAAAGTCTTGAGATAGTGCTAAGCAACAATTTTAAAACAATGCTTTTAGATTGTTTCATTGTGTTGAAAAACATTAGTTACATGCTTTAAAATGTGCTGAAAAATATTCTATATTTATTGGATTACCTTTCAAACTTTACTAGATGCTAAATTAATATATTAGAAAGGGCTTCACATAAATACAACATATATTTTCAACATTAACTTAGTTTATAAGACATATGAACATCAAAACCAAGGACTGGTTATCCCAAAATTGGCTCCTACTAGCTTGGTTTTACTTAGAAGCATATGTTTGTTTTATCTTCTTAACCAAGTTTGGTAACATTTCTTGATTGAAAGTTTTTTTGGAAGGGAAAATGACTCAAGGGCATAACTGCATTGCTAAATGTTTCAGTTAAATATTTTCAACAAATTGAATGGGCAAATGATTTAAAAAAATTAATGAACCAAAAGTCTCCACCATTTTTTTTGGTGTGCATTATCCTTTTTGTAAGGATTTATGGTCACCAAAAAATTGGAGATTGCATTTGCACTCATTATACCTTTCCTTTACAAGTAGTCTTTTGAATGAAATTTTTAGGTTGTTATTCACTTCTTTTTAAATGTTTTTGGCAATTAATCCATGTTTGCATCAACATATATTTTCAGTATAACTATCTCATTACTCCTGTTATTTGTCCCAATATTGCATGATTTACCAATTTGTTGTAATACAAAATATAATGCATGACTTGTGGCACCTCAACATCAATTGGTGATTCATCATTGACACAAAAAATGCCAAAATTGGAGAATTTTTACCATGGGGTCTCCAACTTAACCTTTATTCATGCAATTTTGGGATATTTAATTGCATTGTATCAATATTTATTATTGATAACTTATAATTTCTTCAGACCTTTCACCTTTAGTTCTTCCTTCCATTCTTATTTCACTCTCATTCAAGAGCACATGACATCCTTCATCTAGAAAATTTGGTTCCATTTTTAGGGCATGTTAACATACTAGAGTTAAGAAAACCAAATAGTTACATTCTTTTTAGTTTTTATAGAATGTGAAAGAGGACACATGCACTTACAAATTATTCATTTTTCACAAAAGACATTATGCAAGCAAAGCGCCCAAGGTTGATGGAAACATGCAAGTGCAAAACTATTTCAAAATGTCTTTTAAAATACAAAGCAAAAGTTCAAGGTTGTAAGCAATGTTTCCAATTTGTGAGTTATTCATACATAAACAAATCTAAAAATATTATTAACACATTATTTTCAATATAAGAAAAAAAATATAAATGAAAAAAATCACACAATTATGGGAAAAAATGAACATACCTAATGTGTAAAAGTTCTATGCAACCAACAACCTTTTGCCTCTAATGAAATTCCAACCTATGCAACAATGCAAGGGTAGGGGTAATACCAACCATAGAAAGGGGGTAAACAACATGATGAACACCAACGAGAACACGATGAACAATAGTTTTGATACTTGAAAAAGTTAACAAAAATGATGAACATTTGTAGCCACACAATGAGCACCATTAACAACATGATGAACACCTATAAGTAAAATAATAAACACTAGGAACATGATGATCAATTGTGACAACATGATGAACATTAGGAACATGATGAACATGAAAAACATGATGAGCACTTGTAGTAACACAACGAGTACTTGTAGCAACACAATGGGCATTGGGAACATGATAAACACTAGAAACATGATGAAAATTTGTAACAACACAACAAGTACTAAAACGAAGAACACCAACAACACAATGAACATTTGCAACAACATGACATGCATTAGCAACACAATGAGAACTACCAACATGATTTGCATTTACAACAAAATGAACACCAACAACATGATGAACAACAATAATAAGAAAAAATAACAACATGATGGACATCAAAAAACATACTTGAAAAATGAGAAACATAATGGACAATTTGGCAATGGACATAATATAATCTTACTTCCCATGGAGGAGAAACAATGCCTCCCTAAAGCCCACTTCTAGTTTAAGACCTTAACCTTAAATAACCTTAGACTCCTTATTCCTAGAGCCCTTACAATTGAACCTAGGGGTTATTCATATAGTTTAGTTGCATATCAAAAATTGAAATAAAAAAGGCCCAATTTTTACTGAATTGGTTGGGTATCTAAAATTAAAAATTTGAAAATCCAAGTTCCAACTAAGTAACAATATAAAACCATGGACCCAACATCCCAAGAAATAAAACTTGGATAAGGGTTATTGAATAAAAATTTCAAAAATTACAAGGGAAAGGGTAGTTTTCAAGGAATGTCATGGGGCATGTAGCATTGCCTTCTAACACAAATTCAAGAAAATATAATAAAAACAAAAACAAACAAAAACTTCCAACTATTTGAGGGGGGAGGGAAGGAAGGTAATTACCTTCCAACTCAAGTAGTTGTACCTTTGATAATGCTTGGTCAAGTTGATTAGTACATTCGAAGCATGTTGTTTTCCTTTGCTAAGTGGTTACCTTTCACTAAACAACTTGCAAATTGTTCCTAACGTCTTGTATGTACCAACTACCTTCCAATAATCTATAGTAGTCCATAAAACAAGTTCTAAATGTAACACAAAAAGATAAAATAAACTAATGTGATAACTATAGTATTCGAAATCAAACTACAATAAACTATTAACATTCTAAAGGGAGAATAAGGCAAAGGAGGATGAAAGAAAAAATATAACATCACAATTTTCCTAACTTTCACATATTCTTGTATTAAGTACTCCCTTTTGTCCTTGTACAAAATCTCTTTTTCTCATTCTTTCAAGAACTTTCCATCCAAGAATGATGGGAATCCATCTCCTAATCTCTTTCTTCCATAAACCCCACAAGTTTCATATTCCACCCACAAAAGTAAGCCTTTTCTCTTAATCCTTATACAAATCCTTCTTAATTAACTAATAAATAACTACCAATAACTCATTTTCATGGGCTAATTATCCTAATGGCTTCATTCCCAAAATAAATTAAAAGACAATAAGTAATCTACCATTAGTAACTATCTAGTCATTGGGAGGTCCATAGGACTAACTAATATAAATAGTTTTTCTACCCTTAACAAACCCCTTTAGTGATACATGGCTAGTTCTTTGATTGATAATTGGTTGAGAATTAGGTTGGTTTTGAACCATGGTTTAGTACTTGCCCAACATTAGTTTGGACCAAATTATTAACATTGCAATAGTGTTAAGCTCCTATGTAAATGTGTTACAAAAGATGAGGGGTGAAATTTGATTTGTTTGCCTGTTTTTTTTAATAGTCAAATAGTGTGAAAGGTCCATGCTTCTCACAAGTTGATACTCTCATGTCCAACTCATACTAGTTGTGTAACAACAAAGGACAATTGGTAATGAATATTGGAAGTAGTTTATTACATACTCATTAGCTGGTTTGGTAAAAACTATTGTTGGTTGAAATTCCATACTTGACTAATTTAAACATTGACCCCAATACTTTCATAGTCTGATTTGCTAAAGTCCTTAAAATCATTACATATTTCATGTCATATGCCAGTGAACAAACTAAATGCTCACCAAACGTTGGTTTGTACCATGGTTGGGTGGATATCAAGTTGGGACTTGGGTATGGGCACATTCATAATCAAGGTGCCTTTTTTTGGACACATGACTCAAGGACTTTGTTTTTGCTATCTTCCAAATATAAATCCTAAATGGAATAAATTTAAGTGAAAGACATTGGATAATTCAAACTATGATAATTTTCATGGTGGTGATGATTTTTGACATGCATATGAAATTATGCATAAATATTTTGGTAAAAAGCCACAAATGCAAAAAATGAATATATAAGTTTTTTTATACAACTTAACATGTTTTCTTGCATGAAAATTTTGTGCACATTTTGCCAACACTTGAGGTCACAAATTTTAACCCTAGTGAATATACAAAATTAACCAAATGGAAAAAAGGAAATCATTTTCTTTGTTGGCCTTTCAAAATGGATTTTGTAGATTTCAAAATTTTGACATCATGTATTATTTAATCAAATGCATTATACGAACATTGCCAAAAATATTTACTTATTTGTGAAAAAAATTTGAAATCAATTGCATTGTTTAATACATTCTTTTTGATTATTTTAAAATAAAAATTATAGCTAAGACAAGGATTCAAATTATTCAAAAGGACTTAAAGGGACATCTATATAACATCCAATCTATTCTTGTATTTTTTTATTAAATTAACATGACCATTCTAGTTATAATTATAAACTAATCCATTATAATCATGAAATAGTAAATGTAAGAAAAATTCAAAATAGTCATGTGCAGTCCTTTGTTCATTAGACTATCCTTTTGGGTACCTTGATTGTGAATATGCCCATATATAAATTGGTACTTGTCCCTATATTAAAAAACTAACCAAAGTCTAGTATGACTTGAGGTAATACCAATTTCATACTAATATTTGTTTGCTAACAAGTTCAAATAATATTAGTTCAATACCAAAGCTATATATGTATCAATATTAGGTGTAGACCTAACACATCCTAGCTAAAAATTAGCCTCGAAATACCACAAACTGATTGATATGAAAATTTTAAAGAAATCCAATATTAACATTAAGTTGGTACAAAATGTTTTGAAGGACTTTGATATAAATACTAGTTGTTATGTTCAAAAGTTGGTACCCACCCAACACTGAATTATACCCTATGTTGCTTGTTTGAGATGGATAGTTGAAATTATAATGAATCATCCCAAAGACAATATTAAAAGGTGACTTGTGTGGGTGCTTAAGGGTGAAAACACTTTATGCCCCCCAAAAATTATAGTCACAAAAACATAAATTTTGCATTTGGTTTTTTTGGTACATGTGGACATCACATCTTGGATTTTTTTTGCTCATTTGAAGTATATTTCATTATCTTTAAATTTAAATTAGTTTATTTTTAAAAAATTCCAACAAAAATTTACAAATTTGACCAAATGAAGTATATTTGTGTCAAAATAAACACACCACAAAGTATGAAAAATTACAAATACATTTCAAAACTAAGTTTATGGGTGGAATTTTGTAATGAATTTTTTTGTGGTGAATGATACTGATATACATCAATTAAATTTAGGACCATATAGAAGTTTAAAAAAATTTGGTTGAAAATCCATTGAAAAAATGTGTTTTTTTTCACTTTTTGAACAATAAATGCATAATAAAATTTTATTTTTGGGAAAAAAACCATTACCTTAAGAAAAAAATAAAAATTTATAGGTGGGAATTGTATTATTTTTTCATTTTTTTTGGGTTTGGTAATGTGTCATGAACCACAAACATGAAGCTTTATGGGTCATTGAAAAAATGTATGTTATATATTTTATGCACATTGATTTTATTCAATCCTTTTCATCTAACCATTGGATCAAACTTAGCTTTGAGTTCCAAAATGTTGTCATGCACATTTTAAAGTTTTTTTTTTCTTATGTTTGGGGTTTCCAAAAGATGCCATTAGGATTTCAGCTTACTACATGTTTATCATATTTGTTATACATCATTTTCTTAAGGTGAAAAGTGGCTCGCCCGTAACGGGCTTTCACCTTAAATCAAATCCATATTTAAAAGATTTAGTTTAAGACAAAAAGGTGAAATCCTTTCAAGTTTTTTTTGAAGCATGCATGGTCATTGCAATTTTCAATCCGGGTGCAAGTGATGTGCTCATGTTAAAAAGGGAAAGAAAAATGAGGGTGAAGGTAAAATAAATGATTCCAAAATTTTAAAAATGCTATGTATTTAAATTGTTATATCTCAAGAGCTTTTGGGGTCATTTTTTTTATGTGGTTCGTTTTTTTTAATGTAATTCATACAATTTTTGATATTCAAGGTTCACCCCTTGTACACTTCTTTAAACTTCCAAACTATTTTTCATAATCACATTGTACCTACATGGAAAATTGATGGCATTTCCACAAAGAACTTTATAAATCATGAATTTCAATCCATAAGTTGTGACAAGATATGACAATTTTCTTAAAAAAGGGTACAAAAAGGAGGGGGGAGGAAATGGACTTACACATGAGTGTATTGAATTTGTTGGTTTTTGTTAGTGTTGGCCTGTGTTTGATGCTTTGTAAACAAGTTTATATTTTGGGTGTAAGGCATGGATTCTCATTTTGAACATGTGTTGTGATTTTGACTTGAAAAAAATGAGTTTCCTATATCTTCCATGAGGATATACCAACTACCAACTTCAAAGTATCCTTAACCTCTTTCATATTAGTTGTAACTAATAAAAAACCTAGAAATGATTTAAGCATACTAACTCATCTATTTAGGCAATTGTAATGAATGATGATGGGATGAAACCCTAAAGAGGACGAAACACTATCACCAATTGTAGGAAGCAAAAGACAACAAATTATTAGGTGGTTGATGGTAAGCTGAAGATGTTCATGTTTCTATTTTCTCTCATTTGTTTGTATGAAGGTTATGGTCACTTTCTGTGTTAAATTTTTGATGGTGCCTACTTGTTGTTGGTTGGGTGCATTTTTGGTGGTGTTGTTGGTTTTGTGGGAACAAAGGAGCTGAAGAATAAAAGGAGGTTGCGGATGTGAAGCAGAGAAGCTTGGGAAATTAACAAAGAGGATAAGTGATTTTGGGTGTAGTGGAGAAGATGGGGGTGTTAGTTTTTTTGTAGTGTAGGTTCTTGCTATTTGAGGCGAAGACATCTCCACTATGCTTTGTGTTTTAGTAGGTAGAGCTTGTTCATGTTGCTTTTGTTTAAAAGTTCATGACTGGGGTATGATGATGAATTGAGAGATCTCAAGAGTGGCCTAATAGATTCTCAATGTACCTTGTCATGGTCTATTTTGTCAAGCTTTTGAATGTGGATTGTGATCTTGTGAGGATCTTGTGAGAGAGCACCCATGAATTGGGAACTACAGAGGGGGTGTTGTTTTGGGAATTCATAGTGTCATTGCAATGGGTTGTTGATGGGCAACATCTCTCTTTGTCAAACTCACAAGTCACATCTTGTTTTGCATGCATGTGTGTCCCAAGATTTGTGTGCCTTTGGGAATTTCTTGATTATGTATCAATCCAGTTCACTTCACTCTTGTGTTGGTGTGGTGTGGGATATTGGGACTGAGTGCTTTGTGTTTTTTTTGTGTGTTTTGGGGAAGATATCTGTGTTGGAGGGAGTCCTTTGGTCTATCACATTGAGAACAACCTTAAACAACCAATGGTGCTCATGAGAGTGAGATTAGAGCGATTTGACCTTGAGAAACTTGTAGTGTTTGATTTGATTGTCTTGTAGTTGATAGTATTGTCTTCCAGAACTTCGTTCAATGACTTTACTTACTTAATAAGACTTTACTTACTTAATAAAGTCAATGTTGCTGGTTGTGTAATTGGATGTTGATTTGACATTGAGGGCTTCCATGTATGTGCCCCATTTTTTATGTTACACAATGACCAAATAATCTTGGCAAATGAAAGAAGGATTCTTGAAGAAAGTGCTCAATCCAAATGACCTTATGATAAATGCAACATAGATACTTAAAGGAAGGGCTCAACCCAAATGGCCCTAGGAGCAATGGAGCATGGGTACTTCAAGAAATGGCCCAACCCAAATGGGCCTATGATCAATGAAAAAAGAGAGTTGAAGAAATGGCTCAAGTTGATGCTCATGGTATGTTAGCAAAGTTTCAGACTAGTAGGTTGCAGCCATTCTACAAAGCATGTAAATCTCCATCATTTTGATGTGTTTTGACTTGGTCACTAGGCACTACATAAAATCCCTGGATTAGTGAAGCCCCAGAAATTCAGCCAGCGCGCATCCACAAATCCAATTTTATGTCTCAATATAGCAATCCACGAGAGCTCGCTCAACTTCAATTATGAAGCTAAAGGGTCTATTCCAACAAGCCATAAATATGGAGTGTATTTGTCACAGCATGCATAAACTTTCCACCATGTTCCATTGTCAAGAAAACCTCACATATGGTATAGCACAAAAAGCCGAAATAATCGACTTTTTGTTGGGCATGACAGTATGACCTCAAACCCATTTCTAGTTTCATTTTGTGTAGTCTTCTACCATATATCACTACAATAAACCCTCCGACCTAATAATGGTCAAACCTGGCATGATCTGGGTGGATATGAAGGGGGGAGAGAGAGAGAGAGAGAGAGAGAGTGTGTGTGTGTGTGTGTCCTTTTCTTCAATTCTGTGCTGTAGCTGAAGTGATGATCAATCCAAGAAGTAAATTCTTTTAGCATCCTTCTATACTTTTGGCTACCTATGAGAACTTGAGATAAAATCTGATGAATTTTTTTCTTTTTTGGGGGAAATTTGGGGACTAAATGAATCTATTTCTTTTCTATCTTGAGAAAGATGGCCTAATTAGGCAAAAAAATCAGTAATCTGAAGGTGAGTAACCATGAATGCAAAATTTCACCTTGGATGAACCAGCACCTTCACTGGTACCATGATGAACCCCCTCCCCCCCCCCCCCCCCCCCCCCCCCC
>Ga0209611_10004447_pt1 | contig 23947 bp, 9 predicted proteins | sample S1TSphgellanicum_3_FD_187693 | JGI IMG/M metagenome (GOLD analysis project Ga0209611, IMG submission 187693) | Host-associated microbial communities from peat moss isolated from Minnesota, USA - S1T2_Fc - Sphagnum magellanicum MG (SPAdes) (version 2) | ecosystem: Host-associated > Plants > Peat...
ATAAGGTGCATTCAACATATGAACATTACTATGCAAGGTATATATTCAATTTTTGAAGATCCAAATATGAAAGGAAATCTTACTTGAATTGCATGGTAAACATGTTTCCTCTAAGTGTGAACACATTACTGAACTTTGTTTTTTTTTCAAAACCTAAATTGTCCAATTTATTTGAAATTTAAATGAAAAAAATAATTCAAAATTAAATACCTCATGCACCCTAGGTCTAAAAATTATGAAACAAATTCCATTAAATCCTAGTCATTCAAGATTTTTCCAATAGTATCAAGAATGCACCTAGATTCTTCTATTTTTTTCATTTTGATTTAATTCAATTGTCATTGAAAAAATGTTCAATATTCAATAACTTGTGTAACATGGTTCCAAACACTAGAAGAAAGATTTTTGTAAATGTAACCAATTTTTGCAACTAAATTTTTTTGCAACCAAACCTATTGGAAGAGTTCTTGCACACAGGAAAGTCCATAAAGGATGGACACATGAGGATAGTTGTTTATGGTGAGAAGATCACCATTGACCAAGCACTGATCGCTCAACAATTTGGCATTAGTGTTGAAGGAGCGGTTGATGGAACAAATGCATTGGTCAAAGAGGCCCAAATTGCTCTTAAAAACATAGTTGGATTAGATGCGTTTATCAACAAAGAACAATGGAACGTCATCCAGATGAAGGAGGGGTACCACGCCAAGTTTGTTGTAGCAGTTTTGCAAATCATTTGACCAACAAGAAAGGTTAGTTTATTTCAATAACCGTTTTGCCATTACTTTTAATTTGGCAAACAAAGGGAAAATCAACTAATGCTCCATAATGTTGACACAAATGTCAATAAAATTACCCTGGTGAATGGAGCACTTGCTATTACAATTCATGATTTTTTTGATTGAGTTTTTAAATCAAAAAATACCCAAAAATGATAAGCATTAAAAAAACCACCTTGTGAATTTGGACAATTCATTTTGTACATGTCTAACATGATTGGGTAGTCAAATTGGACCTTGTCATTTTGATTGGCATAGTGATCAACAAAATGATTAACTATTTGATAAATTATTTGACTAATGGATAGTGGACCATTTGATTGGGTCACTTTTACACTTAAATGAAAATCATTTTTTGGATTATTATTTTTAAAATTCATAAGTAGGTAGGTAGGTAGGTAGTAAATAAGTTTAGGTAGGTCAAAAAAAAACATTTAGGGAGGTAATTGTTAGCCTAACTTAGCATACCTAACCTACCTACCTAATTTAACCTAACTACTTTACCTACCTCACTTAACCTAACTACCTTACTCTAACCTACCTACCCCTAGCCTTCTCAACATGCACATAGGTTGTATGTATAAGGAATTGAACCCCAAACCTTCCTGATGATAAACCAAGTCCTTACTAATGGACTACACCATCAAAGGTGTTCAACTTTTATCAACTTTTATATTTCACATGTTCAATTCACATCATTAAACATAATGGTTAAACCTAGGTGACAATTAATGGTTAAATTTAATGATTTAAAATAATGGCTAAACTCAATGTTTTAAAGTATTGGCTAAACCTAGTTGCTAAACTTAGTGACGTAAAGTAATGGCTAAACCTAATGACTAATTTCAATTACTTAAACTATTTGGCTAAACTTAAAGGTTAAACCTAGCGACTAAACTCAATGGTTTAAAGTAATGGTTAAACCTAGTGACAAAATTCAATGATTTGAAATAATGATTAAGCCTAATGCTAAGCTTAATGATTTAAAATAATGGTTAAACCTAATGGCTAAACTCAATGGTTTAAAGTAATGGCTAAACCTAATGGTTAAACTTAGTGGTTTAAACTATTGGCTAAACTTTATGGCTAAATTCAGTGGTTTAAAGTAATGGTTAAACTCAATGATTTAAAGTAATTGGTTAAACCTAGTGACAAAATTCAATGATTTAAAGTAGTGGTTAAATTTAATGGCTTAAAATAATGGTTAAACTTAGTGCCTTAAAGTATTGACTAAACTTAGTGGTTAAACTTAGTGATTTAAAGTATTTGTTAAACCTAGTGGTTAAATTCAATGATGTAAAGTAATGGTTAAACTTAATGGTTAAATCTAGTGGCTAAACTTAGTGATTTAAAGTAATGGTTAAACTTAATGGTTAGACTCAATGATTTAAAATAATGATTAAACCCAATGGCTAAACTTAGTGACTTAAAGGATAAATGTAATGGCTAAACATAATGGTTAAATTTAATGATTTAAAGTAATGGCTAAACTTAATGACTTAAAATAATGGCTAAATTTAGTGATTTAAAATAATGGCTAAACATAATGACTAAATTTAATAAATTAAAAAATGGTTAAACATAGTGGCTAAAATTAATGATTTAAAGTAATGGTTAAACTTAGTGGTTAAACCTACTGGCTAAACTTAGTGGTTAAACTTAATGACTTAAAGTAATGGTTAAACCTAATGGCTAAACTTAATGATTAAATGTAATGGCTAAACTTAGTGGTTAAATTTAGTGATTAAAAAAAAGGCTAAACATAATGGTTAAATTTAGTGGTTAAACTTAATGACTTAAAGTAATGATTAAATTTAGTGATTGAAAATAATGGTTAAACATAATGGTTAAATCTAGTGGTTAAACTTAATGACTTAAAGTACTGGTTAAACTTAGTGATTTAATGTAATGGCTAAACTTAATGGTTAAATTTAGTGACTGAAAATAATGGCTAAACATAATGGTTAAATCTAGTGGTTAAAATTAAATGACTTAAAGTAATGGCTAAACCTACTAGCTAAATTTAATGACTTAAAATAATGGTTAACCTAGTGGCCAAACTTAGTGACTTAATTTTTGATGGCTAATGATTAAATTTAATGGTTAAATTTAATGACTTAAATTAATGGTTAAACATAATGGCTAAACCTAATTGATAAATCTAATGGTTAAACCTAGTTGATAAACCTAATGGTTAAACATAGTGGCTAAACCTAGGCTATACTTAGTGGCTAAATTTTGGTTATACCTATTGGCCAAACTTAATGGTTCCACTTAGGTTACATCTAGTGCCAAAATCTAATGGCTAAACATAATGGTTAAACTTTTAATGGTTAACTTTAATTTAAACTTAATGACTAAATTTTGGCTAAACCTAATGGCTAAATATAGTGATTAAACATAGTGGTTAAACCTTGTGGTTAAAATTAAGTACATAAGTGGGTGGATAGGTAAGTAAATAATATGTAGGTAGGTGGGTAGGTAAATAAGTAAGTTGTGTGAAGGTGAAAAACATAGGTAGGTATGTAGGTCGGTAGGTGAGAAGGTATAGGTAAATATGACACGCCCCTAAACTCTTCAAGAAACCCAAAGGTGGGTCCCAGAATGAAATAGCAGAAGAAAAAAAGAGTTGGGCCACGCTCCTTAACTTGTAGCATTTCGGGGGTAGGAAGGTGTGTTGGAGTTTTGGCATGGGACTAGGACGAATTCATAAGCGAAAGTTCAAGATGAAATCAACTTGCACAACCAAGAAAAGAGGGCAATTAATGTAAATTAAATGGAAATGGTGCAATGGACATAATAGGGACAACTTCAAACTTCACACGGTTTGCAACTTTTGGGAGAAGGCATCACTCCCCTCCCTATAATATACTATGTGCCTATCTATGGGGATTACATCCAAATGTCACTTTTCCCCAAGACTCCCAAGTGGGAATCCCAAAATTGGGACTCTTGTTGTCCCAAAACTTTGGATGCTCATATCTTTTTCAAATCAAACATGTATTGAAAGTGCAACAATAATATTTTATAACCCTTGAAAATATCTTTCCAATGGTGTATAACACGCTCCAATCGGACCTCATTTGGCCCCTTCTTTAAAGGGATTTGTGGTTGGGAATCAAATTTCAAATTTGACTCTTACCCTTTCTTTTGATCATAATTCATGCAAATCAGGTTTAAATGAACAATGCAAGGGCACTTTAAGCATCTACGTTTCAAGAAATTTCTAATGGTGTCATGGGGGCCTAATTTGATACTTATTTACCTTTCCAACCAAGGTTTTAAACGTTCGCAACTCCCACATGGGTGCAACTCCCAAAGTGGGAGTGCACTTGGGAATCATTGGCCTTTAACCCTTGCACTCTCCCCCATTTGTGAGAATGTGTTTCACACCTAAACACATTTTCAACCTCATGGGCCCTTGGACTTCACACTTAATCACAAACCAAATGTTAGGGTTGCGACAAAATAGGTTGAAGATAAATAATAAGTAGGTAGGCGGGTGGGCAATAGGTGGGCAAGTAATTAACTAAATAAATAGGTGGATGAATAGGTAGGAGGTAGATACATAAGGTAGTAAACCATGTCATTTTTTACTAAGGATCATTGGTCATCTTAATTAAATGTTCAACTTGATTCAACACCATTGGTCATTTTTATTAAGGATTATTGGCCATTTTGACTAAGTGTTTAACTTGACTAAGGACCATTGGTCATTTTGAATAAGGTTGTATAATTTGACTATGTGTATATAGTTAAATAAACCATTATAATTAAATTGATTAATCAACACATACATGTGTCATTCAAGCCCCTGACCTTTAGTCAAAATGTACATGTCCAGTAGTCAAAATGACAAGTTAATCAATTTGAACCTTTTGAAAAACCATGATTTATAGTAGTGATTAAAAGTAGATTATGGCAAGGTTATTAGCATTTAACAGGAAGTAACAACCTATTATTTTGGACCAGTTATAAAAGTTTGCTTATGACACTAATTTCAATTATCAAAAGAGATACACTTATTGGCTTTCCAAAACCATAACCAGTTCAAGGAAAAAACAAAAAGGTTGTTGTGTAACAATAAAGAAAACCCTTTCATGAGGTTGTGGCCAAGTAACAATTCATTAATGAACATTGATTTGTGCATTCAGCTACTATATCACCACGACCAATTCAATAATCACACCAGGTGAAAATACGAACTAAGTTGTCAACATCCAAATAATGGTTGAGTTTAAAACCAACCGGTTCACCGCAAAATAAAAAACTTCACACTCGTCAACAAATCATGATTATGGAGGGAGGTACTAAAGACGTGGAAACTGATGTTACTATGTAACATGACGATGAATTGATAAAGACAAAAAATGACAAGTTCATGGAAGATCAAAATGAACTTAATTTTGAATAGGTATCAAATTAAGAACCTTTACATATTCAAGAAACTTCTACTCCTATAGAACAAGCTAACAACCTATTACCAACATGTATAGAACTAGTTCAATCGGTTCAACTTAAATTTGTTGAACCAATTCAACTTATATCTATTTATATTTTTCCTAAGACATCGGTAGCCTATGTTCAACACGAAAGCCTGAAACAAGTTATACTTTTGTTTGAGCAAGTAACCTTAGTTGCCCAAACTTGGCCTCAGATAGTATACAATTTAAACTATGTGAGAACTAAATACAATATTGCTAAAAACTTGTTAAAGGACACCAACAACTAGCTACAAGCCTATTACCTGGAATTGTTTTGCCATAAACAAGCCTTACAGAATAGAAACAAGGACTTGGCTACTATGAAAACCCAGCTTTTTAAATTATAGATAGAGAATAAGCACTTGGTTGCTAAAAATGTTGAATCTGAAAGGGCAATCAAGAAGGCTAAAACTCTATAATAAGAGTATAATGAGCTAAACCAAGCTCATTTTAAAACCAATACCAACCTCAAGGCCTTACAAACTAATTTTGACTAATTAACAAGGGATTATGGCAAGATGGAAGCCATTAGTGTACAATGGGAAAATATTTTTTTAGAATTGGAAAACATTTATTTGCAAAAGAAGGAACAATTGACAAAAACCAACATTGACATGGATAATCACCCATGAATGTTGGGTACAAATCCATGAATTGAAAAGCAAATCAAAAACATTTCGTTAATCACCGAGTATTTTTTTTTCAAACCACCTACATGGATAAATGGTTGAAGGAGTTTGAAAAATTGTTTTCGGACAATGCCTTGCTTAAGGTACATAACCAAACATAAGCAAATAAAACCCGAAATGGAAGAAATGGTGTACATGAATTACAGAAGAACATATCTAAGACAATTTTGGTGATAATTCATGCAAATGAAGAAGCTTATTTGAATGAACTAGTTGCATATCAGTTATAATTTGATGGTTATACATATGACTGGCTTACTAGAAAATTGATTAAGGAATCTGGTACTATTTCCCATAAGTTTTCCCCTATGCATGCATCAATTGTAGCTACAAGTTTTTGGAATGAACCTATTGTCACTACCATTAAGGAACTAGAGCCAATTAGAGGAGGAGCAAAACTTGCCATTATTTCTTGTATTTTGTCTTTGCCCATAAAATATGTGGAAATACCTATTGTAACTATTAGTATTTTAGGTAGAAGGATTAGAAAAACCTATTACTCCCAAACCCATACCATTAGTGATACTAGATATTAGGGTAGGTGCAAAAATAACTTTGATTGACACTGTCATGCTTTTGAGGTTTTCAGGACTCCAAATATGACACTAAAATACACATGTTGTTGAGACACCAAAATCTAAGCATGTTTTTTTTAGTTGAACCTATTGATACCATAGGTGAGCAACCTATTGATGATTTGATTACAAGAGTTAAATAGGTAGTTTTAGGTGATTAATTTTGAAAACGATATCTTGTTTTCAAGGGGGGTAATGTTAACCCAATTTTTCAAGTATATATATTAACCAAATTTACCAACATTAGGAAAAAAAACCCATTTTCTAACCAACCAATTTTCAATTGCATGTCGAGTTCAACTTGCCCTCAAGTACATAATTACATTTATTTCAATAAATTCCACGTGGCTTGCTTCACACCTCAACTTAATCGACTTTTTGACTCGGTTGGTAAGTGTATACCGTTGACCATCATTGCCAATTGACCATTAATTTTTATTTTTAATAAATTCATAATCGAACTATAATGGAGAGATCCACTTTCAAAATTTGTTAAGCACTATCATGTCGATCGTTTCACTATCTTGGTTAGCCTTGTTTATGGATGAATGATTGTTGAAAATTTTGATGGATGAAATAATGTTTATGTTTTCCACTATAGTTCAACTTTGATTTGATTTTAGGTTCAACTTAATTGCAACTTTTTTACAACTTTATTGTGACTAATTTCCAACTTAGGTAATTTGAAAACCCCTTAATCTTGAAGTTAATAACTTTCATTACATTGCACATTGCCACTAAAAACCCTAAATTTGTTGGAATTTTTTTTCTTTCATGGTGTCCAAATGTGATAAAACATTAGAAGTGGGAGAACAAAAACATTTTCGTTTAAAATCATTGGGCATGGTATTGGAGTGGTTAAAAATGTGGAACATTAAGTTGATATTTCTTTAATGATTGAAACAAATGTCTACATCCTAAAATTTCTTCCTTGGGATTGTCTTTCAAGGTCAAATTGCATTAATTCATTGAATAATAATGACTTCTCCCTAGAAAGGAATATTGCACCAACATTACTTGGAATGGTTGGTGCATTTGGCATTGCCCTACATGCATCCAACACACTTCCATACTCATTTGTGTTAATGTACTCCCCATAAGTGTCTAGGAACACCCACTTGCTAGGTTGCTCCTTATGCAATATAAACTTCCACCAGGGTTGGAATAATCATCAGAATAGAAAACTTGTTGGACTTGTGAGGGGAAGACATATGGTTCATTGCCATTCACCAACATATGTCAAAAGTTGGCCATTAAAAATTCGACTTCATTTCATTTATAAGTTGGATTACCCCAACTATATAATTATGGTTAATAACTAATAAATATTAATTAGTTAATAGTTAACTATAAATAATCAACTATTCATAAATTAAATTATTTAGTTAACATTAATGACGAATTAAAACTAATTTAGTATCTACAAATTAATTTAATAAGTTAAAATTTTAATAATCAATAATTAATTTTCACAAATTACCAACTAATTAATAATTTATTTTGTTAGATAGTCAATTAAAAACCTAATTATTTTTTATTTAATTAGTTGATCACTAGATTTTTAAAATAAAAAATATTTTTATTTTTAAAATTAAATAAATATATAAATATATTATTTTATAAGTAATTTCCAGATAATTAAATGCATTAAAAATTACTGATTATTTTTTTTGCATTATTTATTTATTTATTTATTTGAAATACTAAATACTTGCACACATGACATGCACTAAAGGGCTTAAGTAGGTGGTGTAGCCAAGTTAAGCTGAAGTGCCTCATGGTTTAGCTTTAAGTGTATTTTTAGTGTCACATTAAACATTTAATTAACCTTAAATGGTTAGCCTTAGTTTAACCAGGCTTAGGTACCATGTACGTTAAATTAATTAATAAGAATTAAATATTAATTATTCATTTAAATTAGGATCATATTATAATAATATTAATTATAAAACATATGAAAATATAACTAGTAACCTAAATTACATACAATTTAACATTTGAAAATAATAATGTTATTAGGTTAATGTATGTATTCGTCCCAATCTTTATGGTTAATGCAATATTTAAATAGTCAGTATCATTAATGTTATATTCTTTTTATTAATTTCATTATAATAAAATTTTAAAAAAATTATGAAGATTATTCCGTATTAGTTAATATTATCTACAATAATTAATCAGTAGACTAAACCAATTAATTATTATAGGTAGTTATTGTTTTAGTCTAGTTAATAATTAGATATTAAGTACGTGGAACCACCCAACATTGAACACAAGTATAAAGACCACTACAAATTTTAATATTTTCTTCATTATTTACCCAGATCAATAACAATTTTTATGTCATTAAAAATGCAAATTGAAAGATTATATATTTTCTTTAAACACCAAAAACAAAGGAGCAAGGAAGAAAACATGAAAATGAGAAAGAGGAGATTTGTGATTTTTAAAAAATAAAAAAACTTTGACCTTCTTTAATTTCAAACCCCATATCTTTTTCATTTTTAGTCCATTTTAAGTGATTAAAAAACTTATGACTAAGGATATACAAGACCTTTTTGTCTTCCAAATGCAACAAAGTAACAATAAAAAAATTATTTCAACATTCAAAATTGTGATATTTTGTTTCAAATGTTTTGAAAAAAAATTGCAAATAGAACTATGGTGCATTATAGTTGCATTTTAATTGATCTTAAATAATTAATTAAACTCAAATGGTTAACCATACTTTAAGAAAGCCTAAGCACCATGTAATAACAGTTGTAGTAGTAATTTAATTGATATTTTGTTTCAAATGTTTTGAAATTTTTTTGCAAGTAGACCTATGGTGCATTATAGTTGCATTTTAATTGATATTAAACAATTAATTAAACTCAAATAATTAACCATAGTTTAAGAAAGTTTAAGCACCATGTAATAACAATTGTTGTTGCAATTTAATTGATATTTTGTTTCAAATGTTTTGAAGAAAAAACTTAAAACCTTTTCTAATTTCAAACCCCATATCTTTATCATTTTTAGATTCATTTGAATGATCTAAAAACCTATGGTTGTATAATTTATAAGATTTTTTTCAAATCCAAATGCAACAAAACAATTACAAAAGAACTTAATTTCAAAATCCAAAATTACAATTTTATTTCAATTAGGATAAATAGGCCTATCACCATACACTTCAGATTTCAAAGGAAATTGACTTCTTACACATTCTTTGTTTTTTTGTTATTAAAATAAATCTTGTATTTTTCCATTTAACACTTTTAATGCTACAAAAATCACTCAATTTGGTCAAAGAACGAAGAGGATATGAGTTGTTTTGTGTAAGGGGGTTCATATTTGGTGATAGATTTATTAAAATAGTTTCAAATTTTGAGATTAATTTTTTTTTCCATTGCTTAATTGCATTTGGATTTCAAAGAAGTCTTGTAGGTCACTAGTTCGCACATTCATAGCTTTTTAAATCACTCAAAACAAATTTAAACTAAAAAAGATATGGGGTTTCAAACTATAAAGGTTTAAAGTTTTTTTTTCAAAACATTTCAAACAAAATATCACAATTTGGATTTTGATATTAAACTATTTTCTCATTGTTTTGTTGCATTTGAAGTTCAAAGAGGTATTGTACATTGTTAGTTGGTGCACCCATAATTATTTAAATCATTCAAAATGAACTTACAATGAAAAAAATACAGGGTTTCAGACTAGAAAGGTTCAAAGGATTTTTTCAAAACATTTGAAACAAAATATCATAGTTTTGGAATTTGAGATTAAACTATTTTCTCATTGCTTTGTTTCATTTGAAGACCAAAGAAATATTGTAAATTGCTAATTGGCACACCTATAGTTTTTTAAATCACTCAAAATGGACTTAAAATGAAAAAGATATGGGGTTTCAAACTAGAAAGGTTTAAAGTTTTTTTGTCAAAACGTTTGAAACAAAATATCATAGTTTCAAATGTTGAGATTAAATTATTTTCTGACTACTTTGTTGCATTTATAGTTTAAAGAAGTCTTGTAAATCACTAATTGTCGCACCCATAGTTTTTTAGATCACTCAAAACGGACTTAAAATGAAAAAGATGTGGGGTTTCGAACTAAATAAGGTTTAAAAACTTTTCTTCAAAACATTTGAGACAAAATATCAACCAGAGTGCAACTATAATTTTCATTCCATATTGTTTGTTATAACTTCCAAGTTTGTAAACTACATAATGAAGTTGGTGCACTGAGTGTTTTCAAAAAATGAAGTTGGCACCTAAGACAAATTAATAATAAAGGTTTGACCTTAAAGCCACATGGTGAAAAAAAGGGTTTTCTAAAGCTTATTTATCTACCCTAACCCTAAATAACACTATGGTCTACTGATTTACCTAGGCACACCTACCTACTTACCTACATAAGTTTAAGCTAAGGAGGTCTATATAAATAGGTAGCCCTAGTAGGTAGATACCTATCTATTTATTTCTAAGTGGACCTACATATTTAAACCTAAGCCTACACATAATTTTAGGTAGGGACACTTGTCAACAAACTATTGTTTAGATTCCTTGCCTAGACATAACTCTATGTAAGGCCACATGGCAACAAACTATTGGTTAAACTTTTTGATTGGTTTAGTTGTAAGATAGTTGAAATTACAATTTAATGACCTAGTTAGAATGTAGTCAAAATTTCAACTCATTCTTTGATGACCTCATGGTTTGTTAATGGATGAACTTCATCCAATGGGAGGTTCCCCTAGATGACAATTCCTAAAGTTGGAAAATAGTTGAAAGTTCAACTTTGGAATCTAGACAAAGGTGGATAAACTTCATCCAAAAGTTGAAAATGTTCTATCAATTAAAATGGTTCGTTGTTTTTAACTAAAACCTTGTCACTTCAATGTTGGTTGAAAAATTGACATGTGTAGGTAGGCTTCAATTGTGTTGTGGGTTTAATTCAACACTATCAACTATTTTGGTAGGTAGTTGACAATGTCATTTTGAGTTGAAAAAAAATTTCATAATTGGAAGTGACATTTTCAACTTCAAAATGTAGTTGAAACGTAGTTGAAACCATAGTTGAAAACCTTAGTTTTCCTCCTAGTGTAACTAGTAAGTGATGAAGCAATATGATTTTGAGATTTAGTTCAATCATTACTTGGTAATAAGACTTTAAGTGAACCAATCAGTTGAAATAACCATAACAGGTGTTAGGGTAACTAGTGGGTTAAGTAAATTGGTAATTAAAGTCTGTTATAATAACTAGTTGTTAACAATAACAAGTTGGTTTTAAATTGTGACAAGTAGTTGTAGTAGTTTAAATTTAAAGTTTTACCGGATAGTGACTATTTAATTTAAAACAATATTACGTTTGGTATAAATAGAAGGATTGAAGGATAAAGAAAGATCTTTTTGAAACTTCTGATAAACTTTTCAACCTTTGCAACTTCTTTTTTCTTTTAATTTTTGGAAATTGTTTCTAGCTATTATTTTTGGTTTATGAACATGTTCACTTAGAACTTTGACATTTTATTTATTCAACTTGCTATGAAAAATTAAATTAAATTTTGCTTCTGCATTTGGGAGAAACATCTATATTTGATTTCCACAAACTATTGATCTTAAACAACCTGCTAATATCATTTAAACCATAATTAAAAGACTTAACAAATAAAAAATCCCAAATTTAAGAAGAAAAGAAAAAATCCTTAACAATCTGTAAGAGAGAAAGTAAAGGGGGGTGGTCCACAACATCTTCCATTCTAACTTCATTCACAAAAAGTTTCAATTATAAGTTAATTTCACATACATATGTACTAATCTCATGATCTGTGGGAAGGATGGCCTTGTTTTCCCTACCTAGAAGTTTTTCTCCAATTAGTAATAATGTAGGGCAAGTCCCCTAGTCCCCACCCAAAGAAAGTTGGTGAGCTAAACAAACCATTTGAAGATTTTCATTAGATAATGATGATGGCATGTCCAGCCCCATTAGAGTCTTGTGCGGATTCCTCTTAGTCCAACCCCATCTATTCATTCATTTGTTCTTGCCAGTTGGTTTTGGGTCCACCACCCTATGAGTAGAATAATCTAGTCCAACTAGTTATGATCCAAAAAAGCTTGGTTTTTGTGATATATACACAAGTGATGAAAAATCAAAGGGAAAAAGGAAAGTGGGAGGAAGGGAACTAGAGAGATATATAAAATATTCCAAGAACAAGGGAGCTTAAAGGGAGAATTTAGAAACCCCTTGTTGTGATGGATCATTGGACAAACCAATGAGATTTTAATTCATAACGTTTTTGGAAAAAAATTCACACATTACCCTAGGGGTTGGTAGCAAGGATAAGATTACATTTTTTACCATTGTAGATGTTTGAGAATTATAATTTATTAATTTATTCTTTATAATATATAAATCATAAGGTATAATTATATTTAATTATAAAATCTTTGAATTGACACTATATAACCTTGGATTAATCCAAACCTTTTTAATGGCCACAAGGTTATAGTGTGTGTATTTTTTTCCCTTTTAGGGTGAAGGAACAACAAACAATCATGAAAAGGAAATATGCACATAAGAAGGATTGTCCAAGCACACAATTCCTAGCCAAAGTTTGAAATTCAAGTCTACAATTCACCATAGTCCATACTTGGCAACTTTTATTAAAAAAAATTCTTAGTCAAAATTTCTCTACCAACTTTTGATATCCTTGTGAACATTGTGTTTATGTAATCATTAGTTTTTTATGACCATGTTTGAGGAATTAACTAAACCCAAGGTTGTACCATGGTAAAACCCTAAGCCCATTTCTTAAATAGTTGCTTGTAAACATTATACGGATTCGTATTGGGCAGTTTTTTGAATTTTAAGAAAAATGCCAATTCAAGTTCTTTAAATATTTTAAAATCCAGGAATTGTTGGTTCCCATTTTTTGAAAAAAAATTAGAATCAAGTAACCATTAATTCTAGTTACTATTTCAAAAGCTTCAAAGAACAAATGATTTTCATGAAAGAATTGACAAAAAGAAAATACTAACTAAGTTTTGGAAAGTTCTTTGACTTTTTTTAATTTCAAAAACCATGGTTATTGCATCAAAATTTGTTATTTGAAAATATTGAGAATTAATGAGTAAGTGGGTATATACCCATTTGGTAACCAGTGGGTATACCCATTTGGTAACCAATGGGTATTTATCCTTCTTTCTGAAAATTGTTGAAACTTGATACAGACCTCCCAAGATTGTCTCTAAGTCTAAATTTGACATTTTTCATGTTAAATATAAAAAATGAAAGGTTTCGTTCAAAAAGGTTAAAGTACCATTGTGGGTTTACTTGAGGGGCCAAAGTTTGATCTTCTAGCAACCCACATTTCATTATTGGATGCTGGTTGTGCCATGATGTTGTGGTCCTAGTCTACCTTGCACATATTGCAACCCTCTGCTCACCATAAGAGTGATTTAACTTTGAACAGTGCATCATTGAATTTGGATATACATTTTTGCAAGCATACACACTAATCTATTAAGGAAGGTAGTTTGTTTGTCACCCTTGGATCTTCCAAACTATGAGAAGTTGTTTCATCATTTCAAAACTTTAAACCTAAAATGCATGCGTTATTGAATAATGATCATGTTACAATTGAAGTTTTAATAAATCAAAACAAAAAAAAATTTAAAAAGATCGAGGTGCATTATCAAGATCATGTTTAGGATTGAACTTTGAAGCATTGAAAATTGGCAAGTCAAGATCATTTGTTAAAATTATTTACAACTAACTTCACATATTTCTCATTCATTGCTTTCATCTTCTCCAATGAGTAAAACATGTTAGATATGTATGTGTGGTGCATGTAACGCATCATATTATAATATCTTTTTTGCCATTTTGAAAACCCTTAACAAAGGAAATAGTTATGAAAAGGTTAAGGTCTTTGGCACCATGTGCAAAGTTATTGGGATTTCAAAGATTATTCCTCAACATAAAAATGGTTGCCTCCAAAGAGGAGCCAATGGTAAAAATGTCAACCATGTCCTTAAGAAATAGTTGATTGAGTTTGTTCAACCCAATCAACAAATGTTCCATTAGATGTAACATAAATATACCTTGATAATATAACAAATAATTATTAAGTTGGGTATTTCAAAGCCAACCTTTATGCATAACATACATGTGTTATCAACAAAATAACTAGGGAAATTGATAACCAAGTTTATCATTTAAACAATAATGTAATAATATACTTGGGTTATTGAAAATTGATCTAGTTATTTGATCCCCTATGTCAAACCAAAAAAAATTCATGCTTATGAAAATTTCCCCCTCTCCCAACTTTCCTCCCCTTTTGTTATGAGAAAAAACAAAAACATTTGCCAACATTGGAACTTGTCATGCCTTTAAGTTCGTTTTAAGGTATTGGGAATAAACCTTTAAGTTCATGGTAATGCTCCAAAGAGGGGAAAAAGAAAGAAAACTTGGGGGCATGCTCCCTGGCTCCTTGCACTTAAAAAACATTTGAAATGAGACTAGGACAATGCGATAATCATAAGATTCTCATGGACAAGTCACCTCTAGAAACCAAACAACGTTGGTGGTTAATGCAAATGGAATTGACTTTTAGTCACAAACTTGTTTTGGACTCATTACACTCACATGACCCATATTTGGAAAGAAACCACCACCCTTCCTCCTTATAAATATATATTTTGATTGGTGGTGAAGGTTGCATCAAAATGGTTAAAATCCTTGCAACTCCCAAGTGCAATTCCTATGATTTTATGGGGTCATAAAATTTCCATATGAATTTTGATATGAAATTTTCAAATTACAAAGTTGTAATTTTTGACAAGATTTTTACAATGCCATGTTGCACACCTCGATCAAAGGTCATTTGATCCATGTTCCTAGGTTTTAATGGTCAATAATCAAATTGTGAATTTGATTCATGACCTTTTTTTTTGCCATAACTTTCAACTCAAAACTTCAAATATTGCAAAGTGTGAATCCACTTTTGATATTTACACTTCAAAACCTTTACAATAATGTATTGGGGACTTAATTTATTATTTACATTTTTGTCCCAAAGATTCAAAACACTTTGGAACTCCAACTTTCAAAATGATTTTCACTTAAAAGTGCTTGGGGCTCACTTCCATCCCACACTTGTGCAAGTATGCATGAATCCTAGGATGTTCTTCTTTGGGTTGTTAGTACTTGTTGGGTCCTAAAAAGCTATATTAAATGGGTTCGAAACCAATTGTTTAGAAAACATAATATGCAAAAAGTTAAATTACATCCTTTGTAACAAACTTCAAGAATGAAAATAAAAGCACAAGGAAAGGTGTTACAAAGTCTATAATTGTTGTTGTAGCCCTACATGTTGCTTATTGCTTACCACCTACCTTGTTGCAGGCCAACAAAGGTTGTAAAAATGATTTAAGATCATGAAAAGGGGTGTTGCAATGGATATTACTTTCATTGTTTCATGTAGGTTACCACCTACCATCCTATTCATCTACAACAACAATGGTTGTTTTTTTAATCATGAAAAAACTATCTATAGGAAGTACAAAATCATTGTTGCAATAATGAATTATATGAGTTGTTATATATATATTTTATAAAATTTATAATGTACATTTTAAAATATATAATTTTTTGGGTAAAAATATTATAATATAAAAGTTATGTAAAATCAATATTTACCAAATGGTCATATGTAAATTGCATTGTTTGAATCACGTGATTAATATTTTTTTATGTGACATCCACAATAAGCCTTTGTGTGTTGAATTTTTTGGGAAGTTCTAATGTGTTATTTTTGGTCCACTTTGAATGCATGTACCAAGAAATGAAGCTTTTGGGTTTCATTCAAGTAACCAATAGATGTACAACTAATTCTTGCAAATTTGAACACCTCCATATTAAATGAGCTTTTGGAGTGCACTTGAATGGTTAATAGATTTACATCTATTCTTGCAAGTTCAAATACCCCATAAGCACAACTTTCAGAGGGCATTCAATTGGTCAATAGATGTAAGTAGTTATTACAAGCTCAAACAATTGGACAAGGCGAATGCAAGCTATGTATACAATGTAAACAAAATACTATCACAATTTGACAATTTTCAACACTTGTCCATGTTTGATGCATGATGGTGGATATTTATAAAATATTTTTTTATGAAGGGTTCATTCACATTTTGAGTTCCAAAAAAGGGAATAAAACTTCCAACATTTCTTAGGGCTACTTTTAAAAATAACAATTAAATGGAAAAAAATTGAGTGAACAAAATTGAATAGCCCAAAATAAGATAATTCATGTGGCATTACTGATTTTTTACATGCATACATAATTGTGCATCAATATTATGGTTTACAAGTACACATATGAATGTTTCGAGCTAAATTTTTTGAACTTAATGGATGTAAACAATTAGCAAATTAATATAAACAAATGAATCCTCTCCCTTGCAACCATTTGGTTCAAAATTGATATGATTTGTTTTTTCATCAAATTTACCCAATTAACACATATTTGATTTAAACAAAACATGTTAAAAATTGAAATCAATTTGCATGATTTTTTACATTCCTTTTGATGACTCGAAAAGCGAAGTTTAAAACAATTAATATATTTAGTTTTAAATTTTCATTTAAAAAATACATAATATCCAATTTTTTTTTAAAAATCAATATAATAAGACATCATTTTTTTATTAACATATAAGAATCCACTACATTTGTTATCCTTTCAATAAAATTAAAACTCAAAGTTGGATTTTAACTCTTTTAAAAGACGTTAAACATTCCTCTTTGGAACTTTCATTGTGAACAAAGCTTGAAAAGTTGCAATAGATGATGGTTTATACCTTAACTTGTCATTATGTTATGGAATTGGTGCACATATTAATGATTTAATTGTTTAAAAAATGTTATTTTGATTTATAATGTGTTTTAAAATCATTATAATTATAGTAAATTAATTACAAAGTACCAATTTTAATGAAATTTTGTCCATGAAAATTTACCCATATAAAACAATAAAAATAATCTTCCCCATCAAAACTTTCTAAATTTCTTGAAGTCATGGAGATCAATCATATAAATTAAAAATTTTGTTCATTATTACATTATGTTATGATAATGTTGATGATTATGAATTTCTGAGGTTGTAAAATAATCTTCCATTAAAGATATACTTGGGCTAAATATATGTTTAATCATTTGACAATAATAAATTGGATTTTCAAAATTAATTAAAAAAATTGTCACTTAAGGGTTTTTAAAAAACCTTTATAAATTTATTGGTGTGCATTTACAATATAAAAGCACAATCATGAATCAATTAAATATTCATTAATTTTATAACATATTTTAATTTTCAAACCCAAATCATTTCTATGTGATCTGTAGAATAATTCAAAATGAATGAAATCTTGTTGACACAATAATTAATTATTGTTTCGTTTAAAATCCTACACATTATAATTTACATTTAAGCTTTTGACATGCATTCAATTCCCCAAGAGATGTATGTAATTTTCATTAGTTCAAACACCTTGACAAATGAAGGTTTGGAATGCATTGAATCAACAAATGTACATATGTAATTTTTGCAAGTTCAAACACCCTAACAAATGAAAGTTTTAGGATGCACTCAATTGGCTGATAGATGTTGATAATTCTTACAAGTTCGAACACCTTGACAAATTAATGCTTTGGACTACACTCAATTAACCACTACATGTAGGTAATTCTTGCAAGCTCGAACAATCATTCAAATTAGGGTTTTTGAATGCACTTGATTCGCCAATAAATGCAAGCAATTTTTGCAAACTCAAACACCTTGATAAATAAAAGCTTTGGAATGCACTCAATTCACCAATAAATGTATGTAATTCTTGCAAATTCGAATAATAATTCAAATGAAGGTTTTAGAGTGCACTCAATTGGCCAATAGATGTAGGTAATTCTTGCAAGTTCGAGCAATCGTTCAAATGAAGGTTTTCGAGTGCCTTCAATTGGCCACTAGATGTAGGTAGTTTTTGTAAATTCCAATAATCTAACAAATAAAGGGTTTTGAGTGCATTTAATTGGCCAATAGATGTAGGTTATTTTTCCAACCTTGAACACCACTGCAAATGAAGGTTTTGGAGTGCAATCAATTGGCCAATAGATGTAAGTAATTTTTGCAAGCCCCAACAACTTGACAAATGTAGGTTTAATTTAATTGGCCAATAAATGTAGGTAATTTTTGTATGCTTTGACAACTTCACAAATGGAGGTTTTGGAGGGCATTCAATTGGGCAATACATGTAGATAATTTTTGCAAACTCGAACAATTATTCAAATCGAACTTTCAAATCCATTCAACTAGCCAATACATGTAAGTAATTATTGCAAACTCAAAATGCCCACAAATCAAGGTTTTGGAGTGCATTCAATTGGTTAATAAATGTAGGTAACTCTTGCAAACTCAAACACCTTAACAAATAAAAACTTTGGAGTGCATTTAATTGGTCAATACATGTAGGTAATTTTTACAAGTTCGAACAATCATTCAAATGAAGGTTTTGAAGTGCATCCAATCGGCTAATAGATGTAGAAAGTCATTCAAATGAAGGTTTTGGAGTGCATTCAATTGGCCAATTAATGTAGGTAATTTTTGTAACCTTGAACAATCTTTCAAATGAAGGTTTTGGAGTGCACTCAATTGGCCAATTAATGTAGGTAATTTTTGTAACCTCGAACAATCTTTCAAATGAAGGTTTTGGAGTGCACTCAATTGGCCAACTAATGTAGGTAATTTTTGTAACTTCGAACAATCTTTCAAATGAAGGTTTTGGAGTGCACTCAATTGGCCAATTAATGTAAGTAATTTTTGTAACTTCGAACAATCTTACAAATGAAGATTTTGGAGTGCATTCAATGGCCAATAGATGTAAGTAAATCTTGCAAATTCAAACACATTGACAAATGAAGGTTTTGGAATGCACTCAATTGGCCAATAGATGTAGGTAATTCTTGCAAACTTGAAGACCTTAATAATTCAAAGTTTTACAGTGCACTTAATTGGCCAATAGATGTCAATGATTCTTATAAATTCAAACACCTTCACAAATGAAGGTTTTGGAATGCATTCAATTCACCAATAGATGTAGGTAATGATTGCAACTTTGAACAATTGTTCAAATAAAGGTGTTTGAGTGCATTCAATTGGCAAATAGATGTAGGTAATTCTTGCAAATTCGAATATTTGAACAAATGAAGGTTTTGGAGTGTAGTAAATTAGCCAATACATGGAGGTAATTCTTACAAACTCAAACAATTGTTCAAATCAAAAATTTTAAATGCACTCAATTGACCAATAAATGAAGATAATTATTCCAACTTCAAAAACCTTGACAAATTAAGGTTTTGGACAACACTCAATTGGCTAATAAATGTAAGTAATTGTTGCAACTTGGAATAATCGTTCAAATGAAGGTTTTGGAGTGTAGTTAATTGACCAATAGATGTAGGTAATTCTTCTAACCTCGAGCACCCTTGCAAATGAAGGTTTTGTAATGCAATCAATTGGCCAATAAATGTAGGTAATTCTTCCAACTTCAAACACCCTTGTAAATGAGGGTTTTGGAGTGCATTCAATTGGCCAGTAGATGTAGGTACTTTTTGCAAGTTTGAGAAACTTGGTAACTCAAGGTTTTGGAGTGCATTTAATTGGCCAATAGATTTAAGTAATTTTTGTAAACTTGAACATGTCGATAGATTAAGCTCTTGAACTGCATTCAATTGGCCAATAGATGTAGATAATTCTTGCAAGTTTGAACACCCTAATAGATTAAATTCTAAGAATGAATTTAATTTGCCAATAGATGTAGATAATTCTTTCATATCAATAGATATTGACATATTAAAGCCATGGCTTAAAATATCAATTTTTTTTTGTGTAAACGATTACATTTCATTAAATGGAATACTTGTAAGTGATAACAATTAAACAAATTATTTGGCAACTTTTGGATCACGCATTCTTGGAGACACAACCATCATTATTCAAATGTTGACCTTGGATGAAATTTTCCATCGTATTTGGTGAGGCTTTTGTTAGGTCAAATAACTTAAGGTTGTGAAACTCCTTTGAACCATTTTGGAAAAATGAAGGAAAAATTTCCCATTCTTTAAGAAAAATGCCTTCTAAATTTTTCACCACCTATCACATCAAACAAATTACAAACAATTGTCGACATCAATAAAAATAAAATTTCATTCAAATGCCATGTTTTTAATGAAAAAAATTACATATCTTTAAATAAAACTAAAACTTATGGTTTCATTTCAAATTTTGACAAAATATATATATCATAGGATTGAATTAACATGTGTTGCTCAAACTTGATTATTTTGCAAATATATACTTGGTTTCCATATAAATTGATTCATTAGAACTTCCATTGCAATATTTTGACCCATGTCTCATAATTGTTCATGCATGTACAAGCTACCATCATCTGCCCATTTGATTAAATATTTATCTTTCAAGTTTTGTAATCTAAGCATAAGGTTTGATAAACCATTAACGTTCTAATACATTTGACAAAATGTACTTTTTTGAAACCATTGAAAAAATAAACAATATCCAAAAATATGTCTTATCCTATTTTTATCAAGCACTCATAAGAAATTTGCAAAGTTTTCCAAAGCATTTCATTCTTAGAGCCCCATGTTATGTTTTGACCAACTTTCAATTCATGCAATGCATCTTTGCATATTTCCAAATCACAAATATCACACAAATAACAACCCAATATTTCAAAGTTTAAAGGGAGGCCCCTCCAAGCTTTTATAATCTCTATAAAAATGTTTTTGAAATCATTTGTCACACGATTTGCATATTTGAATGCATGGAACATGAAAAGTTCCTCTTCCTCCAATAATGCCATGTTTACTTCAATTCTTGCCAATTTCAATAATTTACGATTACTTTGTTCTTGCAATCTACATTAGTGGCATGCTTGTGAATAGGAAGTTGCAAGGCTCTAAGGTTCTTTGTCATATCAACATCATCCACAACCTCTAAAACTTTCTTTGATATCATGCATTGCTTGATTTCATCAACATCTTCATCCTTGTGTAACTTTCTATCACACAAATATTGTAAAAGTTTTTTGTTGTTGACATCATTGATGTATTTTGATTCCACATCCTCCAAGAAGCTAGATTTTCATATTGGTTGTGGTATGGGGTGTGTGTCTTTTGTTATTGTTGGTGTGCATTATTTTCAATTGTCTGCAAAACAATTAAGCTCTTCGACAAATCTCTTCTATGGTCGATTTTCTACTATTTACATTCGTGTTTTTAAAATTTTTTGGTGTTGAAAAATTAGAATCAAACATTTTTTGTTGAAACAATAGAGCAATTTCAATCAATCAATTGCACTTGGAGTGGAGACTTAAAGGGGAGTTTGTCCCACATTAGGTGAATTATTTCATCATTTGGAGACATAATAAACAGGGAGTGGGAGTGGAGGGGGTATTCATTTGTATTATATTAAAAAATAAAGATTTATTTTTTTAGGTGTCAAAATTTTAACCTAGGGTTATAATTCTATATTATGGATTGTGTTTTTTTTTCACATTTTTTTTGTTTGTAGCAAAAGTGGCAATCATCTTCAAGAAAGATTTAGCCAAATCTGGTTATGAAAGTAAAAACACTTTTAATTGTCTTTCTATATCTTTGGCTACACACTTGAAACCAAATATAAGTAGAAACTTTTGGCAATTGTTATTATTTCTTTATTCTTGCTTCTTCTAGTGATTGATTATTTTTGAAAAAATACTTCATTTTTGAAAATTCAAATTTTAATTTCTCCAACAAAAAAGAAGTTCCTAAGGGATTGAGTTAGATTTTTCCAACAAGGGCCTATTTAGAGTTTTACCCTGTTTTTTTATTATTTAAACTATTAGTGGGGTATAGGAAGGTGAGGTATAGGAAGCTTACAAGACTAACACCCTCCATGGTACAATGAACTTACAATCATAACACCCTCCATTGTACATGGAGCTTACAACCACAATGCCCTCAAATGTGGAACATTATTAAGGGGCTGAAACCAGCTGGTAAGGGGCTTTACAAATGTAACAACCTAGGCCCAAAAGCCCTCCGTTATTCAAGCCAATCCCCCAAGTAGAAATTCCCATGCTAGCTCAGCATACGAAGTCTACACAAAAGATTTCACATGAGAGAGAATTACATTATAGGAAACCTCACTCAAATGGATATTATAAATTTAGGGAGCTTTAGTTGTCACTCCAAGTAAGCATTTTTCCCCTTGGTTGTTACGGCAATGAGGCACTACCATCTCTGTGTTTTGCTTGTGACATTAAGTTCCACTATATGTAAAGCTTTCAATTCTCAAGGTGAAATGCCCTCATGGCAGTGCCTCCCCTATACATAATGCTCCTTTGTGAGGGTTGTTCATCATGTGCATCCTATTGTTGGAACTAACACTAGAACTTGGACCATGAAAATAACTTTTTGTTAGATTTGAAATCAAAATTAGAATCATGAAAAAACAACTTTTGAACATATGTTCTTTAAGTAGACAAGTTGAACTTCTTTTGAAAACTTTGTAGATAAAAACTAATTTTATTTAATTGAAAACTCTATTTAATTTGTTGTCAAATTTTGTATAAGGTAAGGCACCACCTAGAGGGTTTTCACAAGTTTGAGTCTTTGTGAACAAGGACAAAGCTTGATTGAAAGGGGGTGTGAGCTTGTGAAGCACTCAAGGAAGGTCCCTAACCCTCCATAAAGCATTTTCAAGACATTAAGGACATAGCCTGCTCTACCATTTTAGAGATTGGGTTCATGTGATTTAGCTCACATCCAAAGGGCTTTTTTTTTGCAAAATGCTTTATGTACTTATACAATCTTTAGCATTGGGAAATGCATAAGGTTTAGATGGAACTAAACCTCATTTTCAAATTGGGTTCAAAAGGCTTTTGAATTTGAAAAAAAGTGTCAAAATTGGAACCAAAACAATTCGAAATTTGAGCTCACACCTCCACTTAAAGAATCTCTAAAAAAACCTAATGTGTCAAAATTAGATCAAAGGGTTCTCCTTTAAAAAAGAACTTGCCAACAATAGTTTGGACTTGTAAATTTCCAAAGGAGATAATGGTCTTCACAAGGCATGGTGAAATAAATGACTACTTGTAATTGGTTAGGTGTAATGATTGGACTCAAGTGGTGACTTTTAAATTGCTTTGTAACCAAAGTGGCAATCGTCCATAGGAAAATGTAAAAAATGTGGCAATAAGCCTTACAAAGATTGGCTATAAACTATATGTAAAGTATGAATCTTTAATCATCTTTCTACATTTTGGCTACACATTGAAAACCAAATATAAAAGTCTATTGATTTTTACTCCCCC
>Ga0209611_10004450_pt1 | contig 23936 bp, 17 predicted proteins | sample S1TSphgellanicum_3_FD_187693 | JGI IMG/M metagenome (GOLD analysis project Ga0209611, IMG submission 187693) | Host-associated microbial communities from peat moss isolated from Minnesota, USA - S1T2_Fc - Sphagnum magellanicum MG (SPAdes) (version 2) | ecosystem: Host-associated > Plants > Peat...
CCTATATCCTCTTCCGCCCAGTCTCCTCTGTCTCCACCTCTACAAACCTTACATCCTGATTTCCCTTTCCCCCCAATCATCATCCCCCCAAAACCAAATTCAGCAGCACTCATGGCAAACATTCTAACCCTAAATCCTCTTCCACCCAGTCTTCCTCTGTGTCCACCTCTACAAACCTTACATCCTGATTTCCCTTTGCCCCCAATCATCATCCCCCAAAAACCAAAATTCAGCAGCATTGATGGCAAACATTCTTTGCCATTATGCCTTCGCTTTCTTCATCACTACCAACAAGAAAAATGGAGAAATGAAAGAAAGAATGATGAGCCAGGTTTAGGGTTTAGGGCTTCTGTTTTGCTTGCTTGCTTGCTGCTGAGAGGAAGATCGCTTGCTCACCTTGGTCCGGACACCAACAGCGTAAGTGTATCCGGATTTCACAAAAGTTCTATCGTCTTTGGCGTGCTTGTTTCCCTGGTGATCAGCGCTCGGGGCCGGTGAGAAAAGGAGAGTGATCTGGCTCTCGTCGGTGGCGTAATTGGTGGCCATGATCAGCGCTACGCTCAAGGCGTTGGAAGGATCCGAGATTCGCACGAACCAACCCTCGAAAGATGGATACGGACGCAAAGCTTCCGGCAACAGATGGCTGAAATTGGGCTTGTGGGGGTCGAAGGGATGTCGATCCTTGGAGACTTCCAAATCCCTGGGCAGTGTTGGTACCTTCTCCCAGTCTCCTATGCTCTCCAATTCTTTCGTGGAAGATGCAGATCCCGCTCCATCGAACTCAAACTCTTGCTGTAATTCTTCTGCCGCAATTTCAACAATGGTTTGTCTCCTGGAGTTGTCACTACTGCTGCTTTCATCAGACTTGTTCTGCTGCTGCTGCTGATCTTGTTGTGCTTGAGCATGCGGTGTGATCGTGGCAATTCGCGGCCTCCATTTGTCACAATTCCAAAACATCCTGCTGCTACTGCTGCAAACAGTACTAGTGTTGTACGCCGCAGCAGCAGCAGCAAACCTGAAATCGCATTTCAACTGCAGATGCTGCCGTGAAGCATAGCGACTACAAAGATCCGCTGCCACCCCAAAATGAGCAGAAGAAGAAGGAGAAAAACCACCACCACGACAAAAAGAGCTTTCCTCTACATATTGCGGCCTCCTCCTCTGCCTCTGCAAATTCCAATGACGAATGGAAGCATGAGAAACACAGACTGCAACACCATTCATGGTTGTTGATCAACAACTACAGACTCAATTTCTCTTCCACCTCACTTTCCCACTCACTCACTCACTCACTCGAAGTACCTAATCAACTCTTTTTTTCTTTCTTGCAAAGAAAAAAAAGTAAAAAAGTGATGTGATTCTCAAACTCTCCAGCACGAAGAAAAGAATTATACCAAAACCATCAACAACAACAAACAAACAAACAAACAAACACTACATTTCTCAAGTTTAGGTACAAAACCAAAGGACCTGCAAGTTCAATGTCTTGTTCTCATTTTTATTTTGTTTCTAAGGCAGTTTTTCAAGCCACATGCAGCTGCATGCAACAGCAAGCCAATCATCCGCTTGTCCTTTTGCGTGCAATTCCTTTGGCTGCGCGCAATCCCGTGAAGATAGTAGATGGAAAACACACCCACACACACGAGATTGTGTTGCAGTTGTGCGGGGTGGCGACTGCCGACGCCGCAAGCGTTTGTTCTTGGGTTGCCGCCAAGTGGCAATCGGCGATTTGCTTCAGCTCTTGAACATGCACCTGGATTTAAGACGCCACAAAAGTGGCAGTTTTCTTGGGCCACTTTTTTGTTTCTGCATCACGCCTCCTCATTGGATGGATTGTCTGGGATTTTTATTTATTTTTTTAAAAACCCTAAACTGCGTCTACAGAATTCATCCTTTTCTAACCCTAAACTACACCTACAACATTCATCCCTTTTAAACCCTAAACTACACCTACAACATTCATCCCTTTTTAACCCTAAACTACACCTACAACATTCATCCCTTTTTAACCCTAAACTACACCTACAACATTCATCCCTTTTCAACCCTAAACTACACCTGCAACATTCATCCCTTTTAAACCCTAAACTACACCTACAACATTCATCCCTTTTCAACCCTAAACTACACCTACAACATTCATCCCTTTTTAACCCTAAACTACACCTACAACATTCATCCCTTTTCAACCCTAAACTACACCTACAACATTCATCCCATTTAGTTGAGAGGATATAGTTACCATGAAGGATGAATGATAAGTGGTTAGGAAACAGTTATTTGTTGGGTTTCAGTTTCCCTAAGTAACCATGGTGGTTAATTAGCTCAGTTGCTGTTTTTTTTGTTTTTTTTCCTACCTACCTACTAACAACCCACCCACAAGCAGGTTGTTAGTAAGTAGGTAGGTAGTAAAAACAACCCTTCCAAGTAATTGAGTTTGGATAATATTCTCATTTTTATAAAATTTTCATTAAATTTTAGGTGTGTTAATAATGTGCACAAAATTTTCCACATAAATGACACAAATATTTGAGAAAGTAAGAATATATATTCTTGCACTAATCACATGATTATTAAACTCGACCCCTTGTGTCCACCAAATTCTAATTTCTATACATAATTCAATGTACTAAAATTCAATACACAAACATTTGATTATTTGCATATCATTGTATTTTTCTTTTAAAAAAATATTAAGTGTTACAAAAATCCTTGTTAAGATATTTCAATGATGTCATCAACTTGAAGCAAATGACCACCAAGTTTTCATCCTTTCATTTACAATTAAGTATTTAAAACATAATTTTTATTTATAAAGTCATTGGTGTAAGTAAATAGTAGTAGGGCCCAACATGCCACCAAATTTTAAAAATCAACTTATTTCTTAAAATAAAAAATCAAGCCATTTCTATTTATTAATTTCCATTTGCTCTACCAACAATTATCATATAATCTTTTATCATTTCTAGCTCATTTTTTCATAGGCACCCACCATTGAATACAAAAGATTTTTAAATGTTCATCTAGTTCATCTTTGACAGCTTGACTTTCAACTTTCCCATCCAAAAAAAATAAAACTCATAATCAACATATCATGTAAGAATAAATGTCTTCAAGGCCAAGTCTTCATGTTGTGTGTATGTAGTTGTCTTCAACATGGGTTGCATGTTTTTAGGCTTGCGATATGGAAGGATGATTGGGTCTTCATAATTGATATCATCAACAATGGTAAGTGCAAGACCTGACACATTCATTGTGATTGGTCCTTCTAATTGCTAGAAGGTCGAAAACCTTCCAAAAGGATAGGACTTTTGAGAAGGCAAAGGTTTTCATAATGTGGCTAGAATATTTTCCCAATACTTCACATAAGGACTCATTGTTTTAGCATAAATATCATTCCTTGACATACCCTATAACCAAAAGAAATAGTACACAAACCATCTACTTCTTTTATATCCTTACCTTGTCTGTAACTTATCTCCTATCAAACAGGCAGTATTACAATGGTCTAATTCTAAAGTCCCACATTATGTGAACCTCCAGACCAGGCAAATCTTCAGAAGATACATGCCTATCAACCTATCTTAAATCTGTTACAGTAATAGTCCTTAGTTGTTGTTGGAAACAAAAACGTTCTTATATTGTGAGCACAAGAATTAGTAGGGTCTGGCTTGAAATCAACGTTTTCAGTGTTCATGAACTACTAATCCACCCCCATTACATAGATCAATGCAGAAAAATGCTTGGTCTAGTTTTTAGCAACAAATTTACTTTTGGGTACTACTCCACAATTGAACCAGGTATGCCAAGTTGGTTTACAACTACTCAAGAAGGAGATAAAATTTTGTGAAAAATATGGATCTATAGATGCTTGTTATGATTTCTCCCATCCTACTTCTTTTTCATTCACATTCTACCCAGCCCAAAGGATACCCACAAAGGTTTCTGGCTCCCATTCAGGTGGATGAACTACCCACTGGCATTTTCAAGTAAGGTTTCCACCAACCCCCTACAAAATGTAGTTTTCTATATGTTTTTAATTCTATAGCTCAGACCACCTTTAGGCATCATTAGCCTTTAGTATCAACCTTTTATCAGTCCTAATTCTAACCTGAACATAGAGTCGGCCATCATATAGTCATTGGCACAACAAAGAAAAACATAACTATACATTTTTGCTAGCTCTTTCCTTTAATAAAAATTGTACTTCTTTCTACCCAACAACAGACCTACCTTTTGCTTTCGAATCCTATCTCTTATCCTTATCCGACCGCCTCTTCTTCCCATCTTCCTTGCACACATGAATCGCGTTTGGCCACCCATTGTTAACTACCAACCTGTTTCACATAACAAACAAGCAACAAACTTTCCTACTCCATAACCACTAACAAACAATGAAGAGATAAATCTTGTCGCTTGTATGAAGAAAGTTGATGGTGATTCAACACCTAAACCCTAAAATGAATATAGCGTTCACACTATAGAAATCTAAATGACTCCATGTCCGGTCACATCAACCTCCAAAACTCCACATATTTAATAGCACCATTGTTGTTGAATCTTTTTCTTTTCAATTGACATCAATGCATTGTTGCCCCATATTAGGTAACAAGTTTTACAACTCGAGTTGAAGCTTTGGTCAACTAACAATGTCCACTTGCCACAATTGAATTAAAATCTTGTCTTTTGGACTCCACAACCATTAGTAGGTGATGCTTTGTATTACATCGTTAGCCACCTATTAGAATCCACAAAGAAACGAAAGAAACGCATGTCAATATGCCCCACCAAGGTTTCAAAACCATCCTTGAGATACCTTTGAACCTCCAATTTGAAATTAAGAATCTCTTTAATGAGTTTTGAAATGAAAGGTCAATCTTGGGAAATCATGAATGTTTGCATCAAGTTAATCAAGATGTATTTATTCTATTCCTTCAAAATTTTGGAAAATTATCCAAAACTTTCGTCAATGTCCTTGTGTGTGTGTCCAACAACTAGTAGATTTCAATTCTTGTTCTTTAACACCTATGTTATTTTTACCTACCTCAGATATTAAACCCATTAAAAATTCACAAACAATACACTTTGTAAAACTAGAGCCCTTCTTTTTGACATTAACATTCAAGTGTCATCTCTCTTTTAATCAATTCATAGCAAGTTGGAATATTTTTCCAATGTTTAAGTTTTCGTTAGTTTATGAAGGTAAACAAGAGCAAAATTTTGATTACTGCACAAATCAAAATAGTAATTAGGATTTGTTTAGATGTACTATGAAACAATTTTAGAAGGTGGTGTGGGGTTAAAACTTGGTGGGGCCTAGGTTAGTTATGAATTAACTATGGAAGTAATAAATAATTATTAATGAGAACTAAACATTACTTTGACACTTCACTCTCAAACATTTTTCCATGCTTCAAGAATCAAAAGTTGAATATCTTGTCAACTATTACTAATACCTTTCATCTAATGTGATATTATGTATGTGCAACTTTCAATAATAGATTGCACATTTGATTTCATGTATTTAACTAGATTTTGCAACTTCTATGTTCCTTTGTTTCCATGTTGGTAGGTACCTACCACCTTGTTGATTTTCACATTTATAACACATATAAGTTGCTTATGACAAGCCCATAATTATGTACAATTTGAACAATTGCACCCATCTCCAATATCTTCATTATTCTTTGCATTTGGTTGATCATCCCCTTCAACCATACTAGGTTTGGACATTGCATATGGGGTAAATATGTGAATGGGGCAAATGTTGAGAGTTGCACATAAACTTTCTTTAAAGTGGTTTGGACCCCAATGATTTTCTATAATGGACCTTAGTTGAATGTTTTTTGTTGTGCATGATGAAATATTAATGATTATGACAAAGTTTAGATTGATGATTCTTCACATCCAATAATGAGCCTCCCAAATACCTCTTCATCATCAATAGTGAACATTGATTTGAAAGTTTCTTTTAAATGCTTAACTTGGTATTGTACTTGGTATTGTGAGCATCATGGGGTGTTCACATGACTTCCCTTTGGCTAAAACAAGTAATTAGATCATCACAACAACATGACAAATTGTTAAGGTTGGAATTGTACCGTCAACATTGGATATAATGAACAAGAGGAAGTGTCATTGTAAAACATAATGGTAGCACAAGGGTTGGTGATTAGGACTAGTTGGTGGATAGTTTGAATTCATGTTCATGGTGGGAAATAAAGAAGGACTAATTCAAAGAATTTTGAATTGGTGAACATTAAGAAATTGAATAAATTTTTTGAGGATGAAAAGAAGCTCAATGACAGAAAAAGATTTTGATGGATAAGAACAATGGTTTTTTTTGTATTTTACATTTTTTGTTTTGTTTTCAATTCCATATGATTTAAATTTTGTTTTCAAATTACTACAAATGTAATATTATTGCATATATGGATGCTAAAATATTTTTTTCTTAGGTTTTACTTTTTGATTTCTACAGTTTTTTACTATTATAGAAGATTTAAATAAGAATTAAAGAATAAAATAATCTTTGAAAATTAGTGTTTACCACCAACCCTAGTTATATCCATGCATCAAAGATTTTTAAATTATATTTTAAAAATTTAAACATTTAATTCAAATTTGCTCATGAAATTTTCATCAAACGAATTTTAAATTCAAAAGATTAATTAAACTCAAAAAAATTCTTTTTTACCAAACACAATGTTCAAAACATTCATGAATTTTATAATTTTTTATCCAAATGAATTTTACATAGATTGAAAACATCCATGAAATTTGATGAATTTTGTTCAAACTAATCCTACATTAAAATACATTGCAAAATGCTTCAAATAAAAAATTAAAAAAATTTCAATATTCATTTTATTTTAAAAATATGAAAAAATAAGAAAAAGCAAAAATATTGACACATATATTTTTTAAGTAATAAATTTGAACATAAACATAACAAAAAAAAATTGTTGATGATTGTTACATCAAAATATCAAAAGAAACCTTGTTTATGATGAAAAAATAAAGAAAATGTTAAAAAATTGCATGTTCAATCCTTGGTATTATTTTTTGCATCTTTTACATATTTTGTTCCAAAAATTTTACAAATTTAAAAAATAAAAACCATTATTAATTATAACTATATATTTAAAACTAAACCCTACCCATGATCAATGATTTTATTTTCCAATTTTTTGTTTTTGCATGAATGGCAACCATCTTAAGAGAGAAGTAACATTAAATGGCAACTAGTTTTTGGACCTATTCAAACAAAAATCCTTCTATAATTTGGAGCCTACCTATTGCAACTTGTAATAGAAATGTGGTGAACTTGACTTAAAAATTGGTTTTTTTGGCAATTTTTTTTCAAAAATAAGAATCTTACAACAAAATATTCCCTTTTTAAAATATATATATTGTGGGATTTTGCACCAAAAACACATTACTCCTATACTTCATTATGGAATTTTTTATTCATTTAATTTTACAAAAAATACGAATCTAATTTCAAAATATTATAATAATATGAAGAATAAACTTGAATTTTTTTGGAAAATAAACAAAATAAAGACTAAAGCAAAAATACTATTCTCATGCACTTGCAAATTGATAATCATAATAAATAATACAATCCAATGTTTTCATATCATGAAACATACATAAAACCCATAGGCCACATCTTGTTAAACATTTGTCACATTTCATAATCTACCAAATTTGAAGTTGATAGATTATGAAATGTGACAAATAAAACTTGCAACATTTGATTATATGTCCATATGATTTGATAAAATTCATGGGAGGGATTTTAGAAAAATTGTCATGTTGCGCTCATATGGCTTGCATTTTGGCCTTTTAAACCTACCTCCATTATAAAAAAACATAATTTAAAAAAATAAAAATGAAAATAATATTTTCATAAAAACCTGAAAATTCAATAATTTGTTCATGCATACAACATAAAAATATATTTTTAATCAAATAAATGAACCAAAATGGACATTCACATACCCTGTTTGCAAGTTAGAACACAAAAATTAAAATTTATTCAAAATTTTAGTTCGCATTACATGAAACCACACAAAAATACAAAAGGTAAAACAAAATATCCCCAAAACACAAAATAAAGTAAAAACACAACACCACACACACAAACATACAAAAAATAACAAACCATATTTAAATATTAAAAAAAAACCATAACCAACCCAAAACACATAAAACACAAACTTCAAATTTTCAACTTCAAATTATAAAATCTCAATCTTTAAACCTAACTTAAGAATAAACACATAAAAAGCAAAAAAAAAAGCACATACACAACACATCAATAACAACACAAAGCAATTGATAGAATTACAAATTATAAATATATGCCATTGAGAAATGAAATAAAAAAATTCAATGATATTTCAAAAAATATGTTCATATTTCCTATTTACATATAATATATTTTTAATGTCAAGCACATGAGCAAACTTTACATGTTTGCAAGGTCTCAATCTTGTTGTGCAAACAACATATTTAAAAGTTTGTAATGACATTTATTAATCTTCTTCCCATCATTCACTTCCACATGGTTTTTCTCTTTGAATTAACTTTTGATGTTTTTGAACACAACTTGAAATGTAACAATAAAATCTATTGCATAGAAGCCCCTTTTTCACAATAATAATTTTCCATGTCCAATTTTCTTCTAATCTCAGCAAGTTAGGGTGTTGATTTGAGTGGCATGAAGTCTCCCTTGACAATTATTCAAGTTTTTGCAAGACCCTAAAATGAGAGAAAGGTTCATGACATGGAGAAAAGGTACCTTAAACATCTTTTATTGCAATGGATGTTCACCTTGTGAGACGTAAATGTGAGGGAAAATTTGAGGTTCATAAACAACCCACATGTCGACTTACCATTGTTTAACAATGGCTCTAAATGTGTATCAATTCAATGATTGTGTTGCATGACTACATAAATTAGTTTATGTAAAAGGGAGCAAACCCATGTTTTTCCACCACTTTCTCTTCAGTTCTCTTGTTGACAAGTCGACATTGTTCTATTGATGAATAGTATTCGCACATTAATCAATGTAGATTTGGTACTATGGGTAGTCCTTCTTTGTGGGATGGCTATTACAATGGATGTTCAAGTGAAAGAAGAACTTTATCACGACCGTTATTTTGCAAACATGTTTTTTCTTCTTGCCATAGAGGTTTTGGGGGTGTCTTCACCAGCAAGTCAACAACTTTCTTCATTGATGTGCTAACATGACGTGAACAACAAAAGACACTGGAGGCATTCCTTTATCAATTTTACATTCTTTTTATAAACAAAAAATGTCGATGACATTACAAAGAGCGCATGTGTAGTTTCCATTTTGAGATGGACTATTATTGCAAGGGAGGGTTCTTCTAGGCTTAAAGCTTTATCAAGCCTACCTACCCTTTCTTTAGTTGACATGCTTCATGTGACCGGTGGAAGTTTTGGCACTTAGTTTTTCCCTTACCTCCATGTGGCTCACCTCTTTGGGGCTTTTTTGTGTGCTTGGACTTTGGTCATTGTTTTTTTTGTTTCTTTTTCTCTCCCATTCTTGGGTGCTTTTTCAAAAAAAGGTTTGGTAGGGTTTCATCAATTAGTAATTAAAATCACATAGTCCTTGATGTGTGTTAACATATAATGTTTTTGAGCTCCTTGATATTGGCACCCATGGTTGGATTGCATTTTTGTTCAAGGTGAAACTATTGTCATATTAAGATACATGCATTAATGTTATGTTAGATTTTTTTTTTTATTGATGGAATTTGAAACTTCAAATACAACCTTAATGTTCTTGATAGGTGTAGTCCCATTATACAAACCCGTCCCCCTTGAGGCGAGTCCTTAAAAAATTGGTCTTGGGTTAATTAGTCGTGCTGAGATGTCAAAACAAGATTGGTTATTTAGGGAAATTATTATTGATTCCATAATTTATATGTTGAAATAAGTTTTTGAAAAAAAATTTTAACTCCAAATTTTTTTTCACTATACTATTATAATAATATTTTTATTTAAAGAATCCTCAAAATATGTCATTTCCAAATATTTTCAAATCCTTTTAGAAGTCTTTCAAGTAATGAAGATAGTAGTTACATAAAAGTTAAACGCGTAACTGGGAATGAAAATTTTACAAAATGAAATAACTGGGACCCAAACTAGTTTGTGCACCAATTTTTGTGGTAAACTGAGTTTCTTGTGTTTCCTTTTTCCTGAGCGCCTGCACTGCTGCTACAGATATTTTCACTGCTCCTACCTGTACGACTACTATAATGACTCTGGAACGTTCTTCATTAAATCCTGAGTTTCAGCATTTCGTACCCAGATTTAATCAAATTTCCTTACTTTGCAGATACCACTGAAAGAGGGGATAGGGGGCGAAAGCAGAGGAGATAGGGGGTGAAACAGAGGGTGACTTTACGGATAACTCTATTGTTTAAAAAGTGATTTTGGACATTTTGGATATAAAGTATATGTTTGTTTTTATAATATATTATGAATGCTATTATATTAGTAAATCCAAAAAAAATTCAATATCAACTTAAGGAACCACATTAAAATTTGAAATATTAATTAATGGTTTTAGTTGTTTTGTTGCCATTGGCTATCAATTTTGTAATTTCATTTTTGGATGAAATAAAATGGACCAACTTTTGAATTAAAATTTCAAATATTATTAAAGTGGGTGTAGTTAAGGCTTAGGTCCTTAGGGTTCAAAACCTTGGAAATTAGTTAAATTTCAAATATGGTACAAAGTAGGATTGTACACTTCTAGTTTGCTTAACTAGGAACCAACCCATAGTTTGAACCAACCAAAAAGGTTGCATAAATCTAGCTTTTGGAAAGAACATTTGATAATGATTTTGGCTAATTATTTCATTGAATGTCTTGTTCTGATTCTTTTTATGGCATAAGCAATGGTAAGTAGAAAATTTGTGTTCCTTGTCATTAAAAAATGACAAATTTTCATAAATTAATTTTGATATCTTGAAAATAGAAATATTAGTTTATTCAATTGTTTAATATAATGAAAATATTTTATTTTATTAAAGTAAAATCTACAAATCACATTTTCAATTTGAAGTAGATATTCAAACGAATGCATCTATTTGCAAAGATGTTTAGATTTTATAAAGTAGGTTGCTTTTATAGATGAAATAGGGTTGAAATATTAATTTTATAAAATTTTCAAATTAATGAAGGCATAGAAAATACTTGTGTATTCTCAAATTGTGCATATTATAGTTATAATATATATAATTTGTAATATAAAAATCTGCAAAAAATGCTGATAACCAAAACTAGAACAGTCCTACAGTGCCAAAGGAATTACACAGCTCCTCATCCTAGCTCTAACAACATGCCTCCAGCAAAGTAAAGAATTGAAACTTCAGAAGGATTCTATGAAATTCTTGCTTCTAAGATCACAAAGTACAAGATTCAGGCAGCCCTTTTGAACTCTGATATACGGGTTCCAGATTCCACCAGAATCGAGTTTTTTCCCATTTTTTTAAGCTCTTCCTTCACCTCAAGGATAAATAGCTAAGTACAGATATTTCGAATCGAGCTAGCTTGCTAAAATCTAATGGCAATGGCCATTGGAACTGATTCCTACTTTCCTTCAGTCATGCCACGAGTGTGCAGACTGATGAGGAAAGATGAAAGAATGCATATTTGATCTTTTATTGAGGCAGGGATGTTTCCTTGCCAGAAGGAACTCCAAAAATTTCTCGAACAGGACCTTTGAACCAATGTCTTGCATCTATGATCCACCAACCCATTACTGCACCCAAGACTATTCCAAGAGCAATTGGGGCGTAATTGAAGGTGCTGAATTGGATAGGGTACACTGTCGGGAGAAGGAATATGACACATGTGTAGCAGATCCAGAGAAAAGCAACTGCACAAACAACGCGGCTTGCTGTTCCTAGAAAGAATGGACCTGGGTGGAACTTCTCTTTTGCAATTATCATCCTGAAGAATATTGGCACAGCATAACCACCTACCCACCCAATTGTGCAGATTGAAGTTATGGCAGTAAAGACCACGCTGATCTTAAGGATGGGAAACCCCAAAAGGATTGCAAAAGCAGCACAGATCCAGACAGCATTGGCTGGGACCTTGTACTTTGGATGAACTTTACGCCAAACTTTTGAGAAGGGAGTTCCCCCATCTCGTGATAGAGCATATACCTGCAGCATGCCACAAATTTAATCAGCATATTCTGCAAACATCTTAATGATTGTGGCCAAGAATTTATTTGTTCGGAATGCACTGAAGTTTTTAGAAACAGATCTTTCTTCTTTTTCTTCACTTGTACCAAGAAAGAGAATGATGAAAAACACTCTTTCATATTAAGTTTTTGGCCTGATAATTTAGCTTCCCAGATTTGGTGCTCAATGCAGATCACTAACTTAAACTTCACAAGCACCTCGTACGAGGGTGAGATGTAACTTACAACTCGAGCTGCACTGGTGGTGATGGAAAGGCCGCCAAAGAAAAAGGATCCCCAAATCACACACAGCAACACAATTGCACCTGTAGCATTGTGGTAACGCCCATGGAATGCATCATACAGAATCTGAGCTGGAACAAAACTGCCCATTGTTTCATTGCTTGGATCATAGAGGTAAGTCGGACTCTGTGAAGACCATGCACCAATTTTCAAATGCAATTTTTCAACAGTTTTAATCACACCTCAGATAGCAGATGATCAAACCTCATTTGGTGTTTACTGGTAAGGTCACAGATCTGTAGATTTTAGATTGGCAACTCAACTGAAAAATTTTGAGGTGAGAAAAATCAGTTGCAAATGGAAATTTCTTGAGGTAGACCTTACGTGTGAGCCTGAACTAACCTCAAACCCAAAATTACCTGGATTGAAAAAGTGAGAGCCAGAATAAAGCCCCAGCCAAACACAGAAATGAGACCAATGCTCGAAAGGATTGCAATTGGACCATTGATATCAGCACCTTTGGTCTCCTCTGTCAAATGTGCTGCAGCGTCATATCCATACAGAGAATACTGGCTAACCAACCAGGAGAGAAGAATGGCGTATGCTCCACTTTTGATACCTGTGGTGGCATCTCCTAGCTCAAAATGAGTGAATACATAGGAGGCAGGCTGTGTTGTCTTTGCAACCAATGGTAGCAGTATTACTATGACAGTACCTCCTACCACCTGGCAGCGCCAAAATTCCAACATTCACACAGAAACAAGACAGACCACCTCAACGTATGCTCCTCCTCAAATGCACAAGAGGAGATTGTGACTCAATTTCAAAAACCATAACTGGCAGCATTCAAGTGGAATTCATGCATGAAGGAAAGCGGAATGGGAGAAGCAGATAGTTGGTTACCTGCCAGTAAATAGACACCATATCAATTATAGCAATTACATTGAGTGCAAATGTGTTGAGCACTGCCCATATGAGGCACAGTGCAATATAGATGACAAGAAATACTCCACGTGGAGCAAAGTAACCACCATTCTTGTTTGTACCTGTGCAAAGCAAAATTATGTTCTGCAATGTCTGTGTTCCTGCATATGCCTGCAAGACTCACAATACCCAAAACCATTTGAACTATCAGACAAAAAAGATTCTTCGTGTCAATTCATATTGGATAGATTGAAAATTTATCTAGACTTTTTTAGTGAAAGAACATGTGTGAACGTTGCCATGTTGAGGAAGGTGTTGTTATGAATTCATCATGTTTGTTGCAACCAGAAATTAAACCCACCACCTCTCTGGTCACATAATTTCCTATCTCAAACCCTAAACCCTTGCATGACCTACATTTTCATGCTGACAGCAAGGCCCTGGCTTCTCAGTGAGTGTCTTCTATCATTAGTCTGCCAAGTTATTATAAGAGTGCAGATATTCACACCAATGACAACAATGTTGTTCTCATGTTGTGTTGATCAAATTGTGTCACTCATTGATAGGTCATGAAGAAATTGATGTGTGTCTGTGTTTGTATCATCCTTTTGACTCAATTCATTCAGACATCAACCCCACTGGAAAACAAGAGATTTGCAGTAGTACAGTAGTAAGTAGTAGGAGGAGGAGGAGCTTGAGAAGAAACAAACAGAACACCTGTGTGCCGATGCCAGCAATCAAACCAATTGCCTCCAGCCATGCACACACCCACGATGCCAATGGACCCCATCGAGGCCCAGCCAAATGAGCTGCCCAGAAGTAGAGAGATCCTGTTGTCTGGACCATCCATCATCATCATCATCTCCAATCAGCCTCCTCACATTGAGAATCATGATCAAACTCACACAACTGTTTTGTTACTGTAATATAATATAGATCTAGCACAACTAGTTCAAACATTGTATTTTTCTTCCAAGAATGGTACAAACAAGCACAGATTGTGATGAAAACCAAAATTTGTTTCTTCACACACAATCATGATACTAACTGCAATTTCAGGACCTTAGAAATCCAAGCATGTGCATGAGGGAGGACAACATGCCATGCACACCAGCAGCAGAGAGATTGCAATGAAAACCATTTGTTTCTTTGTGCACATAATCATGATACTTCCAACTTCAGTCTTAGAAATTTGAGCATGTCCAAGAGGGAGAACGACAGGCAGCTCAGATTCTGATGAAACCCGCTCAATGTTTCTTTACATGAATTTATCATGATACTTGCAATTTCTCTCTTAGAAATATATTGAGCATGTGCTACTGTGCGAGTGGGAGAACAACATGCCACATAAACACCCCTGGAAGGGACAAGATGCAATCGCACATACACTGTACATGTATGCACCACACTGCCCACGGCAGTACTAGGAAGCAGAGGAAGAAGATGGCTGTGAAAAAGCTTGCAACAAGGAAGGAACCAGATGAAAAAGATGGTTGTGAAAAAGCTTACAACAAGGAATGAGAGGAAGAAGATGATGGTGAAAAAGCTCACAACAAGAGGAGGAATAAAAGGAAGAAGACATGATGGTGAAGAAGCTTACAACAAGAAAAAGAATAAGAGGAAGAAGACATCATGGTGAAGAAGCTTCTACCAAGGACGGAATGAGAGGAAGAAGATCATGATGGTGAAAAAGCTTGTACAACAAGAGAACGAATGAGAGGAAGAAGATTATGATGGTGAAAAAGCTTGTACAACAAGAGAAGGAATGAGAGGAAGAAGATCATGATGGCGAAAAAATTTACACAACAAGAGAAGGAATGAGAGGAAGAACTTCATGATGGTGAAAATGGTTGCACAACAAGAGAAGGAATGAGAGGAAGAAGATCATGATGGTGAAAAAGCTTGTACAACAAGAGAAGGGATGTGAGGAAGAAGATCATGAGGAGTCAGAAAAAGAAGATCATGATGGCATGAAGAAGCTTACAACGAGAGAAGGAATTGGTCTCCAGAGGAAGAAGATCATGATTGTGAAGAAGTTTACAACAAGAGAAGGAAGGAATCAGATCTGGATGGTTGTGAAAAAGCTTACAGGAAAAGAGGAGCAAATTTCCGACATGGCAAAGCCCACAAACCAGGTGAAGAATGTGACAACAACCCATCCCCACACTAGTCCCACTGGTCCTGCATACATCAAGCTGCTTCCATACAAAGGCACAATGCCTGTAAACAATGTCATGGTGGAAAATGCAATTGCCATGCACTTGAAGAGTGTCTGCACATCCATCCCACAGCAGCTCCTCATCATCATCGTCAACAACAACAACAACAAATCCCCAACACCAAATCTGTCGGCCACAAAACAATTTGCTACAACAAGTTCAGGAACACTCAAGCCCTGAAGAAGAAGAAGTAGTACCATCTCTCGGCGAAGCTCCTGCTTGTAGCCAAGCTCATTCAGCCTGCGTTCACCCGAGTCCAGCTGATCTTCAGGCTCCATCCGCGGGGCACTGTCCTCCTGCATCGTCGTCGTCGTCGTCGTTGTCACGGCGGAGTTTTTCGGAGCAGCCGGCGACACGACCATACCATCGTTGGCAGCATCCTCTTCTGGTGCTGCTTTCGGTATGTCCAGTAACAATCCGTCGCCGTTCGTTGCACTGTTCGCCGCCATGGTTGCAAACCGAACTGCTTGAGTGCTTGTTTGTTTGCTTGTTTCCTTGCTCGTTTGTTTGCTTGTTTGTTTGGTGGCTTGTTTGTTTGCTTGCTTGCGTGGGTGTTATGGAACGGACTTCTTCACACCAATCTTCAGAATCCGTTCATAGTAATCTTGAAGCCGAGCTTTGGATCCCCGATGGAGAGATGCGTAATCAACAAAGAAACCCGCCAGCCATCATCAATCCACAAGAAGAACAAACCAACAAGCAAACGCACTTTTACTTCAAAGCTTGTCGACTAAAGCTACGAGCTTGGATTCATATTCCGTCCGGTCCGTCCGCGCAAGCTTCAACTTCTCCTCCTAATAAGATTACTCCTACTTCAAGACCTCAAAGCACCACGACGACGACGACGACGACAGGAACCCACTCGGCTTCCTAACCAATCAAGTAAGCTTGTAGCAGCAGGCTCCTCCTGCAGCAGCTCATTGAGCTGAATCTATAATCATGTACCCACAAAGAAAAAGCTTCAATCAACAAGCAGTCCGTCGCAACTGCAGCTTGATCACATCTCCAAATCTTATCCTTGCCACTACTGCAAGCTAATCTACTAATCAAATGCAAAATCTCATGACCACTCAGCTCAAGACTTCGCAATTGTAATAAGTCACCAAACAACAAACAAAACAAACAAACAACAGCAACCACAACGACAACAACGAGAGAGAAATTTGTTTTTGGGGGACTACAAACTTTGGTGCTGCACGTGTCAGGATTCCAACTCGCAACTTGTCCAATCCCGAGCTTCTGTTTTTTTCCTTCATGACACTACCTAGTGTCCGAGAGAGAATGGAATCCCGTGGTTGCCAACCAACCCCAAAGCCAAAAAAAAAAAGAAAAAGAGCTTTTCCTCCCGAATTGTCCCACTGTTGTCATGACACACACACAGACACAGAGTTTCTTCCGCTGTCGAGGGTCCCACTTCATACAAAAAAGAGAAAAAACAAAACAAAAGGTTTTCTTTCTCGTCCGAGATCATCCTTCTCCAATGCAAATGAACCTCTTTCGTCTTTCTGAAGATGTACCTCTTGTTGTTGCTGTTGTTGTTGTGCTTGTGCCTTCCTTTTTTCTCGCAAACGGATTCCTAATTTGCTCTCTCGCGCGCGCGCACGCAGACACACACACACCCAAAAGCTCGCAAAGCAAAACGGCAGCAGACAAGAAGAACACTCTTGAAGGCGAAGAAGAAGAAGAAGAAGAAGGAGAATGGAAGAAGAAGCTGTGTGAAGCTCCCGGGATTCGAACTCACGACCGAAATCATTTTATGATTTTTATTCTTCTTTCAATAAATCTTCCATATTTCATATTAGTGTTACTAGCAAGGTTCTTATTTTTCTTTTTCTTTTAATTTTTTTTTGATATCGAAAATTTGGCTAACTTTTCAAAAAATAAAATAAAAAATAAAAAAACAACAACAACAACAACAACAAAATTAGTTAAATTTGCACTAGAAAAACCAAACTCAATTCTCCAAAATTTTCCCAAATTTGTTTTTGCTTGAAAAAAATGACAAAATTTTGTTGGAAAAACTTACTCAAATTTACTAATAAGTGTACCATTCAGCAGCAGCATTTTAGTACTAGCATGGGAATTGTTTGGTTTTTCACCATGGTTTCCTAAACCCTAAACCTGGCCCCACTTACATAGGTGAGAAGGGGGAGGACTTTGGGTAAAACAATATGGGATTAAAGCAATGTGCTCTTGGGAACAACTGTGGGGAACACATTGGGAACTTTATGGGAACTTGAAAGGAACATTTTGGGAACTTTATGGGAACCCATTGGGAACTTGAAAGGAACATTTTGAGAGCTTTATGGGAACCCATTGGGAACTTGAAGGGAACATGTTGGGAACAAAGGAAAATGAAAAAAAAAAATCCCCCCCACCAACCCCACCCCCATCCCCCTCTCTCCTCCAAAAAAACTTAAAAGAAAACAAATCAAGGCACTTTGAGTGCATGTTGAGCCCTCCCATTGGCTGCATGAAATTTCTATTTCCAAAACTGTTCATCACCATTTTTCACCTGGCCTAATTACCCCCATTATAAACTGGGGATATGTATTTATTTATTTATTTATTTATTTAGTTATTCAATGGCATTCTCAATTTTCCCTTAAAAAAATAGATTAAAAATTTTATTTGACTTTCAGTGATGAAAATACTCAAAATTTGATAACTCTTAAGGCCACTTTAGACAAGGGTTCAAGGTCCAACAAATTGGAGCATTCTTAATTGGTTTTAAAATTGGATCTAAGGCCTTTAGATGAGTATCCAAGACCAATTGACCGTGTCAGCTACATGGCACTATTTAAGAAGGAAATTCAATTGGTCCGAACCAAAAAATGGAGCTAAAAGAAAAGCTTATGGTTTGGAGAACCAAGATGTAACCTAAGGTCCAAAGTTGTCTTTTCCATCGTTTTTCACTATTTTTCATTTGTTTTTTAAATTGAGATTGTGCAAGAATGAAAGACATTTCATAGATGAAGGAGGACATTGTTGAATGCACACACTCACCATTCCATTTTTGAGTACATCTAGTGTTGCCATGATTAGATTTTGTAGATCCACACAAGGTTGTTGCTTGAAGGAGTGCATTTTCAATTTTTGGAAATGCTTAAAATGAAGGTGTTTCAAAAGTGAGGATAAAAAATTTTGGTCATGAAGGGTTGAAATATTCATTTTCACAGGTGGAAGGAGATTTGGATTTATAAGAAATTTCTAAACCGGCTCCCCTTCCCAAAAAGATAGCAACAAAGAAGAAGGTAGTAATAGCTACAATGAAAGAGGAAGATGAAGAAGGTGAAAAGGCTGAGAATGTTCAAAAAAATTGGGCGGATGGTGAAGTTATACATATGATTGCACTATGAATAGGAATGGAGCTTGAATTTACCAAAAATGCAAAGAAACAAAGTAAATTCCAACTTATTGAAACCCTAAATTTATTTGTTTTTGCTATGTTTTCATAATTGAAACCTGGATGTAATGATAGAATTTTTGAAAGCAAAGTAGGCAAACAAAATAACAAAAAAATCAAATTCAAGTTGGGCCAATTAGCCCTCTTATCCTTGGCTCCCTTTCCCCTCATTGGAGGTCACCACTTTGGCCACAATAAGGTTTGAACCAACATCTCCTTGGGGGGAAGGAAAGGAACTAATCACAAAGCCAACTTTACTTCAAATGTTTTGATCTTGTTTGCATTTGCTTTGTTCATGTAATCAATTTTGATTTTCTTGTTTCAAGGATTGTTTTTAGCTCATAATCAAAGTTTTTTTATCTCAATTTTTTTTCTTTCAAGGGTGGATACATGGGTCAAATTGCACACTCAAATGTTGGCTACACTCCCTAGTTTTTCGAGGACTTCAATTGTTTGCAAGTGGAAGTTCAATGCAATTTACAAGCAATACAAAAATGACAAAATTGCAAATGGGATTTCAAGTAATGATAATCATGAATGTCCTTTCTATGATGCATTGGATAGTTGGTGGCACCGAAGTGGAAATGTTATGAAACATGTGAATGCTTTTATAAATGAAATTGATGAAATTGTGGGTAGTCCAAAATTTCAAATAGATTTTGACAGTGGTTTTAAAGATGATGCTAAAAAAAACCCTTAAATAAACCAATCACTCCAAATGAAGTTACAAAACAAAACAAGAAGTAAAAAATCAACGTCCTTGAACATTTTTCAACCATGGCTAAAAATAACACAACAATGTTACAATAAAACCAATGTTTTATTCAAAAATATGGATGTCCAAATTGGACGTCTCATAGATAAACTATAAGTTACATAACATATGAGCTTTGAGTCATTCACCATAATCTAGCTTGGAATTTGATGTATCTGGGAAAACAAAATTGCCATTTTTTTTCAAATGAACTTCAAAGAAGTTTTTTGCTAAAAGTTCATGAATTGCCATAGCTTCCATCAACATTTTTTTTATCCTTTCTTCTTTTGTTTTTTATTAAGATTATTTTCAATGGTTGTCGCATCTTCATCTTCATCTTGATGTTTTATGTCTTCCATGTTAATTCTATCATCATCCATTATCCTTGGATTTTGTAACCTCTTCATCTATCTGATTACTTTTTTAGCCATTTTGAACAAATCAGATCTTTTGATGTTGCCAAATGTTAAATTTACTTTTGATTATGTTTTTTTTTGGGCCTCTAAAGCCCAATCTATACCAAAGCCATCTAAATTGACAATGCATATGTTATGTAAACATATGCAAGCCATCACCAAATTTGACATGTGGTGCAATGGAATGTCTACTTTCTTGAGTAGAATTCTAAACATTCCTTTCAAGATTCCAAAAGTTCTTTCAACTAACATCCTTGTATTTGATTAGATAAAATTCCAATGTACCTTGTATATTGGCAGCCCATTTTTCTCACCTTTGAATGGAAAATAAAACCATGATCGCATTAAATAAGCACCATCTCTTATCAACTTGTAAAGTATAAACTTGTCTTTTTCGTCACTCAATTTTTTAACTCTGTTTTTTGGAAAAAAATGCAATCATGAATACTACCTACCCACCCATAATCATAACCCTAAAAACTGCATTTTGCATTTGTAACTCATTGAATCAATGTGGAGTAAAAACCTTTTTGACAATAATACAATTTAGGATATACCTTAGGTGCAATGATTGGAACATAACTACCATTTATGGCACCTAGGATGTTGGGACTTCCATGTAAGCATTCAAAACCAATGGTAATTTCCTTAATTTTGTTTCTAGTCAATTTAAGAATCACTAATGGTTTCAAATGCTTTCTAATTGTTACAAAAAATTATCTCACTGTAATGGACATTATACTTTTTGCAATGACATAAACCTCTCCACACATTTGTAATGAATTTTCACTACCCAATCTTGTAAGAACCATTGTTATTCTAAATCCTATACGGATGCTTTCTCTCATGTTTGTATTTTTTCGTTCAAGACTTGGACCTATAACCTTAATCTAAGCATGAAATGTGTCAAAGTTTAACCTTGTACATTGTCAAAACATCTACTTTGAATTCTTTTCGAAAAGTTGATTCTTCATATATCCAATTGCCCTCCCATACCTCCATATGATCCAAACTTTTGGTGGCATGTCCACAAACTCTGAAAAAACAATAACACACTCACCGTACTCCAATATTGTGTACAGTAACTACTTGTTACAATGAAACCACTTGTGCAATGACTTGATGGATGGCCATAGTAAAAACTAGGACCACCAATATCTTGTGAATACACTCATCCATTGTTTTTCTATAGTAGAAAACACAAAAAAAACAAAGAGGCAATAAGAAACAAAGAAAAAAATATGAAAAAAATGAAGAGAGAAAAAGAAAGAAGAACAAAAGATAGCCTAATCCTCTCACATGTGAATCTCAATTTTTTACTAATTGGACCTTCTGCCTTTACACACACTCATTCTACCTTATTAAAAAAAGAAATTTAATGTGAAAAACGTCCAATTTGCTTTGATTTGCTTCAAATTGGTCTTGGAATTTTGCACCCTAAACCTTCATTTAAAATGGCCCTTAATATGTTCAAAATTCAATTCCAAATCGGAAAAGCCCACTAATTTTTTTCCTTTGTAGTTTCAAGTTGCTCTTCAGGTGTGAAAACCCACCATTTTATTTTATTTTTTTATTTTTTCTGAATTTTCAACCTCCATTAGCCTATAACTTGGCGAATTTTATAATGGAATGTAGTGGGTGCTCCTTCTTTCACTTTACTAAAGTTCTAGCATTAAAAACTAGATTATCATCACCTCTATGAAAAACTACTATGGGAAAACAAAGTGCAAATTGTGATATTCCTTTAGGAACTTCAAAAAGTCTATAACTAATGCTTTGAATCTTGAAAAGTTGTTGATTTTAAAAGAAGAACCACACAACACTAGTCTTAACTCTCCATCTACTATGAGACAAGATACAACCTAGTCAAGGTCCCACAACAATGCCTATATTGATTTTATGTTATATTTTATATTTCATGATCCATGGGCCTTTAGCCCTACTGTTTGTAAAACGTGCCTAATTCAAAAATCAAGTCCAATTTCATGTATAAAATGAATAATCCTCAAATGTTAAAGATTGAAGATAAACATAATTTTACAACAAAGTAAATCCATAATTTATGTAACATGGAGTTCAACAATTAATTAAAATTAACATTTAACTATGAAGTTCAATCTACTTGCCGAGTTTTCAAAAAACTCAACTTGTTTACTTAAAAAACCTAAACTTGTGTTCCAAAATATTTGCTCACTTCCAAATCTAGCAAAATGTTAATTTCATGGTCTAGTTTTTGCCAATCCCAACAAAAGCATGCCAGTTTAAATCTAGGTCATAAGAACCTAAACTTTAAATTTAACACTACAAACTAGATATTGTATTGATACGTAAGATGCAACCTAGCTATATGGAATTATGAATATTGATATTGAAAAACGTATGAATCATGTATGACCTAAAACAATACCAACCTTATATTAATAATAGTCTAATATGGGACCTAAAACAATATTAAATATATACCTAGTCCACATCAATACCAAGCAAAAATTAGCTTTGGACATAATAAAAATACCAAACTAGTTCCCCAAAAAAAAGTTGACATTAATATTTACTAGGTATTAAAAAAAACAATTTAACCTTGCACCCTCATACTTAGTGCAATGTCATATGTTCAAAAATTAATAATAGCTTAACAATGGTTAAGACTTAAAACCAATGTTGAATGGGTATATTGTTTTTGATGTATTTGCAAAATACGTTATGTGATTTAAAAAAAAATATACCCTTATGGCTAAGGTATATCACCTATCATTTTTTTCCCATTAGGATAAAATCTAATTATTACATATTTTGAAGTTTTAGGATTATGGTAAGGCCCATGTACATTCCCCTCGTGATAACACCTAGGCATTGTGATTTTATTTATTTTCAAATATTTAATTTGATTATAGTTTATAGTGCATTTGACACATTTTACCATTACCAATTTCCTTTTTATATTTGGCCAATAATAATAATTTTTAGTAAAACTTATAAGTCCATTCATACTTTTTGGCAAGTGCTACATATTCATTTGGGTTTACAAAATTTTAACATTAAAAGTAGCTTGGATCGTAGTATAGTGAGAAATAGGTGATGTGCTTGGAAGGACAATGTACTTAATAAATTAAAATTAGCTAAAAGGGCTTGAAGTTGAAACTCCTTTGAAGTGTGAAAGGAAGCAAAAAAAAATTTGGTACTTTATCTTTGAAAAACATTGATTATAAATTAATTAGTTAGGTATTGTAAATCACAAGTGAGTTTAGGACCGAAACTATGTCCGTTTATTATATAGCTATGGAAATCTATGTTTTTATTTACATTTTATTTTTTTCACCTTTCTATTATCTATATATAATTAGTATCCCACACCATGCTCCTACCATGGACTTCTCATTACCTATATTGAAACCTTTCAAAACAAAAATCTCAATTCTTCTCACAATTATATTTTATGAAATTTTATACTCATACAATAATTTATTTCTATTAAGTGAAGGTGTCTCCAAAGGTCATAAACATCCACTTATATACTAACCAAAAGGAAATTAAAGAAGAAATTTCTTAAAGTTTACACATCACATGGCTCCCCATGTGATTTCACATGCATAATAAAATGAAAAAAACTTTTCACATAAATGATCATGTGTGAATTAATGCACCCTAAATAAATCATAAAATTTTAAAATTTTTTCATTACTCATTGGGGTAGAACAATCTTTTGAAAATGAAAATACATGTGATATAATTATGAATG
>Ga0209611_10004451_pt1 | contig 23928 bp, 17 predicted proteins | sample S1TSphgellanicum_3_FD_187693 | JGI IMG/M metagenome (GOLD analysis project Ga0209611, IMG submission 187693) | Host-associated microbial communities from peat moss isolated from Minnesota, USA - S1T2_Fc - Sphagnum magellanicum MG (SPAdes) (version 2) | ecosystem: Host-associated > Plants > Peat...
CCATTTCAACATATTTTTATTTGAATTTAATCTTCTTATGTGTAGGGTCATTCTTACTACTTGAAGAATCAAACTGCATTCTCTCCCCCTCTCCACCCGAACTGCCTAGTTCCATCTTTTCTACAACTACCACATGTTTACAATTGTTAAACATCTATTTTACAATGGCAAAAAGAAAATTTATAGTAATGGTCACACCAAACACCTTAGAAATTACGATTGAATAAACCTTAATCTCAAGCATACTAGATAGAATATGTGAAATGATAAAAATGCCTTTGGAATTTCCAAGAGATCCCACCTTGCCAGACTCTTTCTAGTAGTTGCTAGAAATCAAAACATGGAAATCCAAATGGAAAAAACAAATTGACAAAACAAATGAATGGGTGGCATGGTGATGGGCGAATGCAAAGATAGACAAAGAAAATATTGCATTGCTTAAATAAACTGTAAACATTCCAAAGGAGGATATGGAAGACTACCATTAAGCGATGTTTATACATGCCATGGATTTCTTCCAAAAACATGCAAGTTTGAAAAAGTCGATTCCAAAACATTTCTTCATAAGCTTATTAAAGGATTTGTCAATGGAGGATTTGGTAACTCTTAGAAACCTCTTATCAATAGAATTTATGGAACCCATTAGACTATTTTATGCAACTTTAGGCGTGCAAGCTTAGGTGCCACAAGATTTAAGGAACAAAGTGTTAAAACAACCTGTGAATCATTGAATGATAGGCCCAGCCCCAAAACCATGAGATGTTTATGATAATAAATAAAAAAACATCCCAACAATTGAACAAAAAACAAAAATACCATTCTTTGCAGTAGTTTGTGGTTCAATAGACTTTTTGACATGAATTAGGACTAAAGTTGAACATAGAAATTGCTTCTTGGAAAATCCAATAATTCATCTAGAATTCTTAATTCTTTGAACTCCAAAGGACCCATATATATTACCCATTCAGTCCTTGGAATTCCAAAGGACGCATATATAATACCCAATCATTCCCTGGAACTCCAAAGAATGCCTATAAAACCCACATACAATGATTGCATTGTCATTACATTTCAAATAAGTTTTTAATTCCATTATCTTGTTCTCTACTATTTGTTTGCATTTTCGATATCATCACTATCTTGTTGCATTTTATATATGCCTAATATAATATTGCATGCTTATTGCCTTGACAAAATATTTGGATCCTTGCACCCAATATTATTAATTTGAGTATTTAATTGTGTTATTTAGTATTACCATCTCAGTTGGATTTTTCCCAAACAATGACAAATAGATCACTAATTATTGGTGAGTTACCATTCACAATTCAATGCATGATTGAAAACGCATTGTTGCATTCAATTTCAAATACAATTTCTAAACAAATAGAATGACCATAGTGAGTTCTTCAATATGATAGTCGATTCAACCCATTATTTAAATTGATAGAAATAAGGAAATGAGGGAGTCTACAAAAAGACAAAGTGGATAACACAGATGAATGGGTCGCTTGGTGGTGGGCGAACAAGAAAACAAAAGTACAAGGTCCATTTATTGTCAATAGAAGGCCAAGGCAAAACCATTAATTAATAGAACATGACATAGAAGACTATCATTGGGTGATGTTTAGACACAGATGAAATTCTTAAAATAACGTGGAAGCCTGAAAAAGCCACTTGCAAAACACTATTTTACTAACTTTATGAAAGATATTTCAAACAAAAACTTAATCACCCTATTTGAATCTATTATTTCCTACATAGCTTGTCCAATCCTCCAATTGAACACCCTACCCAGTGTTATAATATTGTTTAGCGTTCCGTCTTCAGTAATATGGGTAATTTGCTCTGCTAAAAGGCTAGTTCATCTTTATAATCAAGTATCTAGCTTCTTTTCAGCTTTTACGAGGTTATTTTCTAAGTGTACTCCCCTATTTATTAAGGTGTGGCTGTCGATTTTTTACCTACACTCCCTATACAATAAAAATCGGAAAACCCAAAAAAATATTATATGCAATTCTAGGTAGGTAGGCCTATGTCCCACAACACAAACGAAATAAAGTCCTTTAACCGCTTGTGAATTGATGGATGATTGGATCACCACTAAAACCACAAGAAGTGTGGGATAATCAAAGAAGATGACATCCAAACCCCTGACAAGAAAATAGAAAATATTGTTTATCCAATCACACCATGCAGTACATACAATAATTTGAATTATCCAGATGTAAAAATCATATATAATGAATTGAACATGGATTGAAATAAAATGGATTCAATTGTAATTGTGGAATAAAAATGTATTTTGTTTGTAACAATTGTAATGGAACTAAAGGGACAACTAATGTTTGAAAAACAATGAGGCCACAAAAAAAAATATAAAAGTTAGCACTACACATATATGTTAATGTTACTATTTGTTGTGAATTGCAAACTACATCACGCTAACACCTGTAATTTGGGTTAATGCCCTTTCCTTCAGCTTTCATATCATTAATTTGACATATGCAATTTATTTGTAAGATTACCATTTTTGAGGGCTATTGTCATTTGAACATTTTTGCATTCCCACACATGCATATTCAAATGGACATTTTAGAAGTAGACATGTACCCATTTCAATGAGGACCCAAGGACCCCAAGCCCACATAAACTTGTTGATGCACCTTAATTCATAGGAAAACAAGGTCCAAAAAGTTATATCATGCACTTGACGCTTTTTAGTTTTCACAACAAAACCTAGTTGGAATCTAAGACATAACAAAAACATAATTAGTATTTCAAGTCCATGTTGTCACAAACATTTTAGCACCCTCAAAATTCAAAAGAACATTGAAAGCATTTAGGTACATACCCATTTTAACAAGGACCCAAGCACCACAAGTATACTCGTAATGCCTCCAACTATAACCCATTCCTTAGCTTTGATGCATCTTGATGAGTCAATTCTTAAGAAAATAGCAACGTCTACAAACTTAGATTGAATATGCTTGAAACTTTCCAATTTTTAGAAAAACCCAAGTAGAAATTAAGCTATGACAAGCACAAATTATTAGTATATCAAGCCCATGTTGTCATAAGCATGTTAGTACCCCAAAACATTCAAAAGGACATTAAAAACACTTAGCAGCAACCCATTCTTTAATTTTGATGCATCCCAATGAATTAATTCATAAGAAGACAATAAGGTCCACAAACTTAAATTGAATATGCTTGAAGAATTCCATTTTTAGAAGAGAACCCAAGTGGAATGTAAACATAACAAGCCCATGATTAGTACTTCAAGCCTAGGCTAATGCAAGCATTTTAACATTTTCATGCATGAAAAAAAAATCTTTAATAACATTGGAACATTACAAAAAGGATCCAAACAACTAGCAAGTCTAGTTATAGTTCATGACCCCAACACCCTTATCCACTTATATAAAGACCCAAGCACCCCCAAGCCCATTGTTGTAAGCATTTTAGCACCACCACCCCTTTGAAAAGGATGGTAATAGCTCAAGTCCACTTATACCAAGACATAAACACCCAAGCCAATGTCATAAGCATCCTAGCACCCCCCACCACTTTGAAAAAGGACCCAAGCACCTCAATTACACTTATATAAAAACATAAACACCCAATGCCCAATGTCTCTTGAACATCCTAGCACCTTGGGGACCATTTTGAAAAAGGACCCAAACACCTCAATTCCGTTTATATAAGGACATAATGACCCAAAGCCCAATGTTTCAAGCATCCTAGCACACAACCTACTTGAAAAAGCACACTAGCACTCCAAGTTCACTTATTCACTTGAACCCAAGCATTTGAATCCACTGTCATAAATATCCTAGCACCCACATTCCTTTTTAAAAGGATAGAAGCACCCTACATGCCCACTTTTACAAAGACACCAAGATCCCATCCATTGTTCAAAAAAGATGCGACCAATCCAAATTCATTTAACTTGTTATATGAACACTTCTAAAGTGACAAATTTAGAAAACAAAGCAATGATGTAAGGACTAAAAAAAAGTTCAATTACTTGATCCATACTATATACGCATTGCTTTAATACTTGTAATTAATAATAATTGAGGGGTACCTGTGAAACTTGAAGATATTAACAAACATGTTTTTCATTTAATTTGACACCATGTGTATCCTAATAACATCGTTTTCAATAGGGGATATCGTAGTATCAGTTGTCCACCATTGTATGATAAGGTCTTTGATTGATCATACCTTTTTGCTTGCCTTTGACCAATCCAAATAATGTCCTTTTTTTGTGTCCAATTGAAGATGCCTTTCCATGGCCTTCTTCATATTACTCCTATCAACATTCAATAATTTTGCAACCCCACTTATGCATCTAACCATTGATGAATGTATGCATGGTATATATGGTTTTGGTCAACCATATTTGATTTTGTTAGCAAGTTGCATGAAAGATATCACATATGACAACTACAATACATTTGGAATAAATGAAGCACAAGCATAAACAATTTCTTTACAACGATTTTATTGGATCTTCATGCAACTACCATAATGATAATAATTATTATTATACTATAATTAATTAACCTATCATATAATTAACTACGGCTATGAAAATCATAATAGAATTATCTTAATTATTATAAATATTAATATATAATATTACTAACTATTATCATTATTATTTTAGGTTAGGCTACCATAACCTAGTTTAACAAAACTAAAAGTTAATTATATCTAGATTAGGATATTATTTAATATTATTACTTATTAACTATCATGAATTATAATAATTAATATACCTAGTAATAAATCATGTTAAGGTAGAATTTGCCCATCACCTATCATAGGCTAATTATAAAAAAATTGTGGATCTTTCTTATTTCTTGTTTATTTTATGTGATGTAAAATATCATGGAAATGCCAAGGTAAGTTTTACATTATATGTCTTAGATTCAAAAACAACTTGGAACAACACAGAAGAAGCAAAAAATGTCAAAATCACATAGCATGTTTTTTTTTAAATGACCCTTTATTTCTAGACTTCATATTTTTGTTGTTTCTTGTCCATTTTCAATTATTTGAAATGTTATAGGTGCATCATGTTAAAATTTACATTAACTATTTGAACCCCAAAGGTAAAGGAACAACATATAAAAGCCATGAAAAAAATGAATGTGTTGAATCTTAAAATGTGAATTAGGCTTGTGATTGAATATTGACCCCGCTTAATTTCGACAACCATATCTTCTTCATTTTGTATCATTTTGAGCAATCTAAATGGTTGTGGGTGCACCAAGTCAAGTTCTAAAACAACATTTTGCATTTGAGAGGCAAAATGACAATGTCTTAAAATCTATTTTTTCTTAAAAGCTTAAGTGTTCCCTTGCCAACCTTTTTAATAATAATTGCAAGTAAGTTGCAATTAAGATGCAACTAATTTTTTTATTTCATATCCTTTGTCCCACCTTTCAAGTTTGTAAAGTATATAATTAACTACACTAAGATTAAATAAATGGCGTTTGGAATAAGCCAATAAAGAAAGGTGACGCACTCCTAAGCTCTTTGATATTCAAATGTGAGTTTAAAGTGAAAATATCGGAAGGATTAGAAGTTGGGGCATGCTCCCTAGCTTGTAGCATTTTGGGGGTAGAGGAACATGTTAAAACTCCGGGATGGGGACTAGGAATAGTGACAAGCAAATCAATTACTCACACGGACTTGCACAAACTAAACAACAAGCTGGTTAATGCATAGTTGGAGCATTTTTGGTGCACGGACAAACCACGGGCAAACACAAACTCACAAGACTCACCATGGCTCGGACTTGGGGGAAGTCACCACGTTCCCCCTTATAATATACTCTATGCCTAACCATGGGACCAACATTCAAATGTCATTTTGTTCCAAAATTCCTAAATGGGAGTCCCGAAATTCCCAAAATTGGGACTTTCGAGATTTTGGAAGCCCATAAATTTGTGTATAGACCCCCGATTGAGATGAGGTCTAAAGAAAAGTTGTAGCCCTCATTGAGAACTTTCCAACGGTATGTGGCACGCCACCTGTACATAAGGAAGTCAGGGTGATTCACGACTTTTAGTGGTCGAGAGTCAAATTGACAATTTGACTCCTGGCCCTTCTTTTGGCCATACCTTGTGTTTTAATTATCGAAATGGGTCATGCGAACCCATTTTAGACATCTATGTTCCAAGAACTTTCTAATTATATAAAAAACTTTTCAATCCAATGAGTTTTGGCCCTTGCAATCGCCTTCTGAAAATTTGGGAGTCCATTGGGACTCCAACTCACAATGTGGGAGGTCTCTTGGGAGTGTGAAGGTTCATTTCCTCACACTCTGTTGCATTCCTAGGAACATGAAATTTGACTCCCGAACTCACTCTTGGCCCGCACCTTTGCAAGCCCTTGCTTTGGTCACGAGCCCAAGGTTAGGGTTGCGACAAAAGGTTTGGCCTTAAAAGCTAAACCCAAAATAAAATAAGATTATCTCAAATTATCTACCTATTTAATTTAAACCTATTTACTTATCTACCTAAGCCTCACTACCTACCTACTTAGCCTAGGAAAGGTAAGTAATAATGGTTATTTGACTTAGGCCTACCTACATATTGATTTAAGCACCATGTGTTAACAATTTACCATCTGTAAGTTAGATGATCTAAAATATTTTAATAAAAATATTAACTATTAGAATAAATTTAAAATGGTCAGATGTCCATTGATGATTTGTCAACACATCATTGCCAAGTCAACATGTTGCTTATATAGTTGCAGGAGTTGCATATGTATATGGTTACATATATGATGTCCCTTATAACTCTTGTAACTTGTCCAAAACATTCATATTGTAGAAATATGTTGAGTTGCAAATGTTCATTGCAACTCAAAAACCCAATTACAAGCCTAATTGCCACTCCAAGGAATCATGTCCATTCCAACCCATGTGTTTACAACTTGTGTCCAAATCAATCATTTTTATGAATATATAAATGTGACTATCCTCCTTTGCACTTGGTAAAAATGACTTGTAGTCACATAAACAACTACAAAATGGTTTGCAATTATATATGTGACTTATGCTTGCAATTAATGTTGATTTGGATGAAAATGAAGATGAAAAGTACTTATATCATCCATTTATAATGACATCCCAAAATAGATGAAAATACATAATGGTTTCTACAACTTGGAAGGTGGTTCATAAGCCATTGGACACCACATGGCATCTTTTCAATTTGATTTGTGACTATAAATCTTAGTTATAAATGTACATGTAATTAAAAGTGAAAAAAAATTGAATTGGTCAATGAAATTGCTAGATTTAGTAGTTAAAATTTTTATGTTAACTTTTTTCAATGAACTAATTGTTAAATATGTAGTAGGGTTTGGTGGGTTTGTGAAAATTTCAAAGGACCCATGGTAGTTAATGGTAGAGATGGACCATTTTGAAATTTTTAACATTGTGGGGTTTTTCATAATTTGTGGTTAGGTGCAAAAAACATACATTTATCATCCATTTTTTAAGGCATGCATTGATGAATGAAAACAAAGTTATTTTTGCAATTATTCATGTAGACAAATGTAGGTAGCAGGTAATAAATAAAGCTAGGTAGTAAGTAATATGTATGTGGTAAAATAATAGTTATTTTATCATGTTGATATGTCATAGTGTATTTGAATTAATTAATTAATTAGGTAGGCTAAATAATAAGTAGTAGGTAATATATAGTACGTAAGTAGGTTGATTAATAGTAGGTATTTTATTGTGTTGAATGAAATAGTATTATGTTTAATTAATTAATTAGGTTATGTAATTAATCAAGTTGTAAGTTATAAGTTGCAAGGTAATAAGTTATATATCATACATCTAAATTACATTTTTTTGGTACAATAATGATTTATTATAACCAAAATTTTAAAAATTAAATAGAGGTTTGAGATGTAAAAATATACAATTTGTTTTTACATACAATTTTTATCATAATTTTAAGTAAAACTTAAGATATTATGTGGGAAAAGTAATAAAGTTTATAGTTCCTTAAATTCAATTAATCATATGGAAATAATTAATATTTAAAAATTAAATTTTATTATTTAGATCAATATTTTACATAAAAAATAATATGGATAATATAAGATCATTTTTTATATTTTTGTAATTTGGTTTTGATCCATTTATAAATATTATATGAGGATAAATTATATATCACACATCTAAATTAAATTATATTGGTAAAATTATGATATATCAAGAAAAGTTTAATTTTAATGAATGAAAAAAATATAGTTGTATACATTATTGAAAAAACTTTAAGATTAAACTTTAATCTTATTAGTGGTCAAAATTGTAATAAGATACATACCAAATATAAAAAATGATGTTTTGCATATTGTTTTAAATGAAGAAGGTTAAATAGAATGTACAATACTATTTTGTTACAACAAGTAAGGTGGCTTTGGGGTAAAGGAGTTGATATCTATCCTTGGGGTTCAAGGAATCAATTCTCACAATTGACATGTGTTTGTGGTCATTGGTGGGATCTTAACCAAATATTTGATACCTACATAACCAACCTAGGTTAGGTGTTTACTAGGTGGGCTACCTATTGACCTAAAAACTAGTTTTAAAAACTTAATTTAGGTAATGACACATGCCAACATCGTATAGGTTGAAATTAATGAAATTATCAATAATATAAATAAATGTAATATATTTATTAATATCTACATAATAAATATAAATAATGTCACTACATTGCTTAGTTGTAAAATTAGTTGCAAAATGATGATGCCATGTAAGTTAGTTTGGATGAATGAAAAGTTCATGTAAGTCACATCTTCATGTGATTATCATTGTGACTTGGTGCCATGTATTTGTCTTTTGCAACTAGAATTTTATGCGACTTGTTCAAGGGGACTAGGCCTTGTAAAAGTCGCATATGGTAATTATGACTAAAAATTAATTGTTAATCTAATTGTTGATTTGCAATTCTTTGTAATGTGCAAAACACCCTATTTTCTCATAATGTTTGTCTACACCTTTTTATGTGTTCACTTGTATTAACACTTTTATTCTTGGCATACCAATTTTGATATGTTTGTCTTTTTGCTCATTGTTCAAGCATAATATCTTGAATGGAAAATTCAATCATCTTGGGCCTTCCTATGAGTTTGAGATTTTTTGGGTGCTTAGCCATGGTGGCATTGAATGACCTACAAGATTAGTGTGAACAAACATTCATTATTTACCAAATATCCAAATCTAGTGTTAACAACATTTTCCAACATTTATAGAAATTTGATGCATCCCAATAATTCTTTAAAAAACAAGGTTTTGAAACTCAAATCTTGTGTTTGAAGTTGTCTAATTTTCAGAGTAGAACCCAAATGGAATTTAAGACATAACAAGGATATAATTAGTACTAAAGCCCATGTTGTCACAAGAACTTTAGGACCCCAAATTCACAAATTCAAAAGGAGATTGAAAACATGTTTGATATTCATTTCAACAAAGACCCAAACATTTGGAATCTAGTTAAACCATAATGCCTCTAGCATCACATTCTTACAAATTTTGATGTATCCCAATTATGACATTCAAATTTTTGAAAATTTAAATTGCAAGGTTTTGAACCTTACATATTTAATGTGCTTGAAACCATCTCATTTTCAAAACAAAATTTGAGATATGAAAACATGGTCAACTTTTTGGAATGCAAAAAAATGGGCAAGCAACAAACACACAAGATAAGTGAACTTAGAATTTCAAACCAAGACTTAAATCAAGAACTCGAAAGCCACATGTGAGCAAGTGTTGGAAGTACATCTAGCTTTCTTGGAGGGAGGACTCTTCATGTAATGAAGTTGGTTAATGGTTTCTTTAACTTTTTTAGAATATCCACAACGGTCTTGCAAAGAGAAGCACCCAACTCGATTGTAAGATTAAACAAACCTAAATCATTTAGATAATGCAAAATTATGTAAATTTAGGAATTAAGCAAAAGGGAGGTTTATAGTATTCTTGAAACATGACGACAACAAGAAATTGGGCAAACCATAATGAGAAGAAATCACAACCACTTTAACCACACTAGTTAGACAATATTCATAATGCTAAAAACACCAAAATAAATAGCTTAAATTATGTTAGACTTCAAGTAACACAAAATAAACATCTTGTGTAATTGACCTAGATATGGTTGTGCCTGTAATTTAAATTTCACTGCAATAGGAACTTAAACACATATAAGCATTTTAATGAAAGATGAAACCTGTAGCTCAAGGTTTTCACAAAAAGTCATGCAATGTACCCCAAAGACACAACATAGCAAGTAGCAATGATCAACATCAAAAAGAGGCATTTCTAATGGTATGAGGCATAAAGGTGTCCAAAAAAACCTAATAGTTGGAGAACACAATTGAAGGGACTTATAAGACATGATGATTTGCAAAATGTTTGTAACAAGACTTTATGAAGGTCCAAAACAATGAAAATATTTTCAAATAAATATCAAAGAACTTTGGTCCAAACTTGAAATTTGAATTGAACTTTAACAAAGGATATCAATATCTATGTGGATGATGAACTCACAAATCAACTATCAACCTTCATTGTTGCCCATGAAGATCCATTGCCAAAAGTTAAGTACGTGCATGATAGTTTGTAGGACACCTTTTTTGTAGGTTTCAATGTGCATTAAGGTGGAATACACCATTTATTTTCTTCAAGATACACAAGTCGATCAAAAGTTTTCATATGATAATCAACCATAATACATGCCCACCTTTTGCTCTAATCAATCTTCATGCGTTTTTCAAGATTAATTAAAATGTGTTTTGAAAGACTAGTAGATGGTGTGTATAAAATATCATTGTGAGACTTATTATCCTTAGTTTCTAAAGAAGCCACAATGCACTTCACTATTTCCCAAACTGTGTTTATTCATGTGATTTTTCTTTCTTTGTTTCAAGGGCTTGATTATTGGAAAATCCATGTTATAAAACCAAACATATTTAAGTTCATTTCAAATTGTAAAGATTGGTTATAATGTTAAATTAGTTTTTTGGGACCTTGCAATATTATCAGAAAGCTTTGAAAATTTCACATGTCACAAATTTTTTATAATACTTAGATCCCATAAATTTTTTGAGCAATTCCAAAATGTATATTAAATTAAACCAAAAGTCATGGATTTTTCAAGAGTGGTTAGATTTATTGTTAGTCATTAGATTGTGAATGCACCCCTAGGTGCCTTGCTATCAAGGGGTTTACGTATAAACCCATACCCTCTTCCCTTTTTTTTTGTTTGATTCACATTTTTCGCACCTCCACCATTGTTGTGCATTCTTGTTCCAAGTTCACAGTTTTCCCAATTTTACTTCTAAGCTACAACATGTTTTTTCAAGTTTTTAGCATTAGGTAAGTTCCAATTTTTTTTTGGTCATCTTTTTATCCTGGAGGGGACACTAGTAAAAAAAAGTAGAAAATACATGCATAAAAATATAAGGTGTAATATTGGTTGTTGAGTAGAAATAATAAGTTAATTAGTTAAAAAAAGGTACATTTCATTTAAATAATGAATTTAATTATAATATAAGGTATGTAATAATTTGAAATAATGAATTATAATTTGTATAAGGTGGTTTTAATATGTATATATTATGAAATTAAATAATAATAGGGTGATAAAAAATAGGTTGAACAATTATTTAATACCCTTTTAAAATAGTCATTTGATGCACGTAGATCCCAAACTTTAACTAAGTGTCCCCCTCAAGCTTTTTATATAAAAAATTTCCAACTTTTGATACAAATTAAAGTTGACCTTAGGTGTTGTGTTTTCTTTTATAATTTAAGTGTTGATGTGACTAGCCCACATTCAACCCCTTGCAATTGAAGTGTGTTTTTTTCATTTTTAAATTTTCTCAAAGGTGGTAGTAGAAGGCTTGAGCTCCTTATTGCTATTTTCTTGGTTTTCTAGTGTTGATGAGAGCTTTGTAGAGCTTACCACTTTTTGTTGCAAAAGTAACAAATGGTAGTTCAAGTGTTTCATTGTTGTCATCTTGGTTTGTAGGGGTGGGGACAAGCTTGCCATTAGCCTTTTTTTGTTTATTTTGGTGTGTTTTTTCATAAGGTGGTGGTGGGGAGCTTGAGGCGCTCCTCATCATCATTGTTTTCATCAAATGCAAGGTCAAGGGTGAACTTTGCAGAGCTTGTCCCTTTTTTCTTTTGCTTGTTGCACATGTGGCAATGGGGAGCTTGAATTCTCATTGTTGTTGTCTTGGTTTGCAAGGACAAGGGTGAGTTATGTGGAACTTGTTGTTAAACATGAACTTTTTGACATTGTTGTCATCTTAATTTGGGGGGGGGGAGTTATGTGGAACTCATGGTCATTCTTCTGATTTTTGTTGTTGTAGAGGTAGCATTAATGGGGTCTTGGAGCTCCTTTTCATCTTTGTCACCTTATTTTGCATAGGTGGGGGCAAATTTTGTAAAGTTAGTCATCACTTTTCTTTTTTTTTGGGGTGCAAACACAATTGTGAAGCAAAAGTAGAAGAAAAAGAGAAAATAAAGAAAAATAGGGTATGAAGAAGAAGAAAAAATTATAAAAGTTGACAAAGAGAAGAATGAAGGAAAAAAACGAAAAAAATGAAAGTAAAAAAAAGAAGAGGATAAAAACCAAAAGATGCCCCTCCAATGTTAGAATATTGGAATACCTATATTTTGGACTTGTTTTGCATTATCATGGGAGGTTATATGGTTTTCTTAAGTCAAGGATCATAAGCTTTTGCAGTATCTACATGTTGAATGGTGGCATTGGGTCTTTTTTGATGTTGGTAATAAAGGGCAATCAGGTTGTCTTAGGTAGTGTAGGCAAGTACATCATTATGTATGGCAAGGCGATTGTTATATTATTTGGTAGGTAGGGCCAAAAAGGAGGTTAATAGGTAGGTGAGATTTTTAAAATATCATTCTTTTTTGAAAAAAATGTAATGAAGTTCATCAATAAATAGACTAATTGTGCTAACCAAGGGAAAAGGGTGATTGAATGGGGACAAAAACCCAATGAAAAAAAATTGAATTCAATCACTATCCATCCACATGGGTGCATTCATGGGTGCAGGTTCACATGGGTTTGTTGGTTGGATCTATAAGGAAACGTGTTTTTAATAAGAATCAATGCTACAAGGACAGATGAATAATGTACTTTTGCCCATGCGCCCTTTTGAATTGTGGCTGTATAAGAACCAATGTTGTTTTTATTAGTGAAATATCCTAAGAAATGAACTAAAAGAATGGGCCCAGCAAAATTCAGAAGTGTTTCGTCACATCAACGTCGTCTTCATAAATGTTGCTTGATAGCCAATACCCCAGTTAAAACATTATTATTCCATTTGTTTCTCAGCATTAACATGTCCATTGTATTTATTAGATCATAATATATATACACTTTCAATCTTTAATTAGCTTAGAGACCTTATGATTCAATATCTATAATATTGCCTGAAGTTCACCACAGTTACAATAATGATATCCACCCATGAGATATTCAAAATATCCTCTCTAAAAAAAAACTGTGATAAGAATTGTTTTAATAATAGTTAGCCCACTATGAGCAACATAAACATCTTTAAAGTTCATCTGCCACGTCTTTTTTGACAGGTTGCCATTTTATTTGACACAAAATTCAGATTCCACAAGCAAAGATGGTTGAAAATTGAAGCCTTTCTCATAAACAATGTCCAAAGCATGTCGGCGAGTAGAGAGAAAAGTGGGCTCCCAATTTCTTCCAAACTGACATTATGAGGTACAAAGTGCATTTAAGAACACAGGAGTTTCCGACGATATTTTCTCCCATCTAAGGTACCTACCGCATTGTGTCAGTAAAACAAGGAAAAAGAAAGGTTAATAAGTACCTGCATGAGTCACCTTCACCACCCACTCATTCGAAGAAGCACCGAGTCCTGACTCCTGACGGTAACATAGATCTAAAACTAGCAAATGAATTCAAGTCTATTCTTTGATATGATTGGGTGGCAATGACTCATCCAACACTACAACTCGTGAATAGAACAACGCGGCTCTCTAACACGCAGCATGGCAGGCTCCTCTGACGATGTAAAAATCTGACAAACTCGATTGCAAGTGAACACCACAAGACGAAAGAAGAAACTGAAGGGAAAAGGGTAAAGAACCAGTGTTCACTGTTGGGCGATTCTTTACTGTTATGAAGTATCTCCAGTTCCTGTATGTTTGTAAAAAGAAGTTAGAACGGTTTGCGTTCTGGTTTTGGTTCCCCGTAACAATGGAACCTCCAATCCTGTTCCAAGTCTGGTTCTTTCCAAGAAATAAATTCTGATTCTGGTTCCAATTTTGATTCTGAAAATCAGACTCAGTTCTGTTCCAGTTTTGGGTAACCGGGATTGGACCTGGCAGTTAATTTCTGGTTACCCTTTTATTACTTACCCCATAGTTCTAGTTTTTTTTTTTTTCAACAATTTTGGATCCGGTTCCAGTTCGGTTTCTACTAACCAGACCTGGAACCAGCAGTTCTAACTGGCCAAGCTGTATACCTGCCCTACACTAGAAAGGAGCTAAATCTGAGCTCCATAGTTACCTACACATAGGAAAATCATAGCTCTGAGGGAGGGGTTTTACTAGCCCATGTGAAGTAACAACAGTAAATCACAACAAATCAGATTTGTGACAGGGCCTGTGTACCACGTTTCGGGAGATGGTCACGTTTTCCTCAGAAAACCCGGCACAAAACTCCGCCTGATGTAAACAGGGATTACAGCTGATCAGCGTTTTGTGACAGGCCTGTCTGTGCTTTGCAATCACGTTTTGGGAGATGGTCACGTTTTTATTTTTGGGAAAAAAACCGTCGGCAAATTCTGCCTGATGGAAACAGAGATTGGGTTTGGAATTCAATTGAAAACGAAATGAGCATTATTTTTACTGGCGATATTTCGCCAAAAAGAGAAAGTAAAAAATTAAACATTCGAAGAAGAGGCAATTTTGGAGGTTTTGGGTGGCCAGAAGTGAGGGAGAAAAAAACAGTAAAAGATTGTCAGATTCCTATATTTGGTTTTCATTGTGTAGCCAGAAATATGGAAGGATGATTAAATTTTTAAACTTTACTTCTGGTTTATAGCCAGATTTGGCTAAATCTTCCCATGGATAATCCCCGCTTTGGCTACAAAGAAAAATTCCTCAAAAAACACGAGTTACGAAATCAGTGGAAAGAACTGCCCTAATTGTGTAAGTAGCTGGCCGGCCCTTCTTTCCACCCACAAATATTTCCGTACCACAGTGCCTCTGAATATTGTGCCACGTGTCTGAACGATCTCAGCTCCACACGCTACCATCAACGATCATGATATTCCCAGGGTGCCACGTTACCTTCCTTCCAACTTGAGTTCTTAGACGTGGCGCTGTAGTGACTCAGAGTTGACAAATGAGACAAATGTACTGGTTTTCTATTGGTTAGTTAAGTACAACTTCTCTTTCTGCACCTGATCGTCATAAATGCGTTTTGCAGAGTGGGACGGATTTTTTTCCTTCAAAAAGGAAGTTTTTTTTTATGTGTAGGTAAGGTGGTCCCCAAACCAGCATATTTTTAGGAATTTTTGTTTGTAGCCAAAGTGGCGATCATCCCTAGAAAGAATTAGAGAAATATGGCTATAAACTAGAAGTAGCATATAAATCTTTAACCATCCTTCTTTATTTTTGGCTTACCCAAAAAAAACCAACTACACGAATCTGGCGAAAGAAAACCGCCAAAATAACTTCTTTTTCGAATTTTTTAATTTTTAATTTCTCTTTTGGCAAAATTGTGCTAGTGGTAAAAATACTGCTGGAAAGACACTAGTAAATATCTCGTGTTAGATGTGGGCCGGTGTGGGTAAGTTGTACGGCAAAAGTAAACAAGTGTCAAACGTTTACAGTGATATGAGACTATTTGGGTAAATATGGTCAAAAGTCAAAAAGCCACCAAAGATTATGTATGTATCACGTGCTATGATATGAGTACCCTGAATCCTGATGATGGCAAAAGTCTCCGAAGTTGGTTCCTTCGCAACTTGGGGGGAGGGGCGGCCTTTGGAGTTCCTTTGTCGGGGAACTAAGGTCGTCATGGACAATTCAAATGTTGGAGAAATTTGAGAACTTGTACTTCAGAATTAGCATATTTGGGGCATTGGGCGTCAGGGTATGAAGATCCTTTAGTTCAAATCTTTTGCCTCAAACACATTGAAGATCTTGTAAAGGTATGTTCACACTTGGTGTTAAGGTCTCTAGTGTTGAGTCCCATAACACCAGGCTAACCATTTAGGACGTAAACCTAGTATCATGATTCTAATTAACATAACCTAGTTCTGATTTGTTGAAGGAAACTATTTTGAGTCAGAATTGCAACTACAATTCATCATTTTTCCTCAGTTTTTTGCCAATGAATGTTATTTTAAATCCGATTTTGAGCAACATGCTATATGGGGAATCAAACCTCAACTGCAAAAAAGCCTTGCTGTTTGCAACATATAGCCTAACATGCACAAAAGAAATCATTAGTCAATAATATTGAATGCAAAGAAAAATCTTACATGCTCAAACAAGGATGTTGGATACAAATTCCAAAAAGGATAGATCATGGAAATAAAAGGCGACATTTTCACTTTACCAATAAAAAAGTTGGTTGTTGCTGCTTGCATGAACAAGCCATTCAAAGCATCCTAACAATACCCATGCATTTAGATTCCAAACAAATATAAAGAAATAGGAAGAGATAGAAAGGATACAAGAAAAAAACTCTGAAAGTTTGTAGTCTTGGCATGAATTAGTTTTCAGCCATCAATTGTGCACCCTATTGAGTTTTAATGTCCTTCTAATTTTGAATTGTTGCCCCAAAAGGAAAGTTTTGCAAATTTAAGAACTTTTGATTGAACATGCAAATAATAAGCTCCAAATGCATGGTTAATCAATTTCATAGTTTAATTTTCATGCAAGTTAATGTAGAAGCAGAATGTTCATCTTCAACAAAACTAATTGCTTACACAATATCAAGTTCAACCAACTTAAAGGAAGTAAAGGTTTCCACAACTTGGTTAGTGGTTCACATCAAAATGTTTTTGCATTGCCAACTTACTAGTCAAAAACTATAGTTGAAAATAAGGTTGGAACCCATGTACTTCATCATGTCCTACATTTTTAAGTTGACAAATTGTTGCCTCAATGATTACTAAATGAACATTGAACCTTTTTTTAGGTTGTAGTTGCAACCAATATCACTACACAACTCCCAATGCATTCATCAAATCTTTAGTAGGCAATTGACCTTGTAACTTTATAATAAATTGAGTGGCCTTTTTTACATTACCATTTCACATACACAACCACCTCTTGATATGTCCTTTGTAAGAAAAACAAATGCCCACATTTGATAGAAAATGTGGTTGGGTATATCACATATAAATGAGCCACAAGAAGTTTAATTAGTGCTTGATTTAATGTCAAAAATTGTACCGATATTGGAATTTTTAAAATATGTGGAATAATTTGGAATGAATTTAATGAAAAGTATTCAAAATCAATCATTACACATTGTAACTGATGATTTTATTGCTTAATGGACTCTTAAGTGAACTTTTAAAAAGCTTGGAAATGACAGTTTTCAAGATATTTTAAAACTATAACTTTACATAATAATATAATGCAACATATTTTTAAATCAAAAGGATTTTTTTGGGTGCAATTTACAAATTAAATATTCCAAAATAAACAATCACCTAAGTCCTTTTTTAAGGTGCACATCAACTCATTACTTTGTGAATGCACTCGGCCAAAATGCATTGTGCATCAAACTCAAAAGCCAAATGATCAATTCATGTGTTCAGATTTATAATCTAATGAAGGATCATATGCTCACATGAGCGAAGTTGATCAAAGCAATGAAATTAATGAACACATCACCTTAAAAAAAAACTAATTGTTGTAGTACAAGTAGTATATATCCCCTTGAAATTTCTTGATTATTATTATGACATCACAAACAAAAACATCCTTCAATTATGAAAAATTAATCAAATAATGTACTACTTCTCACAATGGCATCACTCCATTCACCCCCAACAATGTTTCCATGTCAATGAAAGAAGAAAAATAAAATCAAGTCAAGGGTTTGTGCCACATCCAATGCCATTTTCATGAAGAAAGTGTGATATTCAAACAATACACATTTGATAGGATTGATCATAAATATCCATCTAACTAGTTTGATGTTGTGCAATTTTTTTTTGCCTTTTTGTTGTCAAATTTTTACCAATTTGGTAAACTCCAAATGCTCCTTGGGACTATGGCTAAAGTACCATACAAACATTGTAAACAAATTCAATGCAAAAAACCAAAGGTAGGTTTGAAAAGGTTTGTACCACAAGATTTGTTTAATGAATCATACAATGCACAATATTGATGATGAATGGATCATATTCATATTGAATCTGAATCATCATTCTTTATTTAAAGCCTTGTAAATTGATGGCCCCCATCAACATCAAAACACACCAAGCTTGAAGAAATGTGCTCTTGTGTCAAGTCCCCTTGTGTCATTAAAGAGTATATGATAAAATAAAAGTCACGCTATTAACCCTAGATCTAGGTAACACTTGTTGCACAATGTTCAACAACAATGGTATTCAACACCAATCCTAAACAATGTAACCATGCACACTTGCCAAACTTGTGTTATCCATGGTTGTGACCTCATCAAAAAGTGAGAAAGACAAAGTTGGGGTGTTGGACACCACGCTTAATAACTTTTATAACTTAATTTGGTATGTGTTATTAATCTCCCACCCAACCCCATTATGCCAATGTTTTTGGGGTTAAGTCAAAGTTTCACAAACTCATATATGGGTCAAAAATCTTGATAGTTAACCATTGGTTTACTTTTATTCAATAGGATGGAAACAATTGCAAATTGAACAAGTTTTCATTTATTTTCCATTGCATGACCATTATTTAGATATTAGAGGACATTGATTGCAAAAAGTTGCACATATGCAATTTCATTTTTTACATGCATACATTTTGGATCCATGATCAAAACCCTGCACTATATATACATGTTTCTTTATAGAATCCCATTTAGTAATCAAAACCTTTTCCTTCTTTTCAATGTTAGTAAAAACATGACATCTAATAACCAAAAACAATCCAACATCATTAACAATGGGTTCTTCCCATGGCATTTTTACAACCTAAATGTCTTATATAGTTAACATTATGTACAATCATTTTAGATTTTGTGGGAGGAGGGGTGCATCCATCCTGAACATCATTAACAACAAGGTTTTCAAGCCTAGCATCTAAATATATGTCAAAGATGTTAGGTGAAAAAAAATATAATTCAAGGCATGAAGAAGGTTTTTTTTATCACTTCTATTATTAGATTTAGGTACATCACAAGAAACATAGTTTGAAAGGGCAAGATTTTTTGTTGGGAAGCAAGCACCAAAGAAATATCTAAACTTGAAATTATCTAATAACACTAGAGGAACCGTGGAGAACAAACATACATGTGCATTAGCAACCAACAATAGAAAATCAAAAAACCTCAAACTTGGATGGATTAAAACGATGCACTTTAGAAAGTTATGTAAATCACAAGCAACATAAAACAATCACACACCATGACTCAAGAGTACATTGTGCAAGTTGCATTAACCGCAACCTACATTTAATTGTGTCAATAGTTGCACATGAAACAACAAGCCACGCGAATTTCAAGCAACATAGTGCATGTTACATTAATGCAAAGTGCACGCACTTATGAACCATGACTTGCAATGCAAGTTGCAACTAACACATTACATAGAAAAACATTAACATTGAAAACATGGAACAAAAACAATCAGAAGGACAAGGTACAAGAAAATTGAGATGAAGAAAACAAGTGCACAAAACAACAAAGGTTTCGAATTTAGGAGCTTCCTAAGGTTTGTAGCTCAATTTATAACCGCTTGCCAATCTCACACCATGTTCCAACAATCACAAGAATTATAACTTGCAATTGCACTAAGTTCTAACGTCCGTCAAAGTGCAACAATTCCAAACCTACACCATGTTCCAACATTCACAAGAATTATAGCCTGCAATTGCACTAAGTTCCAACATCTTTCAAAATGCAACATTTCCAAGCTGCCACTAGCTATTCATTGTTCAACGAGGAAAATGAACTACTTCATTAATTGTAAACTTATGAAGGGAATGTGGAGTTGCCTCCTCCTTGTGCCCACAACTCAAAACCAAATGTTCATTGCAAGTGTGCATAGTGTTACTACTTACACATCACAAAGTATAAACTTTAGGCATGGCAAAATGGGATTTTGGGTGGACATTAATGTGAAATCAATGGCTTACAAGCTTGTAAGCCAATGATCCACATTGAACGTAGGTAAATGTTGAATGAATTGTCGCTTTCTTTGCAAGAGTAGGTGGGCAACATGTGTCCTCTTGTGTCCTCTTGTTGTCCCATCATGAGGGCACCAAAAATACCCATGGGGTCCTTTTGTTAAATGGGGTTTGTAAAAAAACTAAAACCCTGTGTGAGATTTGCCACTTAAAATTTTTGGTTGGAAAAAACCAACTTTTCACGCCAAAAAGAACTACTGCTTTGCATCCACTCGAGTTTTCAGGGGTATGTTTTCCAATTGGCATCTTTCACATATCCCAAGAAAGTTTGGCTGCACTCTGTTGGTTTTCCTTGAAACGAAAGCACAAATGTTCTTTACACAACTGAAAACCTCAAGAGGACCCTAAAAGTGAAGGTCATAAAGCCTCAAGACTGGCACTCAAAAACTCCAAAAGTGGACTCGACCCCTTAGATTCTGGGGCTACATGCAGATCCATATCCAGGTATTCTTGAACATCCTGCCCTTAAAACATGGATAGAGAGGTCAATCATCCCTTCCATGGTTTTTTCTGTGTAGCCTGGAGATCTGACTCTAAATTTCACAGTACCAACAAGTTGATAACATCAAAATCAAAACTTCAAGTCCATTTATTTTGTTCCTAGGTTTTTTTTTTTGGCAAGCTTTTTTTTTAAAAACTGGCAACAGTTTTGTACTGGACCATTACATGTGTAGCCAGTAGACAGGCATGTGATGGCACCCTCCCAAAAAGATTAAAACTGGGCAAAATTTGGCAACTTGTTTTTGAAAATACAGGAATTTTTTCATGAGAAATTTGGAAAAATGTCGCCTTTTGGCAATATTTCACTAAAAAAATTGAGTTGCTTAAAGTGTATTTTTGAAAACTACATGGTGCTAGTGGAGATCCTTATTCAAGCACCTGCAGCATGTAACAAATCAGTAGTGGGAATGCAAGGTTGGTCACACAAAGGGGGGAAGTGCAGGGTAAAGCCCTAGGATCTGCGCAATCTCAAAATAAGGGACCCAAGATGAGGTGAGTGCCAAGTACAGCTTTGCATTTTGAGAATGTCACCAACCCACAGCATCATAAGTCCCAAGGAGAAGGTTATCATGCACCTAAAAATATGTACATCATGAGGCCTAGGAAGCGAAGTATTCCTAGACTACTCCTCAAAAATGAGAAGAACCTGACACTTGCAAGTAGGCATAATTTCTGGTGTAACCTTGCCAAACTTTACTCATAATTTCTCTCCCACTCTTATGGAGTAAACAACCCCCTTTTTATTTCTGTGTGTATTTTGAGGGATCTCCCCCAGCAGAAGAACCCTAGGCCATTATGCTGGGGGAGCCTCCCCAATTTTATATGTTCCCACGTTCCCATCAAAATATTTCTTTTCTATGAGAAAGAAGGGAGGAAATAAAAAGAGAGTTGTTTAGGCAAAGGGAGTTTCCTGTAGTGGTGCTTTCTCCTGAGGTTCAGGAACATCCTTGGGGTCATGCCCTCAAGCACCCCTCCCTGAGGAGAACACACTTGTATGAGAACCTCCCCTACAACATAATATACACAAATACACCCATAGTTCATGCCATTGCCATTGGCTTAGGCAAAAATGGCAAAGAACACAGGTAGACCAAAAATATTCTTGCAGCCGATGAGGTGAGGCAGTATGCACCTAGGGGGCCCAAGTTTAGGGGTGTTGGATTTTTTGTTGTTCCTAATGTGTTCTCATCAAGTTCTCACTGTGTTCACATCAAGTTCCAAATGGGTTCCCAACATATTCCCCAAGTTCCCAATGCATTCTCTAATATGTTCCCAATAGTTCCTCACTTTATCCCCTATCCTTTGCCTTAAGTTCTACTCTTGTAACACATATAAAAAACTCAAAGGAATGAGATTACAAGATATCTATTTTCAGACTGTCTAAAGCTTGAATTTTCATTTGTTGTTGTGATGGGCCAATCAAAGATGCCCTCACAAAAGAATACATATTTTGAAATTTAGGGGTCCCCACAACTAATTAGTTTGAGTCATAACTACCATTACACATAATATCTCTCCTCTTTTCTAAGACGGTGATTCATGGATAGATAGAAGGTATCCTCCAAATAGAGTAGGAAAGTTCTCACAAAGCTTTTAGTTAATGGAAATCCTTATTCAAGTAAGATGCCCATCACAAAAGGAAAAAAAAAATTGAACTTTGGGGGTCCCCGCAACTAATTAGTATGAGCCACAACTACCACGATGCATAATATAATGAATAGATATAAAAGGGTTCCAAATAAAGTAGGAAATTTCTGGGAATTTTTTATGAGTTAATGGATATTCTTACTCAAGCGGCTACAGCAATGATGTAAAAAAATCGGTAAAAGCCGGAATGGAAGGCGGGTCCACAAAGGGTGAGGGGGTGGTGGGGTGCAGGGTTGGAACAGCAAATGCTCACTCCCTCCCTCCCTCCCTGCTGTCAAGCCTAGCTAGTGGAAACTGGAAACCCCTTGCTGTCAAGCCTAGCCGTGCAAACAGTACCTACTATTGAGTGAAATCTGAAACCCAAAACTACACTCTGGTATGCTCTGAGCACTCTCTTCTGTTTCACACACCGCAAATATGGTCATCCTGGCAGGTTCTGAAGTGCAATAGTTTTTGCGTGTTTTCTTCATAGCTCCAGTACTTTCTCTTCGTCTCTCCTTCCGACGGGTACTCCATAAAACCTTCCTGTACTCATTATTCTTTCATTACTACCCAACTCCTCCTCCTCCTCCTCCTCCTTCCCTCCTCCGCAGTCGCTGCTCATTGATAGATCCCCAGCTCTCCCCCGTGCTCACAACTTGACTTGGTGCTCACAACTTTCTTGCATTTGAGTACAGTACTTGTGAATCAGCTTTTTCTGCGACAGTGGATTCTCGCCTGCTTTTTGGCATCCAGTGTCAGGACTCTTCTTGCCCACTGCTGCGCTTTCTTGTGCGAACTAATTCGAAGAAGAGAAAGAAAAATCTTGAGGATTCGTTGATCTCGGGATTCAGAAGCTCGGTGTAAATTCTTTTCTTTCAAAAATTGTTCACAGAATTCGGGGAAAATGGAGTTTCCGACGATGCACGAGGTATGCAGCTTTTGAATTTGTTGTTGATTTGGGTTCTTCACCTATTGTATAGTTCAAGGTGCCGGAGGAAAAGTCGAAGAGGCCTTGGGGAATTTGTAGTGGTTGTTGGTTTAGAAGATCTGGGACGTCTCTGCTCATGATGATCTTGCAGGAGATATTCTGGCACAGTCATGAATGACGATCTCAAGTGTTGTCTTCTCCTTTCCCTGTTGTGCAGCTGTTCTACGGCTATAACGAGCCTACTTGGATCATAAACAACACTCCTCCTCCATACCATCAGCCGCCAAGGATGCCACAACCTGTACCTCGTCGATTTGTGCCGCAATATCCTTCTCAAGATGTCCTTCGGCCGCAATATCCTTCTCAAGATGTCCTTCGGCCGCTACGGCGTCCGAAGGAG
>Ga0209611_10004453_pt1 | contig 23922 bp, 27 predicted proteins | sample S1TSphgellanicum_3_FD_187693 | JGI IMG/M metagenome (GOLD analysis project Ga0209611, IMG submission 187693) | Host-associated microbial communities from peat moss isolated from Minnesota, USA - S1T2_Fc - Sphagnum magellanicum MG (SPAdes) (version 2) | ecosystem: Host-associated > Plants > Peat...
AAATTTTTTTCCCCCCCCCCCCCCCCCTCCCCTTTAACCTCCAACCAAATTGGGCTTAGTCCTCTTGTGCATGATCACCAACCCAAATTTGAAGAAGGATAATTAACTAATTAATTAATAATTAAAAAATCATGATCCTAGCAAAGGTATGTAGCTCTATTAGACATGTTGAAGAGCAAAATCACAAATAATTTTTTCATGATTTTTTCAAGTAATCCAACTGGTGTTGAGTTACCCATGTTTCAGTTTATTTTCAAGAGGTAGGTAGTAGGTACTAATTTTTCTTTCTCATATTTTAGTGTTAAAAAAATGGTGAAATTTAACATAAAAATTAGCAAAATTAGTCGAACGTACACTAAAATTGCAAAATTTGACAAAATTTTCCCAATTTCTTTGTTGAAAAATAGCAAAATCTCGCCATGGAAAAAATAAATCTGGTAGGTCGGCACATGACAATTACATCCCAGGTTTTTTAATAAAAAGCTTTGTGTGTAGCTGCCGTGGCAATTGTCCATAAGACAATTTAGCCAGATATGGTGATTAGAAAATATTAAAGTAGAAAAAAATAAAATTATAGCATTGTTGTATATTTTTTGCTACCTTCTGCAAATTACGGTAGAATTTGGCAAATTTTTAAAGAAAATTGAATTTTCTTCCTAAATTTGGCTGGTGACTGAAAAACTAAAAAACTCGAAATTTTCGTCAATGTGAAAAAATAATTGCCAAAAAGAAAGTGTGCAATATTTCCTTCCGATAACCTTTTTTTTTGCTCTAGCTAAATTTAGTGATTTGGCTAAAAGAAATTTCAAAATGGCTAAAAATACATATTTTTGGGATTTTCTAATCACCCATATTTCTGCAGATTTAAAAACTATCGCCCTGTTATGTGGCACTGGACAGTGTGAGAGGGGCTGTGGTGCCTTTGAAGAATATAGAGTTCAAGGTTTTTGCACCGAGGACCTCATCGTATTTTTCTCCATTCGAAGAAGTAGGGTTTTTAAATCCATTGCAGAATGTCATGAACTCATTAGCACCACCACAACTCTTTGAGGTTGTTCAATTTCCATTCCAGTAAAAGAGGTTTCCCAAGTGTTACATAGTGGAGGAGGAAAGATGTATTTCAGTGTCAAAGGAGAAGGAAAAAGCTAAACCCTCTTTGGCCTTTTGTGATGCTAAAAGCCTCTGACTTAAATCTAAATGACCAGTTTCAAATACTCTCTCTCTCTCTCTCTCTCTCTCTCTCTCTCTATAGGGGGGTAATCTTCTTCGAGCTTTGTTTGTCTCAGAAAATGAGCAAATCAGCTCGTCCAAATGTACATCGCTAAAGGAGACTCTGAACAAGTATTTATTCTAAATCACATTCCATAGCAAGGAAATATGAGTTCTTACCATGTGCTCTCTAACTTGAAAAAGAATTCGTCAATGAAGCCAAAACAGGTTTTGGTTCCGTGACATGCTAACATGCTACAAGGGTTCATCTAAAAGATAAGATGGAGTTTTACCTCTTTTCACACACCTTAAGGTAGAAGACCCATCAGTTGCACTTTGAAAAGATCTCCAAGGGCTCTTCGCACATCCATCTGCACAACAAATAAGAAACATCCCCCAGTTCCAAACCCATGCTCAAAACCAAAAGCTTTTTGTGCAATCACTCTGCTCTTTCATGGAAAGAGTGTAACACTGGCGTCTGCATTTTACTCTTACTCTCTTAACAGAAGGGTATCAACTCTCTCACACGTGTGCACAAATTTTCTTTCAAGGAACAACTACTATGATCAAAACAAAGATACCTGATCACTGCAAATGAGCTTGGTGAAGTATGGGTAGAATTCTGGGAGATGCTTCTTAAACATTTGTGGGTCCATACTGGTCATTGCATTCAACACCTGCAGTGCAGACCAGTCAGAATTTTTTTCCCTCCACCTAAACAGATGTAGGATCACAACCAATGCAGATAACCAAGATCCTTTCTGACAAACTTTAAGAATATTATCTATCAAGTTAAAGACCATCTACACTCTGAGAAAAAAGTCTTTGATTCATTCTAAACATTACTGGCAGCTCAGAAGATTGAAAAATTACACTGAACTAGAGGGTTTCCAAGTCATGAGTGAATACTGTTGTCGTCTTTCATAGATCAGCAAAGCATAGTTTAGGGTTTAAGGTTTTAGGCACTGTTTGATGTGCATCCCAGATGCCATAGAAAAGGAAAATGGGTACTTAGAGATAAGGCTGAACCTGGACTGTGACAGGAGAGCGCAAGACAAGTGATCGATGAGCTTCAGCTTGAACAATCTCGTTAGGGCCAGGCTGCAAGGTTGCCACTTCTCTCAAAATATGCCCACAGAATGTCACAAACCGCCTTTCAGATTCTTCTCTAAGCTTTTCTTCCTCTCCTTTTGAGGCACCGTCCTTGTCAGAACCATTGGGGTATTTGGTCTCTCCTCCATTAGACACTCCTTGACTGGCAGTTTGGTTCAGAACTGTCAAGTAAATCTGTGTGCCTTCCGTCTCCTGACGCAACAGGTTTGGCGGCGGCCTGAGAGAGGAATCAATCACAAGACAAGAGATGATTCCCTGAAGGTTCTTGCGCATCAATATGTCAGGTCATATGCAAGAGTTCAGCACCCTTTTTAAAGCAACGAAAAATTTCTCTTCATGCACATCATGCTTGCCTGAGAAAGTAATATATACCTGTCCCCTGAGAGTAGGTGAAAACGACTCCTGAGGTTGGAATCACTGTTGTAGGAAGCAGCAAAATCTACCATGGAGAGAATTGTGTCCATAATTAGTCGCTTGTGTGAAGTTTGCAACTGCATCCAGTGATTTTTCTGCCATAACCCATCAACTGATTTGTCAGTAAGGTTTAAATCGTCATCCCTGTCTCTGGACCTTGACCTCTCAGATTCAACCCACACATGTTTTGTTTCTAAAGGGGCAGTTACACAGAGGATTATTACCTGGAGACTATCAAGAGCACCCAAAAGCAAAAGTTGAATCACACATTTTGATCTCAAGCCTTGCAGTAAGGTGCCTTCCAATTCACTCCCATCCACTCCATGAACATCAACATCCTGCAACCAAAAAAAGGAAAAAACAAAACTGAATAACAACAGTAGCAAAGCTTTACTTTCTAGACAGAATTCATCAATGCAGTCTTCATCTGAAGATATCCCATTCACAGACCTCATAGTGGTGCTGGGTCTAGTGACAGGAAAATCCTTTGTTCAATCATGCAACATTAGGGTCTGCAGGGTGTGAGAGATTAAGGGAAAATATGGCAAAGGAGACCACATCCAGATCTGCACTTGTGAGTTCTAAAGATCTCAGTTCTTATCAATCCCAGAAACACAATGCTAAATGGAATACAGAATGTACCTGATAAGCATCATCTAGATTCGCCTCTGTTGTTTTACCCCTACTCTTCAATGTGGCATTCCTCATAAAAAGTGTGTCCATCATATTTCCCATGAACGATCGTCCAGTTGCTTTGTTCTTGGAAGAGCCACCTACACTTCTTTTCCCTTCCTTTGGAGATGATATTGCCTCTGAACCTAACAATCAGTCAAAATGTGCTGTCATCACACAAAGAAGGTATACAGTCGAGCAAAAACACAATTGCAATAGAACAATGTTGTATTCCAGTTTCTAGTATGGTTTGCATGGGCTACATGTGTAAAAATCCTCACAAAAGCACAATGTTGATCACACCCCATACAGTGGCATGACCCAAGAATGGAGCATAAACACTAACCCTAAACTTTTTCACTCATGAGAAAGTTCCACAAAGAAATAAAACTAGTTCCAGAAATAAACATGTGTAAGTATACAATAATGAGTTCCATTTGAAGAGGAAGATAAGAAGCATAACATTCTGAACAGCTTGCTATTGCAGTTGATGAGGGGTGACAACCTTCTGATTCAGCAATGCTGGATCGTTCAAGCCGGTCATCTGCAATTGAATCAAAACTCAATCGGTGGTTCAAACTTGCACCGTCACCATTACTGACACTGCCTGGTGTTCTGGCAGGACTGCTGCCATTAGCTGAGAACTCAACAACTCTCCCTGCATCTGTGGCATATTGACCCATTGGCAGTTGCTCCCCTCGAAAACTGCTGATAGGAGTAGTACCAAATTTTCTTGGTCCCAGACCATAATCTGATCCTAAGAATATCGCACTGTCAGGATTCAATAACTCAACTGGCTGGGTAGTGTAGCATGCATCCCTACAAACAAGTTCCCAATGAGTCCTGTTAGCCCTATTTAAATCCCTGTCAGATCTAGACTCAATAAAATGAAAAAATACTTTCGTGCAGCTTTCAGGCACAGTTTCCTGTCAGAAAATAGTACAACTGAAATCCAAAGAGAATCAATTAGAACGGGTATGATACCGAAGGCTGTCCAACAATGTTGTCCAATCCTTTTCATCAAATTGGTGACCACCAATTTCTGTGAACCGGATCAATGCGCCCATTGAGATTGAGGCCAAAGTTTGATCTGGGCGAGTTGCACAATCCAGCAACAAGCTCAACAAGGAAGGCAGCAAAAAGGACACCTCCTGGAAAGTGAGTTATCATATAAGATTGCAACATAATAACTTTAACCTTCAATGGCTTTCCTTTACATGAAAAAACAATTCATTCTAACAGGGATCACTTCTTTAACAGCAAAGACGATATACAGAGAGGATCCCACAAATGCCAAAACAACAACAGTGAAAACTTTTCAAAACTACCCAATCCTGTTGTCCAAAGCAGCTGATGGTCAAAAGTTTTGATGGGTACCTTGTAGAAGGCACTGAAGAGATCACACAAAAGCTGAAGAGAATGAATGCATGTATCCTGGATCCACTGGTCTTGAGAAGCAGGTTTCTCCCCATCTTTGCTCACACTTCGAACAAAATCAAAGATGGGGAACAAAACGCGATGGTACACACTTTCCCAGAAGGAACCCGAGAAACTCTGCCCTCGTACCTTCAGCAGGTCAAACAGGACTTCCAAGGCACAGTTTCTGACCTCTGTCCGTGGGTCTGAGGTCAGATCCGATAATCCCGCCAACATTGGAAACCAATAGTGTTCAGCAATCTCTCCATCTACCTGATTGGCAGTATCCCTCTGAATCGAACCCTGGATAACTGTACCCTGCAAATCGACAAGAACCTTCAGAAGACAAATGGGACATACACTAGCTATTGACTGGATGCTTTTGGAACTGAGCAGGCAGGTGTGTTGCACCAACCATCAGCATACATGAAGGAGAAACCAAAACAGGTTAAATACTTAGAAACCAAACTCCCTTAAAAAACAAATCTTACATCAGCAAGACGGTCTTCGCATATACGGAGAAGAGCAATGGCCTTCAAGCTTGTCCGTGAACTGATTTTGTTGTTGGCAAATGCAATGAGGCAAGTTACACAGTCAACAAAGCAGTCTCCAAGCACCTGATGCTCGAGTATAACTGCATAAATGTTCACATTTTTCCCTTGGGTTATCCATTTGATTTGGTTTCATGCAGCTCACGGTGTAGATTATCAGAAATTTCTGGGCACTTTTTCCTCAGGAACCACTGCAATGTGCAGATGATGGGTGACAAACAAGTTTCAAGAACTGCATGCACTCTTCCTTTCATGTGAGCAAAACAAAAAACCAAAAAGAGGGTGTCATTGTTCTCACCTTGCTCCACACTTTCAAATGCAACATCTGAAATAGCCTCCACATCGTCATCAGCAGCCATTGTGAACACCATGAATACGCTCCGCCACCCAGACTTCAAGCTTCCGATCTTTGACTTGATCAACTGCAATCAAGACACTGTATAAGAACTCATCCTGCTCAACTTAGTGCCACACTCCCTGGCAGGTTTTTTTTTTGGCTAGCTATATAAAAAATCAAAAGTGCTAAAATCATGTGCTTTTTGAGATTTTCAATAGCCAAAATTTGACTGACATGTATAAAAATCACCAAATTTCTATACATGGTTCAAGTAGTTAGCCAAAACTATAGAAGGATGCTTTAGAAAATTTACTTTCATATTTAGCTTGTAGCCAAATTTGGCTAAATCTTCCTGTGGATCATTGCCACATTGGCTACAACACAAAATTGACAAAAGAAAATTGCCAGTCCTGGCAATAGAAAAAAAAAGTTTGGAGACCACTGCATTCCTTGTTGCTCACCTGTATAATGGAGTCAACAATAAGAGCCCGTATTCTTGGACTCTTACTCATACCCATCGTGAGAACAAATGGTTTCAGAATCCTTTCTTGGAATGTGAAATTGGCTAGTTCTGGCCTCTCAAGGCACTTGATAGTCAGCTGTTGCAAAGCGTTTATCACGTATACAGCAATCTCATCATCCGACTGACAGCCTGCTGTAACAAAATGGGGTGACAAGACAGCCCAAATGCTTCCCCAAACCTGAAATCAAAGCAGTAACTGAAAGTCAAGCTTTTTTCCCCATAGTGGCCACTACTAGCATTCTCATTTCCAGACACTTCCTCAATGAAATTGTCATCTTGATGGAGAGACAAAATTCCAATCACTCACTCAAGAACCTTACCATGCGAATTCGCAACAAGTTGTAATAGCTGATTTCAATCAGCTTTGTCAAGCTGAAGAGACGAGGTGGGTTCTGTTGCAGTTCATCACGAGATACACCACACAATGCTGTACAAAACTCAACAACTGCATCACTTGGCAATTTTGCACTGTTGACAAAGACTTGCTCTGTTGGATTCCCAGCAAGCTCAGTGAGAGAGAGAAGAAGAGAATGCCTTGAAATTTGATTGCCACCCAGCATGAGGATGTTTGAACTTGCAAGCGTCGATGTTAAGTACTCTAGCCTTGACAGACATTCCAACACAGCATTCCATGTGTCTTTCAGGGCTTCAGGCTCATCCTGGCACAATGCAAGTAACATCTTCAAGGCTTCCACATTCTTTGACTTCATCTCCCTTGGTGCATGCAGAAATGTAAATCTGCACATTCAGAGACTGGTTTCCTTAGTGTGCCTTCACAATAGCTGATTGAATTCTCAAGAGCCCATATGAACCAAACAGATAATAACCCATCTAAGACAATTGAAAGACTAAAGCTGCCAGCCACCCAAGGGAACACCAAACAACTTCTAACCAGTGTGGGGCAGATACCTGGTTTGGAGGGTTAGAACTGCAGGTTCCAGTTCCAGTTAGTAAAAACCAAACCGAAACTGGGTCTGACTCTTGGAACTGGGTTTGGAACTGGAACCAGATCTGAGATTTTTGAAAAAAAGGGACTAGAACCAAGGGCTAATTGGATGTTAACTGGCACCGGTTTTGGTCCAGGTTACTCCGAACCAGACCAGAACCAGGACTGATTTTAAGAACCTGAACCACAACTGGACTGGGATTCTGTTTCTTTTTTAAAATGGGAACTGGAAGTAGAACTGCTCTAATTTATTTTTTAGAACCAGAACCAGAGGTTCTTTATGAAAGCCAAGAACCACCCAACACTGCTTCTAACAAGCATAAACAAAGATAAAACCAATTAGGACAAATAGGACAATGCCCACAATGATTTCCTCAAGTGAAAATCTTCTGATACCTGACAAGTGATGTAAGGAATGCATAACGCATCACATCCATGCCAAGCATCTTTGTGAGCTGAATTCCCAAGCGAAAGCCCTCCATGCATAAAAGGATTGCTGATTTATTTTCACTATCCTCCATGGTCACGGAAAATGCAGCTAGCAAAGGCCACCCAACAGCCTCAAGCATTGAACCAGCAAGATCCTCAGACTCAGCAGTAAGAAACATTTCTTTCTTGAATCCTCCTCTGTCTACTAATGTCCTCTGCCTAGACTGCACGAGTTCATCCCTCTCTTCCTTTGCACCCTTAAGGGCTCTTCTTCGCGCTCCATGTAAATTTAGTATGCTGGAGAGTGAATGCTTCTCTCCTGATCTCACATGGTCCCTCTTTGCCTCATCATCATGCACGATCTCCCCCTGGACGATGGAGTCATATATGTCTTCCAGAAGCTCCTGAGCCAATGAGCAACATCATAGGATGAGTTCAAAGGGGTGAAACTCTTATTACTGCTGCTGGTTATGAGACCTATGATGCATTGGAGAGGCAGAGAACTCACCTGAGGGGCCTGCTCCACTGCATCACTTGGCATATTCATTTGAACAAAATCTGCTTTACTTGGTTTTGGCCAAATCTCAGGATTTTGAATGTCATCCTTGAGTGTGATGACTGCATACGCCAGTACATAAACACTGTCGGCATTCTTGAAGAGCCTTGGATTGTGTTTATAGTACCTGCTACCCAACATTGTAGTAGTTAGTCACGGCTCTGACAAGGACAAAATTAATAATAATAATATTGTCAGTCCTGTTTCAATACAGGATTGACCAGCTTCCAGGCCAGCAGACATTTTGTTTTGTGGAGTGGATTTGCCATTCAAGGTCAACACCACATCTGAAACATGATTTTTTTTTTGCTGGGAATGGATTTTTTTTTACCGCTCTGCGAATTTCTCTATGATGCGGTCAATTTTCTGAGGTTGCCTAGGAAGATGAATATCAAGTAAAGCTGCTTGAATGGCTTTATCGAATTTCATGTCACTAAAGCTCATAGAATCCACATAGGCATGCATCACTGATGAGGTGAACTCCTCCTCTTCGCCCAAATAGTCCCCAATCATTACCTGCAGCAGTAGCAGTCACTTTTGCTGTATTAGATGGTACCAACTGAACAGCCAGAACTTGCACAGAAGTCTACTTGTCAACATGCAATGCCTCTAACGTCCAATAGACAGATTCAAAGCAATCATCTTGCAATTGCACCAAAGAAAATGAACGGTGCTACATTGCATGCTGTGCATTTCTCAAAATTCAAAATTCAAAATTCAAATTCTCAAATCCTAAACTCATGAGGTTCCTACCCATGTAATGAACATAAAAGTGCATGTCCCTGCAAATGCTTAACTGTAAACATCAAAGCTTGGAACCCTAAACCCTAAACCCTAGAAGGCCCACAGACAGTTTTGTTTAAATTGTGCTGCATTGCCCTATCAAACTCAGTTACAGTAGCAGACCAGCTCTAAGAGAACCCCTGGGTATCCTCAATCTACAATGCTTCAAAACATGGAAGTATCTCAAAGATGAAAATGGTGAAATTGTTCAAGTTCACACAAGAGAAGAGCACAGGTACCCTGTCCAAGCCTGGTGTATCTTTCAGGAATTGAGCAACAGCCTTTGGGTCATGAGGAACCAAATTGTGAACCTCCAGAAAGTTGATTCCATTCATTGGAATCCGATTGAACTGCAAGTAAGACAGTTGCCACATTTCAATTACTAGTACAACATTTTTCATGACCTAACCTGCAAATTTCAGCAGGACCCACAAGCTCTATTTAGGTTTTAATATCAAGAAATCAATTTTTTTCCACCTGCCCTTACCGCCCTAATTTGTATCCTAGACCAAAAGGCTGAGAAACGGTCCCCAGAAAAAGCAGTACCTCTGCAACTGCAGCCTCCAGTGTGACCTCATTGACCTTTGGTATTTCCAACTCATCAGCTTGCAGGGTTGCATTGGCATCTTTAAGCCCAGGCTTATTAGCACCACCACCACCACCACTAGCCCATGGAATTAGGGTTTCATCTGTGGATGCATTTGCTGCAGCCACCCCTTTTGCTCTTTGCTTCATCGTCCATATTTCAAGTGACTTCAAAATACTCATAAGACACTGCTCATCAAAACCCCCATGTGAGCTTCTTGATTGCTTACAGAACTGCAAGAATCTCAATGTACTCCAGAGTTCAAAGATGAAACAATCTGGCAAATTCTAAGAGCAGCAATCCTATGTCTCTTACACGTAATGATGACGCATTGATCGTTGTGGTTTGTGCAAACACAGCAGAGTTGGGATCGACATTATGAGTTCCTTGTGCCAGTCGTGACAGAGAGTTGACCTTCAACAAATTCACAAAAGGCAAACATGTCAGATTCTCATCACCGTGATGAAGACTTAGGACTCCAAATAACAAAGTTAATTGTATCTGGGGCAAGTGTCTATATTAAGAGCAGCTCCAGCAGTGCTCAGTATGTGACCCTGGAAATCAAAATTGGATGAAGAAAAGTCAAAACATGCTGGTTTGGCTCAGTAAAATGGTTTAGGCCATGCATGCACAGTTTGCTGAGGATGGTAAAAGGCAAAGCAAAGCCTAACACCTGCCAGAGAAGAGTGTAATAAATATGGTCTGACTGCTGCTCCCTGTTTCTGATTCGCCAATCATAACAATTGGTCCAGGTGGGTTGCTATTAGTAGTAGTCTCCCACCTATTTGCAGTCCCAATTTTAGTTTTATGGGTGGGTTGGAAAAAATAAAATACCTTAACTTGGATGTAAGAAATATTTTTGCAGGGTCACATACTGAGCACTACTGGAGCTGCTCTAAGATCTAAAATGACTTCAGAAGAATCTGGGAAAAAAGAATGTTTCAATCATCAACTTGATTCCTGTGCTTACTGAGAGGCACATACCATGCGTTCAAACACATCTACTGTCTCTGGGTCACAATCATAGTTGATGAACATATCCGCCAGCATCTGAGGGTCATTGCAAATCTTCTCCAGGATCCTGTAAACACAAACCCACACTCTCAAGATCTGCAACTTCCCAAGGTAGATGAGCACATATCTATCTTTCCTGGTTGGTGCAAATAGACTACTTATGCCATTTATGTTGTTATTTGCAACCCAACCATGTCAATGTACATAAAAGAATTCTACATTTTTCATGACATAAAGATGTCTAGTGGTAGTAGTTACAGAGTCCGTCATTTCAGAGATCTGGACAAAGTGTGCACGTACTTCAGAACTGCTGAACGGTGATTAAGAGAAGTCTCAGACCCATCCACAGAGCGCAAAAGCAGCAATGAAAAGAAAATGCCCAATTCTACCTGTACCACCAGTTTCCCACAACAAAACCTGTCTGTGATTGATTATTGCCTTCTAATGCATAATCATACAGATTGAAACATGCCACCTGAGATACCTCCTCTCACTAAGTACCCAGTGAAGAGTCTGCATGGCTGACAAAAGATAACAGGATGTGATTAAGAAGTAAGTGAAAACTACTACACTGTAGACAAGGAAAACTGATTCAGAGCCCAACCCACTTACTATACCAAAGAAGAAACCAACCAAGAGACAAAGTATGGGTATGTAGGCAGCCAAGAGAATCTCCCCACAACTGATCCAAAACTGGAGAGGCTATAGGAGAAATAATAGCAGGTAGTGGTAGTATCATGCGGTAGTAGAATTGGAAAGGACCCATGTGACCACAATCACCTTGAGGGTCTCTCGGAAACGCTGCAAGAGAATCATGTAGACATTGACTGCAAGCTGCAAATAAAACAAGTCCCAACTTAGTCTAGTAGTTTTAATGGAAAAACCCGTTGGACCCATGATACAGAATTTTGGCAATACTGACATTGTCATATACAACAGCAACATCAAGGCAGAGAGAAAAGCACAGACCTGGAAAACCGGCAGTGCTGACGAAACACTGGCCCTTAGCAGTATGTAGCATATATAAGCTCTTATGAGATCAAGAAAACGGAAGTTGAATGTAAAGGCATAGCTCACACTCTCCAGGCAATTCTGCACATTTTGATCCCAACTCAAAAACTTGTTACAAAACCAACAGAGAAGGAAACATACATGTGTAATCAAGCTAGCACATTTACTTCCAATCATGGTAAGCAGAAAGCCAAAAATTGAAAAAGGAACTTTGTAATATGCAGATGATTATCCAGAACCTGAAGAAGCTCCAAAGAGAGAAGCTTATTTCTATTCTGGAAATCATCGCCACCTCCACCTTTCATTGCCATCTGCATCAGAAAAAAGGTGGCAATCAAACCCATCAGAACCAAGATATATATTGAGACAAACGATACTGTTCTAGTACTCCATAGCACACAAGAAATACAGCAAGGTGAGAACCCCAACACATTGGATAAGACTTGGGTTACTACTGAAGAAACGGAAGAGGTGTGTAACATATGGAATTAGGTCAAAATATATACATCCCTTCATTTTCACTCGTAAAAGTACCTTGCAAAGAGTCTGTAGCACTAGGTGAGCATCTTGTTCAACCACAGTTAAATCCTGTGAGTCCTTCCCCCTGCTTCAAAAACACATCCCAAAGACAGCAGCATCAGACCGTACAATCTTGTGAATTGAATGAAACCAACATGATAGGGGGCAAAATGCTTCAGAACCCAGTTCTTCCCCCAAGCCATCATCCTCAGCATAAAAAATCACACTTCTGCTGGTAGTCAAAACCACTTCATACAGACTTTCTTTTTGCAAGCAAGGCCCGTCAGTAGAGAAGCAACCCATTTCTGACACCTGAAAACAAATCAGATTTCCCTGAAATCTTCCCAAAGAGTAAGAGTTACATCATGGATCAACATACCCATTGCTCTTGAGGACTCCATGGCCAGAAACAACTTTCTCCAAAGCAGCTTCAAAACCCTGCAAAAACTCCCGTCATGGTGTGTCAGATTGGTACTGGTCTCCAAATGGATCACCATGTGTACAATTTTCTTCCTCTCGTTCCTTCCCAAAAACTTGTCCAAAGTAACAAAAAGAAATGTGAAATTGGCATATGAAGATAGGAGAAATCAGTATGTGAAGATGTTCATTTTAGCCTGCAGCATCCCCTCTTCCCATGTAAAAAACTAGAGACCTTGACATCTGCATCAACAGCAAGCTGATGTAGTTCATAAAGAGAAATTGATGGTGCAGCCACGGGTGTTGATGACCGTGGTGATGGGAGCAATGAGTTCGGCATCTCCATTGTCTCTCCAGTGCGTGCATTCCTAGCTTCCCCTGTTTCTGAATCAATCAGAATAGTGCCCACTTCTGCATCACTTCTCTCTTGATGACTAATATAGTCACCATTTGAAGAAGCTTCAGCCACAAGTCCATTTGAACTGCTCACAGAACTTGCTTCCCCTGATGTGGTGGGCCTTGACTGCAAAAATGTATTCTTGCTCAAAGTCAGTTTCCAACATGAAAACACAAGAGATAATAATTCTGGAAATTCAATTACTAATCCTTCTTCCATTGGGTGTTTTTGAATTCAAACAAAATAGGAGGGGAAAAAAACCTACCCGTTTTTCAGACTCCGTCCTCTTTAGAACGATGCTAATCATTTGTGTCAAAGTTGCCTTTGCAGTTGCCTGATTAACAGGGCTTTTGCTGCAAATTCAAAATCACAGATCAATGTGAGAGACCAGGACCTGCAAAGGATTTGACAAAAAAAAAAAAAACACCACATAAAGGAGATGGCACTGAGTTCCATTTCACACTGACTAAAACTTATGTTGATATTTTCCACTAAGAGAATTATTATACTCATTCGAAAAGAGAGCAAGTGTTGGGATTTTCCACAAGCACAAAAGCTCAACAAAAACCTTCCTTTCCCTTCAGACTTCACATTTGAACCTGAAGAAGTAAAACCCAAAAATGCAAAGCTTCATTGCAAACTACTACTGTGTATGAAAACTGGTCACATACGCGCTTAAGAAAATGTTGTAACATGTCCAAATGGCTGTGAACAGAGACTCTCCATGTACTGCAGCCCCAAGTAGAAGACAAAGAATAATCTTCATAAGTAGCAAGAATTTCTCAATACTCAAGATTTTAGGCAACCAGAACAAGAATTTGCAGATGAGCCTAAAATTAAGGAAATGGATATTTCAGATCTGAACAAAAAACCAGCACCCATCAGCAACCCAAGAAAAAAGAGGAAACCCAACCCAAAAGAAAAGAGAAAACAACAATTCCAGCCGTAATTGTTTGGAGATTTTCTTGTGTCAGGGATAGCAAGCTCCAAAAAAGGCTGCCATTGTCCTAAAGGGAGGAAAATGAAGGATCTAGGAGGTTACCTTGGAAGGTAGGTGAAGCAACCGCTGAAAGAAGAACCTTCACAACTTGCAGTATAACACTGCACAAGAAAATGAATCAGAGAAAGTGCTGTACTAGAGGGGTGCCAATGGTTTCTTGAATGCACTGTAAAGAAGTATTATGCTCCAGAAAAGATCCAAAATGGAATTGTGCACACTGTATCTTAGTGATCAGAATCCAGTTTGAGTTTTGAGAGCACTGCATTCTGAAGTCCTTGCCAGAAGAGAACAGAAGACAGGGCCAAATTGGGTTCCAATTGCAGCATAGAATGGAAAGATTGCCTGACACAGTAGCCATCCAGGCAGACTTCTGGTTGATACCTGTCAGTGGCAGTGGTATCAGCACTTGCACACACCAAGTTGACAATCTTGGTAACTCGTTCTCCGTTCTTACCCCTTTCCAAGCCTGCTTCTCCTTCCAAGTGCCCGTAAGATATGAGTTTCTGGCCATAAATCCCATGAACAAATGTCCTGTCAGGGAAACACAAGACAAAAACCCACTAGAAAAATGGAAATATTACAGAAATTAGATGAAGACATTTATAGCCGATTGTCTGTGCCAGAGAAGACAAAAACATAGACTGATTCCTGTCTTGCCTTCACAAGGAACATTGACTGATATGTAGTCTGCTTAAGTGCTGACGATTTCCAAGGCTCAAGTGACACTTTCCTTATCAACTGTCCAGAATTCATTCACATAGCATAAATTACCATTGCAAGCATGCAATGGCATAACCCTGCCGATTTACCAATTTACTTGACAATTTCCAGATCTCTTTGAAGTTAGCCCTGCTCAGTCATCATTTGTGGGTACCCTTCGCTGCTCCAGTTAGGAACCCAGATTAGGTTTTGGCACAAATGAGGTCCATCCAAAACAGTTCCAGTTGCACCAGATGCCAATCCAATCAGAAGAGAGCTGTACCTTTATGTTTCATTTGGCAGGAAACATATGTGGTGCAAAAACCTTTTGCTATAATAACCCTATTAGGCCTTGTGTTGTTTTCAGCACTTCTGTAAGTATACACCCTTAAACATTATGATCTCTTTCTTGCACACGGAAAAACCTAAGGACCCAATACATGCATCAACTAAATTATTAAAAACAACTGACAGCAGTCAATGGATTGGGACAGGCTCAGATGTTCTTGTACTGTTTTGAGAAAACAGTGATTGATTCTGCAAAGCGAGTCATGAACCTTTCTCTGCTCAGCAGCCCATTAGAGACCATAGCTAATAAGCATGATGAGAGGGTGCATTTTTTTCACTATCAATTTTTTTGCAACAACTTACATGCAGACAATCAAGTGCCGTTTCAATAAGCCTTGATTGCTTGGTCTCAAAGGCGAGGAGCAAAGGAAGGATGACCAGATCAGCTTCAGAACCTTCAAGAGTGTGTCCCGCCTCAGCCAAAGTTGCTGCAGCTGCCTGGCCTGTGCTTGGTTTTCCTGGAGACAGGACTGGGCTGATTATTATATTATCCATGGACTTGATTTCCGCTTCTTCTTTTGGCGTCGAAGGCTCCCCATCAGATGAGGTCTCTTGGGCAGTGGTGGCAGCTACATGACTGTCAATAGATTGATCATAAGAAAAACCCAATTTTGTATTCTGTCAATGACTTGTGATTCATAGTTTCTATGAAAAAAGAAGTGGGCATAGATCACAAAGAGGAATCTGCTGTAGCTACAGGAATAAAGAGAGAGAGAACTTGCAGCTGCTGGAAATGGGTGCTGAGTGAAACATCTATTTCACATTGTTTCTTGAAAAGTATTCTTCCAGGATACCCAGAACAGCGTTTCTCAGAACAAAGGAATCTGCCAGCAAGAAAACCCTAATTGCAAAAAACACGAGCAATTGGTCAAGAAACCATACATTTCGTCTGCTACAGCAGCTGCTTCTTCATGATGGACAGCAGGTGGAGGAGGAAGTTCAGGTTTTCTCTCTGCAGATGGGATCAATACAAAAGAAACGTCGTTAAACCCTAAGTAATCATCTCCCCCAAGAGACATATTCTTGCATTCATTCCATTCTAGGGTTTTCAGATTTGGGTTTCTGGAATGAACGAAGGAATCAAGGAAAGAAAAAGAACCCAAATAGGCTTTGAGAGCCGTCTGCAGTGCGCTGTACTTGCGTCCCGGTGCGTCATTCAGCATGCGCTTGAAAGAACGCGTCACGAAGGCTCCTCCTGCCTCCGCCATCGCTGCTGCTGCTGCTGCTGCTGAGCTGCTGTATGCACTCCACTGCAAACTTCATGCAACCCAATAAGGGAAAGAAAAAAGGGGCGGGGAAAAGAAAACCCACTACTGCCTCCCCAATCCTCCTTCGGTACCTCCAAATTTCGACAGACTTAGACCCAGAGAGCGATCGAGGCGCAGAAGAGAGCACGCAGTAAGCTGAGATCCGCCATCGCCCTGTCGTCTTCGTTGCTGTCTCGTGTCATCCCGTCTCCTTCTCGCCTTCTTCGCAATCCAGGTCCTCAAATTCATGTCCTCGGTCCTCAAACTCAGGCCCTCAAACCCAGGTCCTCAAACTCAAGCCCTCAAATGCAAGTCCTCAAAATGCTGGTACCCAATTCCAACATTTTTGCTGGGACTTAGAATGAGGTCTTGAGATGTCATACCCGCTATGTATTAGATACCATAAAGTTCACAAACGTTTAAATTAAATTAAATTAAATTAAATTAAATTTTTTGTTTTGCCAAATTTTTGAAATTTTATTTATTACTTGTGCCTAAATTTTAACAATCATTGTAAAATTAAGAATCTGCAAGTTTTCGGCTATCAAGTTTGAACTACAAACTAATAAGAAGGCTCAAAAACTTAAGTCTGAAATAGTCTAGACACACTTCATATGTACCCGTTTCATACCAAGGCTATGTTAGTGTCGATGCCCATATAGATACATGCCATGTTCCATCCCAAAATCAGTGTCAAACCCTAATACTAGGATCAGGTTGGTATGAATGTTTTTTAAAATACATTGATCAAGGCCTGAACAATAGCAAGATGCATTTCCTTTGCGGCCCTAAAGGGTTTGCCAACCTTACATATAGATTAGAGGCCAAGAACATTTAGGCAAAATCAAAGACTCTAGCAAGGTACTCATCAAACTTCATATTCCACGTAGGACTATCATCTAGGTTCCTAGATATGAAAGGAACATGAAGGTTTTTAGGAACGTTTGCAAAGACAAATTGAACTTTGCCATTAAGATTCATTTGCACAAAAAGGAAAAAAAAAATTAGTGCATCCAAGACAAGTTGGTAGAACTATGTTGTAAAGGGAAAGAGAATGTAATGTAAGCATACCTTGTGAATGAGCTTAGAGATTGTCTCACATTTTTGTTTTTAGAGTAATAATTTATGAGTTTGAAGGGGATTGAGGGGGGTTTTTTGAGTATGGGTTTTTAAAGACGGGGATTTAGGGTTTCAATTTTAAACCATATATGTTACATTGGGATAGGCATGGTAAGTTTTGTTGATTTTTTATCCTTCAAACATTGCTGAGCATCCCGGCCCTCCTAGTAAGCACCTGATGGAGGGCCAGTAGTCAATTATACCTTTATGCCCATATGTGCTCTACTTTCCATTTATATGCCCATCATTCCCATCCCTCCTAATTTACTTCAATTATTCCTCTTATCCTTTTTTGATCCATTAACATTTTTTCCACCTTACCTGCCACACCCACTAGGCGTTTATCTAATATTTGTCATATAGTCTTCTCCTCCATGAAAGGTTCATTGTTTGTCTTGTACTCATTTATTTAGTGCAGAGAGGGGTTTACACTAAAAAAAATTTACACATTTTCAATTATAATTTACAACTAATTTTTAGTTGCAAATGACATTTGCAATTAAAATGATTTGTAGTTGTGTTGGACAAGTTGTATAAAACAGTAGTTGCAAATGATGATGTCATCACATAGATAATGGATGTAGTCTATATTTGAGTTGATTGTATTTTTCATTTGCTAATCGTATATGTCACAACCTTAGCCTTGGGCTCACAATTAAAGCAACGGCTTGCAAAGGTACCGACCAAGAATGAAGCTTGGGAATCACATTTCATGCTCCTGGGAATGTACGAAAATGTGAAGGAATGAACCCACACATTCCCAAATGTGTTCCCATTTTGGGAATTGGAGTCCCAATGGACTTCCAAAATTTTAGAAGACGATTGCATGGGTCAAAATTCATTGGATTAAAAAAAAATTATACCATTGGAAAACTCTTGGAATATAGATGTTTAAAACAAATTCACATGACCCATTTGGGAACTTAAAACATAAAGTATGGCCAAAAAAAAGGCCAAGAATCAAACCACCAATTTGATTCATGACCATTAAAAGTCGATTTATTTATTATTTAATATCAAAATTTTAACAATTAATTTTGTTTTATTAATTACAATTATTTGAATATTAAATTTCAACCAGTTATTATTTAATTTATATCAAATAGATAACTGATTAATATTAACAAATTAAAATTTTAATAATATTTATTTTTGAATTAGTTAATAAACTAGTAAGTTAATAAATATCTAATTAATGAATAAATATAATTTATTTAATATGTAATATCAATAAATTAATAATTATTTTTAATTTATAAAATATTATTTAATCTTGATGACTAAATAGATAATAAATAATTAGAATTATTGATTTAAAATTTGAAATTTAACTTGTTATTGATCAATTAATATTAAAGAAATAAATATCAAATTGTAAATAAATAAATAATTTTTTGTCATATGATAAAATATTCAATTAGTTATTAATCAATTAATGAATAAATATTTAATAAATAATGAAATTTTATTGATTTTTAAATATGAAATGTTAACTGAATAATAATTTAACTTAATTTATTCATTCGCATTTAATATTAATGATGAAAAAATTAATAATATTTATTTAATATTTAATTACGAATTTTAAGAATCTTATGTATTAATTTAAAATTATCAACTAATAATAACTAGTTAATATTAGTTAAATAATTATTCAATATTAATTAATTGCGTCATAATTATTGATCAGAAAAAATATATAAACTTAAATCATTTTCTAACACCTTAAATATATTCTTAATGTATTTTTCACAAAAACTCTACATTAAACCCTACAAATATGTTGATAATATTCATAATAAATATTTATTATATTATATATGTATGTCCTTTTTAATTATACAACCCTAAAAATGTATATTTATATGCCCATAATACACATTGTACATGAATTTGTTACTAAATTTTGGTTACACATGTAATTAATGGGCCATGGGGGCTTATTCATGGATAAATATAATCCTAGAAGCATTCACATAGGAGGATAAAAAAGATGATAGTTGTACATTAATCATAATATAGTTGCAAATCCTCCCCAAATTTGGTGAAATTGGTTAATAGTTGCAAAAGTAATCGAAACATTATATAGTTGCATGTAATTGCAAATAGGATGGTTACATATACTCACATTTCTTTTAGTGTTAGCATGGCACCAACTTTCATGCACTCTCATAGGTAATCATTTGTTTTAAAAGCAGTGTTACCCCTGACTTTACCATGTTTTCTTCCCTCTTTAACATGGACATGGATTGCATCCATAGACATCATTGATGTTTTCCATTTTGGTTAACCTTGTCCTTGTTCATACCATCATATCATGTATGCTCCTAGAATTGATGTTTAACAAGCTTTACATATTTTTAAATCTTGATTAACATTCGATCTTTTCAATATTACAACTTGACATGTTTTTTGTTATTCCTTTCTTAGCATTTGTATTTTCCTCCATGGGGTGGTGAAAAAGGCCACCAAGAGACTTGCACTCACTTGCATCAATACATGGGTGGCGATTAAGAGATTTTACAAGATGAGGACATGATTAGAATGTTCATTTTAGCTTCTGGTAGATGTTTGGAATCAACTTTAAATCCTACCCCACTTCCATCATCATGATTGTGTCGCACACGGGCCTTTGATCATGTAAGGGAATACACTTAAATAGTAAATGCATTAGCTTCAAACACATTAATTTGTAAACCAACTAATGAAATCATGGGAGTTCTTCGTCATCTCCACCCACTAGTTGAGGTTGATCTCCCCCCTTTTGTTGATGATTTCCATCCTAAAATAAAGGTTTTTTTAGATCGGGAGACATTTATCTTTGTTTTGGCTCGTTCACCATGTCTTGTTTTTGGTGGCCCTTCAAATATGGTGTATGAAATTTTACAAAATGGGTTTCTCCCATATGATTATGTGAGTGGTTTCAACGTTTTTTTGGAAGTATGTGGGCACATTGTTCAAGGTCATGTTCCACCTTTAATATTGTGTTTATTTTTTACATTTCAACTCTTAATGTTAAAGAAATAGTATGGAGGGATACATCCCATCGCGATTAATGAAACGACCTATTATTTAGTTGCCCACACACTGGTTATTTAATTTAAAGATACTATTGCAGAGCATTTTAATCCTTATCAATTTGGCATAGCAATTCGTGGTGGGTGTGAAATGGTGGTTCATGGCGTTCAAACAATGTTAAATTTGCATTTAGATTGGGTGGTGCTACATGATGTTTGTAACACCTTCAATTCAATGTCACAATTAACCCATTTTCATGAGTTTTAGTTTTCACCCTATCATTTGGATCATATTTTCCCATTTGTTCAACGATTCTATGCATGCCCATCCCCATTGTATTTTTCTTAGGTTTCTTGACATGGCGATTTCATAGTCATTTCATCGAAATTAAGTACACGATAGGGGATAAAGAATATTATTTGCTTTGGTTCACCTTCACGTTATTTGCCATACAATGACAATCCACCCTACTTGTGTTTTCCCTTCATTGGTGGATGACACACATATAATAGGTCTCACATTGGATGTGGTTTTTGTTTTTTTACAATTGGAATAGGGGTTTTCAGCATTAGGGCTTTTAGTGCAGCTTGTAAAGTGTGTAACTTGGTCTCCATAAGGGTTAGACCACTTTATATCACTTCCTCTTAACTTTTTTAGTCCTAATTCAAGTTTTCGTGTTTTGGTGCACTAGTGGGATCCAAATCATTTGTTGAATCATTTGTGGCTAAGGTTTTTCATGAAAATCTTGGGATAATATCTAGTCTTCTTATGTTTGCAAATCGTCGGGCAATTTTTGTGATGCTCTCATTGTGTTATGCCCAATGCCATGGTTATTTGTTTCATATAATGTTTCTATTTTCAAGTATTTTGCAGCATTACGCTGAGTTCAATATTCATACCATAGCTATGTTGGAAAAGTTACTTGGTGTAGGAACTTTTGGTGGTTTTATCAATCACTTAACTCATCATTAAACCATTCTTATTACTTTTTCGGGTGGGCTTTGCCTCCTTTTCATAATTTGGATTATTACCCCCGCATTTTTGGGATGTTCAACACTAATCATTTTTGCATTTATCCTTCGTTTCTAACAGGATGATCATCCTATTCTTTTGGAGGTAATAACACATGTTGAAATTGGCATTTTCCTATTCCAAATGGCGTTGTGAGATACATTGGCCATGTTACCCTAAGTTGTCTGCTTTCAGGCCCCACCCTTTGAAAACCTAGTGGTTTAATCTTATCCACAATTATAGGCTTCTTTGGTGGATCACCTACACGAGCAAAAGTTTATTACGCTTCCAATAGATGTTATTTCAGATATCATGTGAGAATGTATCTACTCATCTGTGGGTATAGGGGCAAGTGCTTAGTTATTAGCTCGTCCTACCACACTTTCATCTTGTCTATTTGTAACCACTACTACATATTGTGCCTTTTTGCGAAGGGCCAAACGAAAAACCTGAAGGGTTTGTGAAGCAAAAACAAAAAACTTGAAAGGTTTGCGAAGCAAAAACAATCTGCCATATTTGCGATGCGACACGCATCGCAACTTGTGGTGCACCACCCATCGCTAATTTATAATGTACCTTTAATCATCGCAGCACTTTTGCGACATATACAACAAAAAAAACTTTGGGACCCGCTCAGTCTCTGTCCACCCTAGCGATATTCCACACTTCGCAACGTTTTATCATACTCAAAACATCACACATTTTACAATACACAAAGTATCGCTACAAACTTTGAGAGTCACAAGACATCGCAAGCTTGCGTTATTCGACGCCTCGCATTTTGCGTTTGAATATGTATCGCAAACTTCATCACACATTTTTACAAAACTTTCTGGTGGTGGACGTATCGCAAGTTGTGATGTGCGTTACCTCGCAAATTAGTGAAAGGGTTACTGGAGAAGGAAGTTTCACAAAAGGTTTCGCAATGTCATCTGATTCCCAAAACACCATAAATTTTTTTTAAAAAATAAATAAATAAATCTTTTAGACCAAATGGAAGCTATAAATCCACTTAACCATTATTATAATCTATTTTGCCTTGGTAGACTAAGTGAAAATATCAGTAAAGTACGCATAACAGTGCTCCTATTCTTAAAAATAAAATTACACAATGGAGTAGAATAGGCAGAAAATGACACAATGAACATTATGCTGTAATATAGAACCACAAGCCTCAATGGCAATTTGCATAAAAATAATGAGTAGTACATTATACGTGGTCATCATCCACCTCAAAGGTTGTAAACACAACCTCTAGTTTCTCACCTAGAATAGAACGGAACCGTGGCACATATGTGACAACAAGTGACCACTCCTCTGGGTTTGGGGGATAAGGAAGATAAAAGCATTGTTCTACATGACTGGGAAAAGTAAATGGCTCTGAAGTTTGCCAATGAGATGGTTGATAATTGGTGGTAGATGTCTTTAACCGTGTGTGTCCGCATTCATCCTGAACTATGCAATTTGCACCAGCAAGGTTCACTTTAAACCACTTGCATTTAAACACATACTTTTCAAACTTTGAATGTGCATCATAAGATACCACCAAGATCTTTTCCAGCTTTCCATAATGTGGCACAATATCTCGAACAATATTCCTATCATGTCGATTGCTTCTAGAGTCCTGAATGAATTACCCTTGAACTCCATAATCAAAGGTGCGACCCCTCTTTTCATCCAAACTGGAAATCCTGAAATTAATATTGTGTTAGGCATTGTGAGTCAACAACTTATATGATAATAGAAATTTCATGCCCATAAAAATCATCCTAGAACATTCTAAAAAACTTGTTTGGAATGTGAAGATGAGTTAATATGCCTAATGAAATAGAAAAAATAAATACCTAAAATGTCTTCCTTGCTGAACGTGTTGTCATAACTCTCAGTGGTCCATGAACAATGGTGCGAACATCATCTGTGATCTCTGGAAAACATGCTATACTTTCTCCTTGTGCCAACAATTGATCCACTTCAGCCAACTTCTCTTTCATGTACTTATGAAACGTAGGAAAAATCCTTGATCTCCCATTCATACTTTTGGCATTCTCATAGAAGTTCCTCCACTCTTCCATGACATTGCTATTATTCAACATGAATGTGGTCAGCTGAATTAACTCTGTAGGTAATAACATACGTGTTTGGATGGCATCAGTCAAACGGTCTTCCTCCTCTTCTCTTTCCTCCATCCAGACATGAGGACATGATGGATCTATAGTGGCCAAGATGTTGGTGCAATAAAACATGCTCTCTGCTACCAAGTGTCCTGTTGCCATGCTTCCCTCCACTCGTGCATGGTTACGGACATAACCCTTTAATACTGCCATATATCTTTCAAGCCAATACATCCACCGACAATGCACAGGACCAGCAATGGCTATCTCATCCACAAGGTGAACTAGTAAATGCACTTGACAATCAAAAAATGATGGAGGGAAGGCCTTTTCCAACTTGCATACCACTTCTGCTGCTATTACCCTCATTCTTGGAATCTCTTCTACAAATAACTCCTTTGAGCATACCCATCTCAACAGATATCCCAATGACCAAAGAGCATCTTGTACTTCTGCACTGGCTAAGCCTATTATTG
>Ga0209611_10004454_pt1 | contig 23921 bp, 12 predicted proteins | sample S1TSphgellanicum_3_FD_187693 | JGI IMG/M metagenome (GOLD analysis project Ga0209611, IMG submission 187693) | Host-associated microbial communities from peat moss isolated from Minnesota, USA - S1T2_Fc - Sphagnum magellanicum MG (SPAdes) (version 2) | ecosystem: Host-associated > Plants > Peat...
CCTCTAAATTAAATTTCAACATATTGAGAGCCGAAGGTTTTGAGTTCATAGGTCATATTTTCTTTACATCCATTTTTATGAATGATGTGGATTTGAAGACAACTTAATGAATGAAAGTCCACACATGAAAAGTCATGAAAGATGAAATTCATTCTAAAGATATCACTTATGATTTGATTTCATCCATGAAGTACAGTTCATTCAGAATTTTTCTTTTTGCATAAAAAATGTAAATTTTTTTTGTTGATGCATTTGATAGCTCTTTTTATTTTTGTCAGTCCTATGTACATATACCAACTTGGCTGTCATTGTTTTTGTTGAAATTGTCACATTAAGAATTGTAATAATGTAGTACCTGGGCTAGTTGACGTTAACTAAATTATTTATGAAATTTTTAAGAAGTATCCAATAGGTATGTCAAAAGTCCTAGTTTTTAAACATGTCAAAAGTTTACTCAAAACCTGGTGGGGGTTTCTACATGGCTTATTATCCTGGGTCCATCCCGGTAGCATGCATATTAATTTCAACAACACATTCTGATTTGGAAAATGTTTTGTGAAGAAATGCTATGGTGGCACCTGATGCTCCTCAAATTTTTGGTTAATTTTAAAAGAAGGTAGGAGATGATGTGATAGTGGCATTGCTGAATGGAGGTCACAGCAGCTGTGAGGATGGATCTTGCACACCAACAGGAAGTTAAATGCACCAATCTTACACAACATGTTTTTGGTGCCAAATTTTGCCAAATTGTAAAAAACAATTTGGGGCTATGACCCCTACAAGGTTTCATTTCAAATTCTTTGAAAGTTTTTCCCAAAGAAATAGGGTTTTGGGACTAGATTCACCAAAATGCATGCTCTTGCGGGTTGTCAAATAGTAACAAGATTATAATTTTTCTTTATTGTACTACTTCTTCTATAGTCCAATTTGACTAGATCCTCTTGTGTATGGTTGCCGGCATGGCTACACCAGAAAAGTGAAAAGAAAACCTTTATTGTATCCAATACTCCATAAACCCTAAACTAAGAAGTTAGTTAGCAATAATTTATATTTTGCCTTCACCGGCAGAGCTCATCCGCCACCCCTGGTACAGTTCCTCCGCCCTGCCCGAAATCCTCACCTATGGCCCTCAAATCTTTCTGTATCATGTTGATATATCATGGAGTGCACACCTCTGACATTATTCAAAAAAACTGTTCCACACTCCAGCACTGCAGCTCTCCTCATGGCATTTTCAGAATTTAGAAAGTCAAAGCCCTTTGCACTTTCAAAACCAAGCTTTTAAACACCAATCTTTAAAAACATAGTGTATTTTCACAAATAAGGATGATTCCATTCAACCTTCACAATACATTACTGTGCTATGTTCATTTTTCAAGAAGCATTGCAACCCCATATATAATTGCCTGATGTATAGTACCACTGATAAGCATACAGATTTTCCATACAATTGAGAAATGACCTATTGGTTGGGTTACAAATCTTATATCTGAAAATTTTAGTTGCTTGATATGTTTGTGAGTGAAACCACTACATTTGCCCAAGCATGCCATTTCAACAATCAAACAGAGGTGGCTTGTACGTAGGAATCATGAAGTCTTGACTAGGTTCTCCGCAATCTATGATACATGACCATGAGGGGAGGTTACTACATGTGTATTGTATGATAGGGAGACAATGCGCACAGCTTCCCCAAATGAAACAGCAGCCATTTTTGAGGCCAACATATATCATCATGACCTCATTGTGTCCATGTGCTACTCCAGGCATCACTACTGTCATTTGCAGTTAATTGGAGCCCATGGAACAACACCACATCCAATTCAGTCCTTTGCTTGCCTCCAGAAGGCGGCCACAGCTAATGCACTGGCCAATCACTCTCCCACCAAAATTCCACATTCAAAACATTGCACAATAACCAAAGTCCAAATCACAGCACTAGTAAGTATCTGAAATTTGCTGAGAGGACAGGCCACCAATTGATTTATGAATGTAATAGAATGGGCAATTCGAACCCAAATGCTTGGAAATAAATTAGTATCACAGACTGGACCAATCTGCAAGGTGAAAGGAACTCACAGGACTAGGGGCCATGTTGATCAAGATCGCTTATAGGTTATATACATAAATCCACGATATGGTAAAATTCATAGATACCATGTGCCTTAGTAGTGTCATTAATTGGTAAACTGCGATTGAACTTCATTTTTAAGAGCTGAGAGCAATCCAAAAATCCTCACTGCTTGTATAAGTGGCTCTCGTAACATATTAGAAGAGGGGTGTTGCTCTGAAGAACTAATGGCTTTTCATTCTTCATTGAATTGATAGGTGAAAAATAGCATGTTGGGAGCTGCCATACAAATGGCGGTGTTGCTCTCAAGCATCCATTTTCCTTTCATCCACACAAGGGGAGAAAATCCCTGACAAACTTGTGGAGTTACAAATATCATACCCTGTTGCACATTGTTGAACTCTTCCCTCAACTCCGAATCAAACAATAGAGAGTCAATTTGTGCCTTCTGTCACCTAGCCACAGATAAATATACAGTACCACTCTAAAAGTCAGAGTCTACAGATTATTTGGAAAAAACCTGAAGGGTTAGAAAGCAATACATAATATTTTGTTCAGCTGGTTTTTGGCCCTTGAGTGATTGGATCTGCTGACATGATTAGTAGAGAATTGTTGACTCTTAAACAAAGAACTACTCATATGTGATCAAAAGTTCACAAATCATTAGACCCTAAGCAAGAGATGCTCCGCCAAAAATACCTAAAGAAACAGAGTCCAGCACCCCAAAATGTTGCATCATCATGAAGAATATTTAAAATTCCTGAGTCTGGAAACACCATAAGAAGGAATGGCCATTAGCAGATGAAAAAATGAAAATATTGAATTTGAACAACACCCTAATCTTTTCAAAAAGAAATTCATATGCTTAGTACCTCCGACGCAGTTAATGTTAGAAATATTATTGGTTTCTAATTCTCAATGTTAATGAATGTGTTAAACATTCATCCAAAAAATGAATAATATTCATATTTTTATAATAATTAAATTAAATTGAATAGTGTTGTCTAGGGTTTGGAAGTGGAACTTATTAAAGAAGTCATGGCAGCTAGATTTAGGGTTTGGGTTAAGTCGCGACTATTTTAGGGTTCAGAGATAATATATACAGCGGTAGGTTTAAAGTTTAGGTTAAGTGGCGAGTATTTTAGGGTTCAGAGATACTATATACGACGTCTAGGTTTAGGGTTTTAGGCTAAGTGGGGGCTACTTTAGGGTTACGAAATAATATATATGACGGCTAGATTTAGGGTTTAGGCTAAGTGGCAGGTATTTTAGGGTTAAGAGATACTATATATCAAAATGATTTTCAAGTCTTTCCTGTTTGCATCTTTCATGACCTTTCGGTGCTTTCCCATTTGCATCTTTCATGAGTTTTTAGTGCACATGGATCTTTCTAACTTTGTTAGTTGTTACAGGCTATAGTCTAGTTTTGTGATTTTAGCATTTGAATAATGCATGTCTGTAATCTTGTTAGTTAATGTAATTGTTCTATTTCTTGAGTTTTGAATGTTTAATTTTCTTTTTTTAGCTAACTTTCAGTTCCTTCCAATAGCTGAGAATATTGTTGTGCTGTATCGAGGAAGACTACCTGCGCCATAAGCACAAGCGTTTTCAAGGCGAATTTTCCCCTTTGTAATGGAAATTGCTGAGATTTGTATTTTTGTTAAGCAATCTCCACTAGTTTTATCATAAAGTTTTGTATTTTAGACCTTCCAACATCTGACAGCGTTTTCCAGCTTGTAGACCTTTTTGGTTTCAATTTCTTCGTCTGATATTTTTCTTGTCTCCCGCCACTTTTTCGTACTTCCTTTTTCGCGCCGATTTGCCTTACATGTGATGCAGCTTGGTTCGCACTTGTGAAGATTGCCGTTGCATATTAATAAGATACGTATACAATTTACGCAGCTTTGTTGAAGTTTGAAGATGTTCCCTGCGTTTTGCTGGTTTCGACTAGTGTTCGAGTAGTGTGTTCCCTTGGAGTCCATAATAGAACCAGTGGTCGGGCTTCATGTAGCTTTACTGAACTGAACTGTCCATTGTGGAGTGAGTTTATAGAGGATCAGTCGTCTCGGTGTTCTGTTCTGATCAGCTCTCTTGGCTTGCCTCTGAGATTCAGCCACGCGCAACGGAATTGTGTAGTCTGCCATTGCGAGATCAGATCACTGGAAGAGGATCTAATACTACGCAGCTTTGTTGCGTGCGATCTTGCTTCCTACATCAATTACGATCTGCAGAGCTGCTCAACAATGTCGGTAGGAAGCAATTTCATCATCTGTTGAAGAGCACCGAAGATTGTGGGCTGCGCCATCGTGAAATCAGATCATTGGAAGAGTTTGGAGTACTTTGCTTGCCGTGAGCTTGCTGTCTACGTCTGCGATCTACATAGCTGCCAATCATGCAGGTAGTGAGTACTTACATAAACTCTTGATACAGGATTGAATTTTTTGTACATTATCTATGTTATGAGCTCGCTATCAGCAAATTCCTGGATTTTCGATCTTCTTGTATTAACAAGTTATGTTCATGAATGCAGACCGCAGTTCATCAGCTATGGCCGCCTCCTGGAGACATGCGGAAAACCGAAATGAACATTCTATTTTTCCACAGCTACCCTCGAGATCCGGACGACTGGAAGAGTGCGTGGACCCAGCGCAGCCACCCTGATGTGTGTTGGCCAGAGAAGTGGCTACCCGCTGACTTAGGCTTTGACGTCCGGGTGCTGTTCGCGTCGTATAATCAATCTCGTGTCGCTGATGTCGTCGATGACCTCTTCAAAGCTCTTGTCATCAGGTATGCATCTGTCACGACGTAGAGAATGTAGATCGGGCATTCTGTCTAATTGGATTCCCTTTGGATTACTAGATGACTGGAAACCAACTGGTTTGTCAAGTACATCAGGCCGCAATGATGAAATGGATTACAAATTTAGTTTCTAAGGCCATATGTCCTTCGGCCGGGATACTGATGTGTGTCTGTGCAGGGACGAATGGGATCTATGCAAGAATCATCAGCCTCTTGTGCTGGTAGGCCGTGACTTTGGAACACTAGTGCTAGATCACTTGTTTCTGAAGGCCACGGAAGAGGTGTTGACCAGCCCCACAGAGGCAGGGGCATTTGTGAGGAATGTGAGAGGTGTTACCTTATATGGAGACGGAACCAAGAGCTATAAAATTGAAAAGTTTTTCGGGGTGAGGTCGGAGCACATCGAACGTGTTAACGTTGGGACCTGGAGTCTCAGTTCGCGCCATGCTGTTTTCATTACGCAAGGGAGCATGCTCATTAATCCTGCCATCTACGGAGAGAACCTCACACGAGATGTACGTATATACAGCACTTACACCAATTCGGAAAGCTCTTGTGGTCTAATATGTCTCTGATATTCTCATTCCATGATGCCCCACAACATCTACGTGGTTCTACCTGTGGATATTTTGACGAACTTGAGTTATGCATAGGTGGTGGGACTGGATCCACGCCAATGGATTAAAGCGGTCATATGGGAAAACTGGGACCCTGAAGTCCGGTGGAAACCTGAAAGCAAACAGAGTGGAGGCTACAATCTGCTTCTGGAACCATGTCGAGTGGTGGTGAGTGCTCTAGTACCACTTCTCACCTACAATAACTTCCTACTATCTTCTACAAGATCCATGTATGCTACAAATCTAAATCTACAAATTTTTGTTGTTTGAGAGTTAACATGAAATTTCAAAAGTGGTAATAAGTTGGTTTGTCTTGCTTCAGTACCAATTTGAGGCTATACGCCCAATATTCGAACACCTTCTACAAAAGTTGGACAACATTACCACGACATGTGATATTTCAAATTACTCTGACTCTATGTTTAAGAATGAGTTCACATATATGCGATGCAATGGAATTGAAGGAGGGGCCGAGATCTTGATTGTCCAACGTTTAATGCTTGTGATAATGGGTGTCAATGTTGAGCAGCACATGGTTGCAAAAACGCCTGCTTTTGGTGAAATGCCTGAGTATGCAGGAAAGCTTTTTTTGAGGTTTATTGTTGGAAATTTCCAAGGATGTGAAATTTGGGACAGGATTCCTGAAATGAGGGAATCTGATATCCGACATATGATTGAGGAACTTCTACCTCATGTTGAGCGTGAAATTTCCCAATCGCGAAGTATTAATATGGATAATATAAAATACTTTCCTGGCATCAGGGAACAGAGTATTATGAGTGTCAAGCAGCTTCAACAATTGGCTCTTAAGATGCGACATGGAGAAAATCTGCAACAAGAAGATGTGCAGGAGCAATTGACGTTACACATGGCACAAGCTCTACATGGGGGAAAATTAATTGTTACTGCGAAAATACTTGAAGGCGAGATTCAGTTTCTCTTTGGAAATGCCAGAAGCATGGCCAAAATTGTGGGGGTGGGACTTGATTTTGCTACAGTTTCCTTGACTCGCCAAAATGTGATAGTTGTAGAGGGTATCACTGAATTGCAGTGGACCAGATTATGGGGAGAAGTGTTCCTCAGGGAAAGTTTGTTTGAAAACCCAATTTTCATGGAAAAGGTGGTATTCTCTCCACCTGTTCATGAAAATCCACAAGGTTCACATGTAAATGCATTGTCACAAGTTGCAATGTTTTTCATGATACAAAAGTTCTTGCAAAATCTGGATGTTGGGAAGGTATACAACCAAGTAGTCAGAAGTGTAGCAACTACAATGACAGAAGAGAATCAGTCTGATATTGGGCAGGTGCATGCTAACAGTGTGAATGACTGTAGCACAGGAATCTTGGGATTTAACTTGTGGGATTTCTTCTCAAGGTTGCAAATCACGAGGGGGCTTGACAGTGTCACAAGAGAAACTAGGGGAGAGGGGGGTAGTCATGTTGGAGGTACAGATACTCCTAGTGAAGGAGACAAGGATCAGGGTGGTAATGGCAGGGACAACGATGACAATCGCAAAGGTGAAGGAGCGAAGGGAAAAGAAATACAGAAAAATAAGCAACGGGATGTTCTTGTGACAGTTCATACAGGTTATGAACATGGGGTCTGGAATAGGAACCCTGGACCTGAACAGCTAGAGGGTAGTGACATAGACCCTATACCTGAACAGCTAAAGGAAAGCTACACAACCCCAATTTTAACATTTTTGTTTAAAAAAACAGAAAAGCAGGAATCAAACACAATAGAGTCCAAAATTAACGTGAGATGTGCCATGAACACAAATTCACTGGAGCAAGTAAACCACTGCTCAAAATGGTTTGGTTGGTGTCAAAACCATATATACATGTATCGCTCCAATGTTTGGGAAGGGATGCTGCAACACTTTGTAAAAGCAGATCACTAGGAACGCATGATTTGAAGGACACCTTCATGGAACAGACACAAGCCACTTCTTCTCAAGCGACATTCGGAGTGACTGGTGGATTCCATGGCTTTGCTTCGGCATCAGCTTCTTTAACCAAGCCTTTAGCATCATCTTTGCAGTCAAACCAAAGGGTGACAGAAAGATCATCTGAGTACATACATGGCACTGGATTTCAGCCAGAGTGTCATGATCTCGGAGGTCCAACACCAGTTTTAAGGTATGATTTCAATTTTCGGCTAGAGCTTCCAACAAACATGTTCCCTGATGGATCTGATCAGGAGAAGTATAATGGCATGCGCTGTACAGTTTACCCACGTTTTGAAGGGTTTTGGGGCTTGTTGAGTGAAGATGAAGCATGCGAATACGAGTTCCGAGTGGAAAGGCATGTATGTGAGTTGGTTTGTGTTGCCCAGTCCCAACGGTCTCCAAATCCTAAGACATGGGGACGAGGCAAACAAAAGCTCCTGTGTAACTGTAACAAAATGTTGCAGACATACAAGATGACACTCTACATCAACCACAAAATGTCAAACATTGGAACACTACAAGAGTTTGGAAGAGACACACTTTGGAAAGGCAACCCAAAGAATGCATTGATGGAGCTAAGTGTGGATCCCAGTGGTCGTGGCTCTGATGGAGCTTCCTCTAGCACTCAGTAATTGCTGTTGTGTGCTCTGAAATGAGAGAGCTGCTGAAGTGATTTGGTCTTGTACAACGTTGCTGGGGAAAAAATCAATACAACATTGAAGCTGCATCTTAGAAAGGGAATAGTGGAGATGTACATTCACCACTTCAAGGACTCCAATGAGAACAAAAGACAGAAGAGTCACCACACCTTTGAATTTTTGTCACAAGAATGGCAGTGTCCTTCTCTGTCATTACTTTTCTAGCCTTTATTTGCACAAGTATTTACCACCTTTGATGGATGTGGTAGTCATGAAGGTATGCATGACTATAAGCATGTGATGTTGGTCTGCAGGACTATGCCTATGACCAATTGTACCAATGGTTTGGTTTCTTGTCAACTATAGTATGTACATAATGATTTAACACAAAAATGGGGTTCCTTGCCCCATTTTTGCCTCTTCCCCAATACTACATGACTAGGAAAAATTGCCCTCCAGTTTTGAAGCTTGCCCTCCTAATTGTCATATTATGCAGCATTGCCACATTGTTGAACCAATGTTGGTGTCTTGACTCCCTCTTACCACTAGCACTGTGTCATTCATATGAAAATGTTGCATCCAGTTTTTGTACCAGGATGAATATCAATGTCAAGGAGTTGAAACCTCTTGTGACAGGATTACAAAATTTCCGTTTTAATGTAGAAAGCTATGAAAATATGCTGTGCATGCAAGAGATTCCCACATACTGTTACAGACCTGATGTAAAAGATTGAAGCTTTTTATCTTAGGTGAAAATATCAAGCATGAGATTGAAAAGCTCAAAGTTGCAAAAAGGGGAGCTAGCAAGCACATTGCAGAGATGGAAAGTAGATGTGGTCTAGAGTTTCATCATACTATTGCTGCTTGCAAGAAATGGCAACTAAAGGTTCTTCTAGTTAACAACAAATTTGTTCTTGAACTTTTAGCTATAGTACATCCTTTTGGCCAAAAGTCATGAAATCATTTTCTCTATATATCATTTCCATAAACATTTTGGGTACCCATTCTTCTAACTCTCATGATCCACAATTCTGTTTCATGCAAGCAATGCCTGTCCATCATTGTGGTGAACTAAGCACCCTAAGACATATGGCCATCTCTGTGAAGAGCTCCCAAGCTGTTTATTACCCCTTGCTGCCAAGAAGAAGCAGAATTCAACAGCTGAAATTACTTGGCATGAAGGATAGAGGAAAGGAATTAGAGCACTGTGCATTGGCCCCAGAAGTTCCAGCAGGTAGGCCTCCTTTGCAAGAAGGAATAGGATGTGCACAATGAATTATATCTAGTGCTAAATCACATGTCTCTCTGTCAATTGTTTGTCCAAAAGCTCATTTCATAGATGCCACTTGAGAACTCTAGTCTTTTGTTTGGGTGGTTCAAGCACCTCAAAAAGCTCTAAGTCTATTGTAATCTTCACTCCAAGTTGCTTAGGAATGACTTCTGTTAAAGGTCTTCTTCTTTGGTTTCATTATGTTGGATAGTATTAATTGACATGGTGGTTTGGCTGTGCATTAGTTTTGCAGCTGAAATTTAAACTAGCTCATTAGAAAGATTTTTGACAGTGTTGTATTCTATTGAAACATCCTCCAGAGCAAACTAACAAACTCTTGCAACAGATATGAGTGGCGGAATCATAACAAACTCTTGCAACAGATATGAGTAGCGGAATCAGCACAGATGAGTTGCACGTTCTAGTTAAGAAAACATATTTTAGAATCATCTCCCATTAGGGCCAAATCTTGGCATTAATTTTGCATGATTGGTTCATCATTGTAGATGCACTAACTAATGTAAATGAAAAAGAAACAAGTAACCATGCTTTCCCCACATTCATCTCTGTTCAGTTCAGACCTCTAAGGTGGATAATGGGACCACTTTTACAAGGTTAACTCCTTGGGAAATTTCTGCTCGATGAAATATGTCTCGCTCGAGTTGCCTGACAAATGACCTTTTCCTAGGTGCTCATAATGTCAATGATACATCCTTTCCTTAGAAATTTCTCTCTCTTGCACCACCACCACTTGTGCATTTCTTGGTGGAACAATTCCAGTCGTCAATCCGCTTGCAATGTCCCAAAATCGATGGAGCCAGGAGCGCCGGGGTTTTCTTTTTCCAATTGTGTGGTCTAGCCAAACTGGCCATCATCCACAAGAAGATTTAGCCAAATCTGGCTATGGACTAGGTATTAAAGTAAAAAAACAAACTTTTATATTTTTGCACCCCTACTGGAACCTGTTGTAGAGATATGCTGATTTATTTTTATTTTTTTGAAATCTGATGAATGATGGCCTTTATTTTGCTACAGAAATCCTTTGCATATGCGGAAATTATTTTCTCAAGTTTAAAAAAAAAGAAAATTTGCAACAAGGGAAAAATGATGACCAGGTTGGGAAGTTACTTGGACAGAAGATGGTGGATGAAATTGGTTCATTGTTCCCATGCCTTCAAATTTTTGTGGTGAAGAAGTTTGTAATACGTAGGCTTGCAATGCCCATTTCTAGGGTGCACCATGTCCAAAAATGTTCCATAATGTGGCACATTGGTACCTAGGTTTGACATTAGGACTTTTTCATTGTAGATAAAATTCTTATCTTGACCCTATACTACCCCTCACAATCCCCCCAAATTGACAATAATATGTAAAATCAAAGATATATATAATTAATTGGAGCTTTTTTGGTTCATTACATTTTCAATGTTGTTCCTCATCATGTTCCCAATGAACCAAATAGATTCTTGGGGACCAAAAAGGCTTTTGGGGAGTGCAATAACCAAAAAGGTTGAATCTCATGCACCATCTTTTGTCCAAGTTTGCCTTGATTTTAAGGAAGTTCTTAACATTGTTGTCATTTCACCTAGTCAAAATTCGCCTTGATTTCATTGTGAAGCACAACCTAAAAAACTTGAAAACCAATAATAAAATTGTTCGTACATTGGTCAAGGATAATGATAGGAGCCTATGTTTGCTTAGTTCACATGATGGGATGAAGTATTACATCAAAAAACTACTCTTAAAGCCAACATGGCTTGAACTATAGAAATCATCTTCAACTTGGCATGAATTATGTTTATGTCAAATTTCCTACCCATGCAAACCCAAATGAAGTATGTGTCTTACAACTCAAGTGTTTCATGCTTGCATGAGCTTAACAAAAAATAATAATAATAATTTTTTAATTATCTCAACAAACACCAAAATAGTTGTTAAGGGAGAAGATGAAGGTGTAGAGGAAAGAAAGTATGGAGTTGTAAATGAAAGAAAGACATGGAAAAGGTTTGCAACATTGAGGAGAAAGTGCATTGGAAACTAATGACATTGGAACCAACAATTTTGGAATGAATGCCATGGATTTACAACTAGCAACAACCCATGGTGTCTTGAAGAATAGTTTGCGCAACAATTCCAATTCTAAGCTTTGCAGTAACACAATCGTAACATTCTTAAAAAAATGAATGCATTCATTATTGAACATATTATTAAAAAAATGTTTATGGATTGGGCCATCAATAATGAGGTGTTTTTGTCGAGTATACAAAGGTTGGCATAAGGTTGTGGTAAGTCCTTGAATGACATGTTTTAAACATTCTAAAATATCATAACATATTCTATTGTTGCACAATTATTGTAGCCAAAGGATTTCCTAATGAGTCCTTCAATTTGAAACCTTGCTTGTTAAATCATCTTGACAATTAACATTTTGGTTTTGAATACAACCATGTAAATAACAATTCAAATAACTTTAATTGTAACTTTAAATCACTAAACTTTCATTTTAAACTTGAAATATTAAATCCTAATGTGAAACCTTGAAAATTGGACCCTAAAGCTTAATTAAAACTTTTAACCATTTACCATCACGGGGCCAACTTGAAAGCTTAAAATGAAAACTTGAAAATTTAAATTGTAACCCTTAAACTTGAAAATCAAACCTCACCTCTAACTAAAAATACATATGAAATAAGATGTTTACCTGTGGATCTAATGTGGGTTCTTATGCTACAGGATCACAAGAGAAACTCATTCATCGAACTCTTAGAACATAAAATTTGTTAAACTCTGAATAATCCTTGTGTTGAGCTCACATTATAGTCAATATGTCCCAAACATCACAACAAGGTCCATGGATTGCCCCATCCCTTCCTCCATCTCATGTGGAGTAAAAAAATCATTGGAATTGTAAGCCATTCTTGACATCATTTGGAAGATCATGAGATATTTTGATCTATATCCTTAAGGATCTCCTCATCACTTGAGGTAAAAGTAAAACCATCATTGTTTGAAGAGGTTGAAGAAAACATCTTTCAAGTGCTTAAATGAAAATAAGACTAGATTTATAAAAATGAACTATTTTTTATTATTTTCCATGAGAATCTAAATTTACAAGTTCTAGCCTAAATCTAGCTCGAACCTTTTTGGCGTTGACTTTGTATTTCCTTGTTTTACATACACAAAAACATGAAATGAAAACAACAATTTTCATCTTTATTTTTAGTCCATGGTTGTGTCTTTTAATTTTCATTTTTAACTCCAATATTCTACACAAGCATAAAACATGTTAAGTTTCAAAAATTCAAAACCTTAAGAATCAAACCATATTTAAAGACCTTAACCCTAAACCCTAAATGCTTAAAACCCAACCCTAAAACCCAAAAAACCAAACATTCAAACATACATAAAACTTGTCCTAACCCCAAACCCTAAAAGGCTAGACTAGACCCTATCCATATAGTCAATAACCATAGCCATGTACCCATAACCAATAGCCATCCAATACCCATAATCAATTGTCAATAACCAATAACCAATACCCATAAATAATTGCCAATTATCAACACCCATGGCCAATAGCCATATAACTACTATCCACATAGCAATGTGGCCTATGGCCCCAATACCCTCTAGCCCCCATAGGTGGGTAGCTCATAGTTGACCAAAAAAACAATTGTTGTGCTTAATTTGGGGATCCTATCTTAAGTTTCTCCCATTTTGGTCCCTTTATTTGGACACCTTCCAAATAACATAACTTAAGGAAAAAGATAAAAAAGAGGTGGTGAAAGTGGCGCCCAATTAGCTTCCACTTTATGCATATCTTTAACATCTATTCCTAACATTTGGTACAGGGATTATGTTGTTAGGATACCAAATTTGTAGGGCACAAGATTGTTGATATTTATAGAAAAAGTTGAATTCTTAAAAAAAAGTTAATGCAAACATTAGAAGAGTTGGGTTAATACAAGAAATATTTATTTACTTCACCTATTTAGATATATGGATGTCTTGAAATTAATGGTGCAAAACAACAAATGGAGGTGTGTAGGTAAATATGTTATAACTTTTTATATACCTATTAAAATTTGTAACCAAGAATAATGTTGGGCAAGTTAGTCCTCTAAACATAGGAATGATGAAAAATAAAAGAGCTATCAAATCCACCCCAAAAAAAATTGACCGAGCTTTCATGCAAAACATAAAAAGGTCAATGAACTATACTTCATGGATAAAATAAAATAATAGATGATATTTCTTGGATGAACTTTATGAATTATTATAATGTGATCCATATTAATTATTTGGGGTACTTTCCAAGTTTAGATTTTCTTTTTTGCAATGGGTTTTCGTGATTGGCCCATCACAAAAAAAATTGAAACTTTGGAGACTCCCCACAAAGAAGTATTCACTCCAAACACAAAAACGAAATTCAAATATTTGCCCAACCATGATTTGTTATTTTGTCTTGTAGAGATGAAACATGGTGCAAGATCATGCAAATAGTTCACTAATTATTTGGAAATTGGACTAAATACCCAGTGACCTAGTGTTATCACATAATCATCTAACATGAACCATTTGGATTGGTGGATTTAGCAACATAGACTTCACAATTGAACAAGTGTGGACTTTGTGATTTGGCAAAATAGTAAAATCAATTTGGCAAAGTGGACTTGTGACACAAGTAAAATGAACTTCGCAAAAACTAAATAGATTGTATTCCATATTTTGGATGAACATGCATGAAGTATCATTCGTGAATTTCATGGTTTTAAATCTCATTCAAAGGGGCTTAAATTCCACATTGATTATAAAGATTGAATACAAGCACAAAATTGGAGTTTGAATCTTTTCAAATTCCTCTCAAAATGCAATTCCAAAAACACTCTATAGGCTATCTTGAAAAGTTCCTCCCAAGTTTTAAAAAACTATGAAATCCACCATAAATAGAAAGAAAAAAAAGACAAAGGGTTGAACCCTCTTCTAGAATTTGGTAGCTAGAAAATTGGGTAGTATTCAGTATTGGGGTAGAATTTTCAGTAGGAAACGAATGGATTTTAAGCATTGGGCAGCCTGTAAGGTAGTTTGAAAAGCCTTTCAAGTGGTCCACTAAACTTGGCAAGTTGGCCATGTAACTTATAAACAATATGGAAACAAGTTGGCAATGTGCAATCAACAATTTGGTGATGTGGACTTTTGAACTTGGTGAGCTAATGGAATGGATGTGAACTTGGCCAAAAAAAAATTAGAGTTAATTTGAAAATTTAATTGAACAAATGATATTCCATAAAGATGCAAAATGAATGGAACCCATATTCATATAGACACAAGCTATTTTTGGAAGGTAAGTTCCCAAGGTGGGGTGGTGGGGGTGTAGATCACAAGCAGGTTTAGGATTGAAATTATGTATGTTTATTACATAACTATATAAATCTATGTTTTTTTTTGCACAAATAGTCTTTTACCTTTTTATTTTCTATGTATAACTAGTATGCCACATCATTTTCCTAACATGGATTTCACACACACATAAATTATGCCAAAACTATTCAAAACTAAAATCTCAATCCCTTTCACAATTCTATTTCATGAAGTTTTGCGCTTCATACAACAATTTGTTTTCCTCAAGTGAAGGTGTTTCCAAAGGTTGTAAACATTCATTTATATATTAAACAATAAGAAACTAAATAAGAAATTTTTTTGAGTCTACACGTCACATGGTTCCCCATGCGATTCGACAAAAAAAACTTTTCACATGAATTATCATATGTGAGTCAATGCACATTAATGTGCCAAAGACTTTTTATATGATTTTTCACATGAATTATCATGTGTAAATCAATGCACATTAATGTGACAAAAAATTTCACATGACTTTTCACATGAATTATTATGTGTGAGTCAATGCACATTAATGTGTCAAAGATTTTTCACATGAATTATCATGTGAAAGTCAAACACATGAATTAAAACTATGACCAAATCATAATTAAGCTATGAAATCTAATTAACAAGTGAATCACCAAATTTAACCATTAAGTAATTACATAGATAATAGTCCAATAACATCAAATTACAGGGGCATTTTCAAAATAAGGGGTGTAACATGAAATGCTAGTTAAGTTTGACCCTACATGTTGGGTATGTCCCCCACCTATGGGCTTTGCCCATCTTAAAGCATGTGACAAAGGTTATCATGAACCTATATACATACAAATATCATGATGCATAAGAAGGGAAAATATGTAGCCTAAAATGGGTCAAAACTTACGAAAGTCCCTTCTTACACAATGTACTTTGAATGATCCAAATTGTCACATAATTTGCATAGCACAAAAAAATGAAACTTACATGTTTTGGGTTAGGATCAATCACACATTTAAAATTTGATGTTTATGTGACCTACATTCAAAGAGGAACACATAAAAATGATATCATTATATTTGCCATAAAGTTTCAATGTATGGCACCAATGCATTTTTGGATTTTGTATTTTCATACACAAGGACATGACGCCCAACTTTCAAAATGTGAAAATGGTGAAAACTTGAACTTTGTTTTTCATTTTCTTAATTTAGGTGTTGTCATTGACCTATTTTATTATAGTAAACATGCTATTGAACTTTGTATTGGGTCAAATTCTACTTGTGTCAACAATATTTGGTGTAATATTTTTTTTTGCACCTTATACTAAAGCAAATCCTTCTTAACTTTTACTTTCCCCTCATGCTTTAAAATAACATTTAGTTAAAAAGTTAGCAACAATAGCTTACGGCTTCCAAGTTTTGATGGTAGAACACACTTTGCACTTCACAACAAGTGAAATTTCATATCCAATGAAAATGTTTTGTGCCCAAAAGCATCCTAGAAGCCCATTCAAGTTAAAATTTTATTGTCTAATCATATATTATAAGTCTTTTGGCTTTTTAGTGGAAGGAAGGGTTACAAAATCAAAATAAAAGTTCATGGATAGACCAAAAACATGAAAGATGTGATTGGAGAAAAATAAAAAAGTACTATCCGTTGGAATTATGGGATTTGAATTCATAACTTTTAAAATTTACATTACATCTTTTACCTTGGATCATCAACACATTATGAACAACCTTCTTTTCTTGGTGATTTGAGTTAAGAAGAAAAAAAAATTATGGGAATATTTTATTGTTTATTTTTTTGATTGAAAAAATTGTCATTTTTAAAAATAATTATGAAAAAACAAAACAAAATAGTCATATTTAGACATTTTTTGATCCTAGGGCAATTGGTTGCCACATTTTAACTATTTATGAATTTTAGCACAAATTTATAAAACTTTACTACCATGAATGTGCCATAACAAAAAATTGAGAATAAGAACCATGATCATGAAGGAGCTTTGTGAGTTCTTTAGTTTATTTGAAAAGTTGTCAAAATTTCAGATATTCAATTAGGATTTTCTAAGCAATGTCTTTTTGTTACAAAATTTGTTGTACTTTTGATAGAAAAGTGGGTAAACTTTACTAATTTTTCTTTATTTTGGAATATTTTGCATAATTTTCAATACCACAAAATTGAAAAAAAACCCTTGACCTTGAGCCCATTTCTTTGGATGTTAAAATATTTGAACTACTTGTTTTAAATAAAAGACAATCATAGTGATAAGTTGGGTTGGTCTTGTTTAATAAGTAATTCACTTGGGAATAGGATCTTCCAAAGTAATACTATATATTTTAAACATTTCAAGGGAAGATGTTAAAATTAGTGTTGGGCAATTACCAAACCCTAGTTCAAAATTAACTTAATTTTCAACCAAAAAATCGATTAGATAGCATTTAAGGTGCTATCTCAACTTCTAGATATCAAATTTGGGATGGTTTATTAAAAATATCATTTTTTTTCAAATTAAATTTTTTGATATCTAAATAGGTTATATGAATAACCTTTAGGTTCATTTCTTAGGGGTCTAAGAAGAAAAAAATTAGGCTTAGTTAATGTCTTAAGGTGGAGGCATGGTTTAGGTTTAAAGTTAAGGAGATGTTATTTTTCTTGCATGGGAATTGAGATTATGTGTGTGTTTGTTGCCACATTGTCCATGAATTTTTTGTTTTTAAAGTATGTTTGTTGATGTTAATCATGTTGTCGGTGTTCATTTTGTTGTAAATGCAAATCATGTTGTTAGTATTCATTATGTTGCTAATCTTCCTTATGTTGGTGGTGCTCATTATGTTTCTTGTACTCATTACATGTTGTTGTAAGTGTTTATCAAATTGTTAGTGTTCATCATGTTGTCGGTGTTCATTGTGTTGCTATTGTTCGTCATGTTTTTGGTGCTCATTGTTTTTGTCATCATTTTTTAATATGGCCATTGTTGTTCATCATGTTATTGTTATTGTTCAATGTCGTGTTGTTTCTCTCCTTTTGTAGTTGGTATTACCTTTATTGCACATAATTAGCATGGTGCATATGCCTCATATTGGCTCTAACAATCTAGACACTACAAACTTTCAACATTCAAACTACGAAGATCCTAAGGTCCTATAGATGTAAGGAATGTGTCTTTTCTCATATTGTGAAAAATTAATTTTTTTTGATTGTTTGGTTTCCTTAGCTTTAATCTATTAACATACTTTGAAAATGGAACCAATTTTTTTAAACAAGGGATGTGATTTGTTCATGAAGGAAAGTGAAAAAAAAATGGAAAGAAGAACTAAAGGTGAGGTATGAAGAAATTTTAAGTTCTTAGTAAAAAAAAATGATCATTAACTTTAAAAATCCATTGGAAAGACTACTTACAAAAAAAAGGTTTATATTAAATGTAAGTGAAATTTCCAATTTTTTTGGGGTTTAGATCCTTACAAAAAGGATAATGTGCACAAGAAAAAATTTGTGGAAAATTTGGGTTTATTAATTATCAAAAACCATTTGCCCATTCAATTTGTTGATAGTATTTGGTTGAAACCTTTGGTAATGCAATTATACCTTTATGTTGTTTTCCTTCCTAGAAAAACCTATAGTCAATAAGTGCTACCAAACTTGGTTGAGAAGACAAAATAAACATGTCTTACAAATTTTTGTAGAATGTGTTTTTGCTACTTTAAGTTTTGATTTGTAGATGTCTAAAGGGGCACATGTTTTTGCATTAGTTGTAAATTTGTTGGGAGAAGATTAGATGCCAAAACATATTACAGTTGGGTTATTTAAAACATTTGAAATATTAGGGCAAACATTGACAAGAATTTTGGAAGACCTTTTAGAGCAATATGGTTTGATTAAAAATATTCTTGTTTATGTTAAAAATAAAGGTGCAAATTTGAATATCATGACAATTGTTTTGAAGTTAGTGGTAAGTTGTGAAACTTTGGGTGTGAGGGTGAAAACACATTAAAGTGTATTACTTTTAGGCACATGTGGAAGTCTATAATTGCATAAATTAACACTACGAAGTTAATGTGAAGGTAAGGCACCTTGAATCACACAAGTTGTTTTACAAGTTATCATTAGAAATTTGTTATATAAAAAAATTCAACCCTAGTTTACCTTATGGAAAACCTAAATTTGAAAGATGAGCTTCTAAACTATTTTTTAAAAAAATAAAGGACTTAATAATTTAAAAATATAATTAAAGGTACATAGAAAAAATTGCTCATTAAAATCCTTCCAAAAAGTTTTCCTTGGTATCAATGTTATCACATCATATTACCATTGAGTCCTTTTACTCATTAAAAAAATCATATGAAGGTGCATGGAGTCCATATTCATTGATTATGGACTTTTACAGATTTTTGGGTACTATTTTGAAAGTTCATTATGTTATGGTTATTCAAAAACTATCCATGAAATTCATACAATGTGATTAAAATATATATAACATTGTAGTGTTGAGTCCCTTTCCATTTTTGTCAATTATATTTAATCACATGGCCAATTACAAATTTCAAAATCTTGTGAAAATTGCCTTCTGACAACATTTTATGGATAATGTAGTGTGCTTTCACCTATGATGGAAAGTTTTTAGGGGACTTGCTTTAGACATGCGTTCTCTAAGTCTTGTCAAGATGTAAAAAAATCTCTAAAGGCTTGAAATATGTTTACATCAAATTTGCTTAGGTAAATTTGCATAAATGTATTACATGGCTTGAAAAGTTAGGGGAAGGAAGACATAAAAGAATGAAGGTTTACATTACTACAAGCCTCAAGTTCAAAAAATTGAACACATTAGTCAAAACAAGGTGAAATGCAAATTATTTTGTTTTAGTTTATTTATTTATTTAAATTGTATTCTAAACACAACACCAAAATGTGTCTTTCACGACTTGAACATTTACGATTAATGTTTTAATTTAGTCATATAATCATATATCCTGAGTTATATATTTTTACTCAAATTTGTGATTACATTACAATTGTATAATGAATACATGATTATATTAAAACTATTTTTTATGACTACATTGCGACCACATGACTAAATTGTGTACATCAATAACATACCTATGTTAGTAACTTAATTAGGTGCTAGCTACCTACTAGCTATTTACTAGCTACTTATAAAGTAGCTAATATGTATGGGCTAATACTACCTATTATCTACCTACCTACTATGTAGTATGTACATACCTACCTAATTACCTATTATGTACTTATTACTAGGTATTTTTTTACTAAATACCTACTTACTTACCTACTTACTAAATAGGTGGTATGTACCTACCTACCTACCTACATATTAAATAGGTACACTAATAAAAATCTTGTCCTTTATAACTAAGGAAATAATGATTAGTTGTCCTAAATGACTCTATCAATGACCACAATCATTACAACTTCATTATCTACATGGAATAATTATGAATAATAGATTAGTCATTTATATGACTAATGGATGAAAATTTACAAAATAAACATACTTAATCCATTTTTCATCAACCATATTTCATTTGTTATGGTTTTCGCATATGTGTTAAAAAATAAGACATTAACATGAATTATCCAGCTATCATTTTTTCAAGTAATGAAATATATAGATCTAGTTTATGATTGAATTTTGATTACTTCAAATGACGTGGAAAATATTGTCATGATGTCACAACATTTTTTCATATTTAATTAATTAAATAAAATCTTTCGTCATTAGAAAATGGGTTGAACTTATGGTTTAAACTTTGAAAATTTATAAAATGACTTATATATGATTAATTAATTACTACTATATGGACAATGTCACACTTTGTATAATTATATAATCATTAAGCTTAGATGATGTGGTACCCTAAGTGGTCATACAATTATTTTTAAATGATTCAAAAATGAATATCAGTAGTTTAATGTGACTACAAATGGACATAATAAACTACATGTAAGAAATTTATTTTGATAAATATTATACATGTATGTAATATATTAAAAAAACTATTACATTAAAAAAATACTTGATATATAATCCATTTTAATTGTTGAATGTCACTAAATTAAATATTATACATTGAAATAAATTTTAATGGTAAAAATATGATATATTGCAAATATTTTTTATATTTCAATTTAAAAATAAAATAGAAGTTTAAGATGTGGGAAATATATAATTTATTTTTACATTAAAATTTTATCATAAATTTAAATGAAAATTTATATAATATATCTATACAAATAAGTAAATTTTTTTACATGTGTTAAAATGAATAAATTATTTGGATTGAATTATACCTCATATTTAATATGATTAATATAAAAAAATTTATATATATAGATATAATTGATTTATGATCCATTAATAAATATTTTATGTGGATAAATTATATGTTTCATAGATGTAAATTAAAAGTTATTAGTAAAATTATGATATATTAGAAGCAAAATGGTAACATAAATTCCTAAACCAAATGAAGGTTTAAGATATGAAAAATTTATATTATTTATTCATGTGTTAGCCACAAAGGTTTTTTCATGTACAAATCATTTGTTTGAATTTATTTTTTCAACGTATGGTCATTCAAATGTTATTCAATAAAAATTTCAAATAATTTTCCTTTGAATTAAATTTACATTATATATATATATATTTGTATACATTATTGGAAAAAAATTATGAATAAGTTTCTCATTTTTTTCATTTGGACAAATTATTAATAAAATATGACTTGTTATATTTGAAATTTTGTGTAATGTTTAAATGAAGTATGGTTTAAATAACATGAACATTAGATTATTTACACAACAGTGGGGTAACTTGGTGGTAAAGGAGTTGAATTCCATCTTTGGGGTCCAAGGATCAAACTTCACAAATGACATTTGTCGTGATCAAAATTGAAATATTGATCAAATATTCTATACTTGCCTAGACTACATAGGTTAGGTGGTTAAGTAGGTAGATTAGATGGTGACATGTGTCAACAATTGATATGATGAAAAATCATGAAATTAAAATTAATTGAAATTAAAATACATCATATTATTTATATTATATTCAATAGATTTATAATAAAAAATTATAAATAAAAAATGTTTTCCAAGTACCTACTAGGTTATTAGGTAGGTTTTAAGTTATTAGGTAAATACCTAAGCATCTAACTTATAAAGTAGGTTTAAAAAAATGTTTATAACAATATGGTGACAATTTTTGTCATGTAAAAATCATGTGGTGCAATGGTTAAGTGAAGATTAAGGACTTCTTCCTTTCATGTGGAAGTGAAGGGTTCAAGTCCTCAAACTTGCAATTTAATGAACTAGCTTAACTAACTTAACTTGCTAGCTAAGTTACCTTACATTCCTAGGCAGGCTAGGGCTTACATTCCTAACATATAGGCTAGGTTTTTAACCTTCATACCATGTGGTTACATGGCATGGGTGGAGAACATATTTATTTCATATTTAATGAATTATATCTAATGGCCATAATTTATAGATCTCATCAAGCATTGATGACCTCCATGATTTTACAGTTGCAAAAGTCATAGTCATAAATTGTCTTGCAACTTAGCCACATTAGTGACTACGTGTTTTGAACGATGTGTCCCATTCGACTACATAGTCATGTAGTCATAGATGTCTTCCATGATTAACAACATAGTCATAAATCAAGTCGCAAAAGATTCTTGTAGTGAAAATGTTGCCTTTTGATTAAGAATGTGAGTTGTGCAAGTTCACAAGCAAAGTGACCATGTTTTAGGAAACTTTTCAATTCCGAAAAACCATTGTCTTTTGTTATAGTGAGTAGATTAGTCTTAGGATCATTGATCATGTTCCCCTTCCACCCACATGGCATAATATAGCAATCATGTGTAGCAAGGAAAAAAAATAGTTCAAGCATTGTAGCAAGTGCATGTAATAAAAATACAATTTTTAATGAAAAGAGCTTGCATTGTAAGAAGAAAAAAAAAGTTCATGTTGTGGTTTCTTCTTTCATGTAGCAAGCTTACAGTGCATCAAGTGCACATAATAATAAAAAAGAAATTGTGTTGGTGTTTTATTTTAGCGAAGCAAACTTGTGGTGCAAAACATTGTAATGGGGCTTTTAGTGACAATGATACAAAATGTGTTGTTATTAGAGCGAGGAGCCCCAAAAAATAAGATTGAAAAGAAAATTGATGATTGCAAGATAAAGGGGGGGAGCCCATTGATAAATTTTTCGTGAAATTGCAATTGATGATGCCAACAGGATAATGTGATGGAGATGCACTTACATTCTATGCATGTGTGCTACAATGCAAGCTCTACTTTTTATCTTTTTACACACATTTTATACAATGCACACATGTTGTATGAAAGATGAAGAAGAAGCATGGACCTACTTTTTCATCTTGCTACAACACAAAGTTTTCTTTTCTTGTTGCATGTGTCCTTGATTGGCTACTTGTTTGTTTTGTTGTGATGATTCATTTCCTTTTGCTTTGTGGTGTGCAATTGCAATGGGGCACAATGTTTTTAGTTTGACCTAAGTTCAACTCCCAAGTAACTTTGAATTTGTTGGAAGAATTTGTTGATCTCTAATGGGGATGCTCTTTAAAAAAAGTTATGGGTCAACGACAATTGGAAGACAAAGTTACTAAAGTGGGCCACATGGGATAGCTTGTTGTAAGAGCATCTTCGATGGTTGCTCAATATGCAACCTTGCAAAAAAATTGTTTTGGTTACTTACTTTTTTCCAACCTCACCCCTAAAACCCAAACTGCAAATAGGTGGTGGTAGACTACTAATACTAACCCACCTAGACCAATCAAACTATCTAGCCAATCAAAAATAGGGAGGAGTCAATAAATACGATTTGATTATATTTATGAGATTGTTCTAGAATTTCTCCAAGACTCACAAAGATGTGCATTTTTCCAGGGTCACAGTAGTGTTCTCATGCATCCATTGAATTTGATTGTTGTACCTCATCCAAGATTTCTAGTTTAATGGAGCCCCCATGGAGATGCTTTAAAGTTTCACTTTCCTAAAGACCTTTACACTTCTTTTAATATCATATATATAAATTCACTAAGTCCGTGGGCAGTTGGGTGGGTGATTGGGCGTTCCGCTTGCTTGTTCTACGGCAGAACCGGCCCGGCCGGACGGACAGTGTCCCCCCCCCTGCTGGCCCCCCCCGCCCCGTTACCAA